>JGI24539J26755_10000154_pt1 | contig 30790 bp, 25 predicted proteins | sample NorSeaMetagenome_2_FD_26755 | JGI IMG/M metagenome (IMG submission 26755) | reverse complement strand
TTTTTTTTAAAAATCTCAAAATCCTACATTTTGATTACCTACGGATATAAAACATCCCAAAACAAGCAAAGCTGGAGCTCTGCGTTAATTCTAAACATATGATATAAATGAATATTTTGAAGAATATAAATTTAAAAGTCGCTTTAAATCTGAAGGATGAAAAGCTAACTTTCTTTCAATTGCATCCTGTATTATTTAAATTTTATGGTGCATAAAAAACCCTGCCGCTAACGACAGGGTTTTTTATTTAATACTTATTTGATTGTCCAAGTGTTAGGACCTTCTAAAAGAGTATCTAAATTAGGAACTCCTTTCTTTTCAATATGTCTTTCAACTTGTGCAGTAACACCTTCTTCATAAACAGATCTATTTTCTTGATAAAAAATCCCAAACGGACGCGGCAGTGCCCCTTCCTCCCTTGGATCATCAAAGAAACGAGTTAATATAGAAGCTTTAACTCGATCGTACTTATCATGAATCCAAAGATCAGCTTCCGATATATCTGATATACTTACCACTTTAGGTGTAAAACCATCTAAAACAATTGCCTTTCCTCCTTCAGAACCAAATACCAATGGTTTTCCATGCTCGATAAAAATTGTATTATCTGCTTTTGTTGCCTTCTCCGTAAATGGAAAAAAAGCTCCATCATTGAAAATATTACAGTTTTGGTAAATCTCAATTAAAGATGTTCCTCTATGTTTTTCTCCTTCAATTAAAATCGGGCGCATATGTTTCGGGTCTCTATCCATTGTTCTCGCAACAAAAGTTGCTTCTGCACCCATTGCTAATGAGAGTGGGTTAAATGGATGATCAATCGATCCATATGGCGTTGATTTTGTTACTTTCCCTTGTTCAGATGTTGGTGAATATTGTCCTTTTGTTAAACCATAAATTTGGTTGTTAAACAACAATACGTTTACATCAACATTTCTTCTTAATAAATGAATGAAATGGTTACCTCCGATAGACATTGAATCCCCGTCTCCCGTTATCAACCAAACATTTAATTCTGGCCGAGCTGTTTTTAACCCCATAACAAAGGCTGGACCTCTACCATGAATACTATGCATACCGTATGTATCCATGTAATATGGAAAACGAGACGAACATCCTATTCCTGATATAAAAACAGTTTCGTCTTTTTTTAACGCTAATTCAGCACAAACACTTTGAACTTGCTTTAGTATCGAATAATCTCCACAACCAGGACACCATTTAACATCCTGATCTGAAGCATAATCTTTAGCTGTAATTTTCTTTTCTTTTACCTCTGGCATCATTCAATATTTTAAGCAAGTACTTCATTTACTTTTTTAACGATCTCTTCTGTTACAAAAGGAAGACCTTTAATCTTATTTAATCCAATTGCATCAACTAAGAATTTCTCACGAATAATTTTAATAAATTGTCCGTTATTCATTTCAGGCATAATTACCTTATCGTATTTCTTCACCAATTCACCTAAATTCTTAGGTAGTGGATTTAAATACTTAACATGAGCGTGAGAAACTTTTTTACCTTCGTCAATTAATATTTTAGTGGCTGTTTTAACTGCTCCATAGGTTGATCCCCAACTTAACAATAAAACATCTCCAACATCTTCTCCAGCGTCAAGTGCTTGCTCTGGAATATAATCTGCTATTTTATCAACTTTAGCTTGACGGACCTTAACCATTCTTTCATGATTTTCAGGATCATAAGAAACATTTCCAGTTTCAAAGTCCTTTTCTAAACCACCAATTCTATGCGCTAAGCCTTTAGTTCCAGGGATTGCCCATGGTCTAACAAACTTTTCGTTTCTTTTGTAAGGCAAGAAGGCAGGATCCTCCACTTCTCTTGACTCTGCAAATTCCACCTCAATATCAGGTAAATCTTCAGACTTTATAACCTCCCAAGGCTCTGATCCATTTGCGATATAACCATCAGTTAATAAGAAAACTGGCGTCATATGCTCAATTGCTATTCTACAAGCTTCATAAGCTGCAGAAAAACAATCTTTAGGAGATTGCGCTGCAATTACAGGAATTGGAGACTCTCCATTTCGTCCATATAATGCTTGAAATAAATCAGCTTGTTCTGTTTTAGTTGGTAAACCTGTTGAAGGCCCACCTCTTTGAACGTTAACAATTACTAAAGGAATTTCATAAATATTTGCTAATCCAATGGCTTCACCTTTAAGTGCAATACCAGGACCCGATGAAGTTGTTATTCCTAACGACCCTCCAAATGAAGCTCCGATTGCAGCACAAATACCAGCAATTTCATCTTCAGCTTGAACTGTTTTTACGCCGAAATTTTTGTACTTAGATAAGAAATGTAAAATATCAGAAGCTGGAGTAATAGGATAAGTTCCACAGAATAAATTTAATCCTGTTTTTTGTGAAGCCGCAATTAAACCAATTGCAGTAGCTTCATTACCCATTATATTTCTATACGTTCCGGCTTTTATATTTGCAGGTTTAACTTCAAATCTTGACGCAATTGCTTCAGCGGTATCTCCGTAATAATAACCAGCCTTTAGTACCGCAATATTTGATTCTATTAATTCAGGTTTTTTAGAAAACTTTTTCTCGAGAAAACGAATCGTATTATCGAGCTTTCTGTTATACATCCAGTATAAAAACCCTAAAACAAACATGTTTTTTGATCGATCTACCGCTTTTGTACCTAAACCAGACTCTTTTAATGTTTCACGGGTGATTTTAGTAACGTCAACTTCATGAATTTTATATCCATCAAGTGTTCCGTCATTTAAAGGATTAACACCGTCTTCATATTTCGCTAATCTTAAATTCTTTTTATCAAATCCAGCGATGTTGGCAATAACGATACCTCCTTTTTTTAAGGAATCTAAATTAGATTTTAAAGCTGCAGCGTTCATTACAACAAGGACATCTGCATGATCTCCAGGTGTAAACAACTCTACACTACCAAAGTGTAATTGAAACCCAGAAACTCCTGCAACAGTTCCCTGAGGAGCCCTGATTTCAGCTGGGAAGTTAGGGAATGTACTAATATCATTACCCAATAAAGCGGCTGTATCTGTAAATTGACCTCCAGTTAATTGAATACCATCTCCTGAATCACCAGCAAAAAGTATCGTAACCTCATCTTTAATTTGATTTTCTATCTGCCCCATATTTCTAGCAAAATACCCTTCAATTACTATCCAGGCCTGTTTATTTATTTTATGTGTTTAATCTTATAAATTAAAGCACATTACAATTTCTATTAAAATAATCAGCAAAATTAATACTAATCCCCTAATTATTGGGGATTTCGCTGATAATAAAAGTCAATTATTCTTAAATCTTTATTTCGACGCTAATTTTGTTACTTGAACAGAATTGATCTCTGGTGCTTCTTTTAACACATTTTCTTTAATTCCAGATTGAAATGTCATATTACTCATTGAACAAGAACTACAGTTACCCAAAAACTCCAATGTTAAAACACCATCGTCAGATAACTCCACTACTTTAACATCCCCGCCATCGGATTGTAGGAATGGTCTTACCTTATCCAATCCTATTTTTACTTTNGCTAAAACCTCTTCTTTATTCATCTGCTCCAACAACTTTTATAACATTTTAACCAACTTNGTTGGTTCCATTGTTTTATTACGAATTTCAGTGGCTTTTTCAACCGCTTTAACAATGCTTTTAAAAGCTTCCGCTTGCGGNGTAGTTTCTTGTAAAATCGCNGGTCTTCCAGCTTCACCAGATTCACAAATACTTTGAATTAATGGAATTTGACCTAATAAGCTAACTCCTAATTGTTCTGCTAATTTCACTCCNCCTTCTTTTCCGAAAATAAAATATTTATTATCAGGTAATTCTGCAGGTGTGAAGTAAGCCATATTTTCAACTATNCCTAAAACTGGAACGTTAATGTTTTCTAACTTAAACATCCCNACTCCNTTTTTAGCATCTGCCAAAGCAATCCCTTGAGGTGTTGTCACAACTACAGCTCCTGTTACAGGTACTGTTTGAACAAGACTTAAGTGAATATCACCGGTGCCTGGAGGTAAATCAATTAACAAATAATCTAAACTTCCCCAGTAAGTATCAATAAACATTTGACGAAGTGCTTTACTAGCCATTGGTCCTCTCCAAACTATTGCTTGACTAGCATCAGCAAAAAACCCAATTGAAAGCATTTTTACACCATAATTTTCGATTGGTTTAATGTAGTTTTTCCCTTCTACATCAATAGTAGTAGGTTTTTCATCCATTACATCAAACATTAAAGGCATACTTGGTCCATAAATATCAGCATCGATTAACCCAACACTATAACCTTGTTGCGCTAAGCCTACTGCTAAGTTTGAAGTAACTGTTGACTTACCAACTCCACCTTTACCAGATGAAATAGCTATTATATTTTTCACTCCTGGCAATACTTTTCTTTGCTCTGGGTTTCTATCTTGTGGTAAAGCAATCACATCTGCCTTTACTCTAATATCTTTGGAAATAAACCGTTGAACAGCGAACTCACATGCCTCTTCCATTTTTTTCCTGCTGTGCATTGCAGGATTATGAACTTTCACTGAGAAAGCAACCATATCTTCCGAAAAAACAAAATCTCCAACTAGATCTAACTCTACAATACTCTTTTTTAAATCAGGCTCCTGAACCGAACTTAAAGCTTCTAATACCTGGTCTTTACTTGGAATCATACCCTTATTTAGATTTATTCTACGCAAAAATACGCATTTGCGTGCAAATAACTCTGCATCCTTATTTCAAAATGTCAAAAAAAAGACACATAAAATAGGTGTAAAATGAATTTGGTTTGTCTTAAGCCTGTAAAACGAAAAAAAACAACTTTAAAAAAAATCACTTTCACATTACTTTTTGAACGCGCACAAATCATAAGATAGCGCTATTAAAACGAGTTTAATTGGTGCTATTTATTTAATTGGAAAAGCGGGNAAAAACTTTATAAAGCAACTAATCTAAAAGGTATTTGTAAACTGTATAATAGTCTTATAAAAAACGTAGATACTAATTATTTTAAAAAATTAAATAGGTTGAAATCACCGTAAAATGAAAAAACAAGTTGGAAACGAAATGGCCATTTATACTGCTAGAATATTTTCAAATCATTTTTAATGACCCAGCTATGGAGGTGTTTTTATCTAAACTATAACAAGTTGGAGTTTAGGGTGTCGCTTTAATAAAAGCTAGAAAAACTATCGATTTAACAAAATAATGCCATTACTCACAAATACTATCAATACAATAGATTTTTAATAAGAAATAATTAAACAAATTTGGAAGCTATTCAGGAATTGTGCTATCTTAGCTGTCGCTTGTTTACATGGTCGCGTGGCCGAGCGGCTTAGGCACAGGTCTGCAAAACCTGCTACGGCGGTTCGATTCCGTCCGCGACCTCTAAGGAACTCATAAATGAGTTCCTTTTTTTATGCCTCAAACTTTTTTCGATTTTATTTATGGAATGTCTTTTGTTCTCGTATCTAAAAAGAAAATCATGTTATGAAAGCACTTATCAGTTTCCTTTTCCTTGTATTCTTTTCTATTACCACATTTGCTCAAAAAGGCACGCTATCTGTTTCCTTTAAATCTGAAGATGCTATTGCTGTTGAATATGGCGAAATCAAAATCATGAACTCAGGTAATTATCAATTAAACTTTGAAACAGATGTCAATGGTTGTTTTCAAATGGAGTTCGAATCTGGATTGTATACTTTGTACTTCTACAAGAAACTGTTTAAAGATACTTTTCAGTTTAAAATTTCACCTTCTAAAACCAATAACCTACAAAGAACCNTTGAGCCTGTAATCGTTAATAAGGAGCAAAAAAAATCATCTCCAGGACGAACTAATGACCACATATTCAAAAAATCAAAAAGTGATTCGCACAAAAAAGAAAAGTCTATCCGTTCTGAATCTTATGACGAGTTTGAGTTAATGAATTCTGAATTTTCATCAGTCCCGGTAATGGCAGAAGGAGATTATATTCACGATTATTCGGTTACTAAAACATCTAATATGAGGGTTACTGAAGAAACATCTGCCGGTACGCTCACAGCTGGTGAGTTAAATGATTTTTCTAAATGGGAATTATGGACGGATATTGAATCAACTGATTTAGAAAGCTATTATAAAATCTGGAATATTTATCCTCAACATCGATTTTGTGTCCAAGTTCAAAACTACGAAGACTATCCAGTAGTTAACGCGAGTGTTAAATTATACAATGGTGATGAATTAATATTTGAATCAAGAACAGATAATACAGGAAAAGCGGAATTATGGGCAGATCTATTTGAAGATAAGACTAAAGCTAATTATCAAATTCTTATTTCTAAAAATGAGGTTGATAAATGGATCAAAAAACCTTTTCCGTTTTCAAAAGGAATTAACTTCGCTACGATCTCAGCAAATTGTACTTCTTCAAAAAATGTAGACATAGCCTTTATTGTTGATGCAACAGGATCGATGGGAGATGAAATTAAATACTTACAATCAGAATTGTTAGAAGTAATCGATCGAATAAGAAATCAAAACAAAACTCTTAATATTCAAACGGGAAGCGTTTTTTACAGAGATCATACCGATGCGTATTTAACGAAAATGAGTCCAATGACAAGCGATGTTATTAAAACCTCTGAATTTATAAAAAATCAATTTGCAGCAGGAGGCGGAGATGGACCTGAAGCTGTAGATGAGGCCTTATGGATAACAAGTAAGTTTTTGAATTGGCGGGATGAAACCAGAACCAAAATTGCATTTTTAATTCTTGATGCTCCACCACATCAAAATCAATCAGAATTAGATAAAATTGAAAAAGCAGTGAAACTGGCGTCAAAAAAAGGGATTAGAATCATTCCTATTGTAGGAAGTGGTATTAATAAGAGTACAGAATACCTGATGAGGAGTATCGCCTTAGCTACAAATGGNACCTATACATTTTTAACTGATGATAGTGGAATTGGTGGCNCACACCTCAAACCTACTACTGATGATTATCAAGTTGAGAAGCTAAATGATTTAATGGTTAGACTTATTACTCAGTATACTAGCGTTTCCGAATGTAATCACCCTTTGTATGAGAATACTGCTATAATTGATTCTACACTTGAGGTCAAAGGTCAAATTGATATAAATATTTCCTATTACCCAAATCCAACAAAAGGGATTGTAAATATACAATCTGATTCACCGATAAACGAACTATATATTTCCGATTTATCAGGGAAAAGCATTGCAAAGCTTGGCGGAAATCGCAATACTTTTTGGAAATATAATCTTAGTAATTATCCAACTGGAATTTATTTAATACGCTACTATGATCAAAATAAGGATCGATGGTATAGTAAAAAGTTCATTTTGATTAAATAATCCAATTTGTAGTTGTATCTCTTTTAACAATTAGTTGTAATTTTGCACCATGTTAGTTGAAGTACTAAAATCGAAAATTCATAGAGTAACTGTTACCCAAGCAGACTTAAATTATATTGGAAGCATAACCATTGANGAAAATTTAATGGACGCTGCAAATATGATTGAGGGTGAAAAAGTCCAAATTGTAAATATCAATAATGGGGAACGTCTCGAAACTTATATAATTAAGGGGAAAAGAGGATCAGGAAGCATTTGTTTAAATGGGCCTGCTGCGAGACGCGTTGCTGTAAATGATATTGTTATTATAATATCCTATGCTCAACTGGATTTTGAAAAAGCTAAACTTTTTAAGCCAACCATTGTGTTTCCAGAAACGTCTACTAATAAANTAAAGTAATTGACAACCTTTAATAAAATAAAAACCAAAATAGTTTCTCTTCCCGAAGCCATCGAAGTTGTTGAAGCTTGGAAACAAAAAGGAATCAAAACAGTTTTTACAAATGGATGTTTTGATTTATTACACTTAGGTCATCTTGATTATTTATCAAAATCAAAAGATCTAGGGGATAAACTAATTCTGGGTTTAAACTCGTCTGCTTCAGTAAGTCGTTTAAAAGGTCCTACAAGACCAATAAATAGCACTGAATCTCGGGCTATGATGCTAGCTGCGTTAGAGTTTATTGACTTAGTTGTCGTTTTTGAAGAAGATACCCCATTAAATATTATTGCCAGTTTAACACCTAATNTCTTGGTAAAAGGCGGTGACTACACAATTGCAACAATTATTGGCGCATCTGAAGTTGAAGCAAAAGGAGGTTTAGTAAAAGTTATTCCTTTTCTAGACGGATATTCATCCACAACTATTGTAACTAAGATCCAAAGTTTGAGTAAAAATTAAAAGTTTGTATATTCACCGTGTAATCAAAGCAGCATGAAAAATTCATTTAAAATATTTCTTCCATTAATCGCACTAGTTTTAATCTTTAATTCTTGCAGAAAACAGAATCAAGAGTATTTACTTGGTGAATGGAATTTAATTTCTAAGCCTGTGGAAGAGCTTGAATATAAATGGTATTTTAACACTTCCAAAGTTTACGTAATGGCAACTGATGGCAATGAAAATGAAGTTAAAACAGGAGAATTAGATACTTGTTCTTTTGGCGCATACATCCTTAAAAATGGTGTTTTAACTATGGCAGTAAAAGAAGCTCCTTGTAGAGGATCTGTTTTTAATGGCGATTGGGATATTCAAGGATTAACTGAAGAATACATGACACTTCGTAGAGAGACTAGTAGCGGTGTGCAATGGTATGAGTTTATAAAGCAAACTGCTGAAAGCGAAGAAACAACTGAATAATTGGCTAAGAAAAAAAGTACCTTCGTTTGCCAAAGTTGTGGAAATCAATCTGCCAAGTGGTTAGGTAAGTGTCCTCAGTGTAGCGCATGGAATTCTTTCGTTGAAGAAATAATATCTGATCCCAATTCAAAACCTGTTTCGGCTGGAATTTCTCGAACTGCTAAAAAAGCGAAATCACTTAAAGATGTTGAACCTTTAACTCAAAAAAGACTAGTTTTTACCGATGTCGAACTAAATAGAGTTCTTGGAGGCGGTGCAATTCCAGGCTCTCTAATATTATTTGGAGGAGAACCAGGAATTGGAAAATCTACCTTAATGCTTCAAGTTGCATTACAAAACCCTCAATTTAAAGTTCTATATGTATCTGGGGAGGAAAGTGATGAACAAATTAAAACAAGAGCCGATCGGATTCAGCCAGAAACAGCGGACAATATATTTATTCTCACAGAAACAGATACTACCATTATTAAAAATGCATCAGAAAATTTACAACCTGATATTTTAATAATAGATTCCATTCAAACATTACACTCAGATAAATTAGAATCAGCTCCAGGGACAGTTTCTCAAATAAGAGAATGTACTTATGAAATTTTAGCATTTGCAAAAAGCATGGGGCTTCCCACTTTTATTATTGGACACATCAATAAAGAAGGAAGTCTTGCAGGTCCTAAAGTTTTAGAGCACATGGTTGACACTGTGCTTCAATTTGAAGGTGATCGAAACCATTTTTACAGAATTGTTAGAAGTATTAAAAATAGATTCGGTTCAACAAATGAATTGGGCATTTATGAAATGTTAGAATCAGGCTTAAAGCCTGTCGTTGATCCTTCAAAAATATTAATATCAGCACGTGAAGAAGATTTAAGTGGAATTGCTATTACAGCTAATCTAGAAGGTGTTCGACCCTTAATGATAGAGACTCAAGCGTTAGTTTCTCGAGCTGCATATGGAACACCACAACGTTCAGCAACAGGTTTTGATTTAAGAAGGCTAAACATGCTTTTAGCTGTATTAGAGAAAAAATGTGGATTTAAAGTAGGACTTGAAGATGTCTTTCTGAACATTACCGGAGGTATTAAAATTGAAGACCCAGCTTCTGATTTAGCAATTTTAGCCGCTATTGTTTCAAGCAGAGAGGATCTTCCGATATCAAGTAAAGTATGTTTTGCAGGTGAAGTCGGATTATCTGGAGAAGTTAGACCCGTTCAAAAAATAGGTCAAAGAATCACTGAAGCTAAAAAACTAGGTTTTGAAAAAATATTTGTTTCTGAATACAATGATTTTAGTGCTTTAAAAGACTTTAAAGGATTGGGTATTTATAAAGCAAAAAAAATAGAAGAAGTTTTCCGAGATCTATTCTCGTAAATATTAATAGATGTTCGTACTTTTAGAGTATGGCAAGCATTGAAGTCTTAAATCCATATTCATCAGTTAATATTCAAACTGTAGAGCTAAGTTCTAAAGACGTCGCTTTCGCTAAGTTAAAAGAAGCAAGTGCCTTATATCAAAACCATCCAAAAGGTTTAAGCAAAGAAAAAAGAATCTCTATCCTTGAAAAATTCTACGAAAAATTCAAAGAAGCCAAAGAGCGTTTAATTCAATTAGCAGTTCTTGAAGGAGCAAAACCAATTAATGATACTGAAGTGGAATTTAATCGTGCTCTTGAGGGCATCAAACTTGGTGTTCAAGCAGTTCGCTCAATCATTGGACAACAAATACCCATGAACCTTAATGCTGCTAGTACAAATAAACTAGCTTATACAATTAAGTCTCCTGTTGGGGTTGTGCTTTCAATCAGCGCTTTTAATCACCCAATTAATTTAGCCATTCACCAAATAGTTCCCGCAATAGCAGCAGGATGCCCAGTAATCTATAAACCTGCGTTAACAACTCCTTTGGTAAGTGAAAAGGTAATTGAACTTATTTATGATTCTGGACTACCCAAAGAATGGTGTACTTATTTAGTTTGCGATAACGAAACTACTGCTGAGATAGCACAAAGCCCCTTATTAGGCTATATATCCTTTATTGGTTCTTCAAAAATTGGTTGGAGCATCAAAGCTAAAATAGCAGCAGGAGTAAAAATTGCACTTGAACATGGAGGCAATGCTCCTGTTATCGTAAGAGCTGATGCCAATTTAAAATTAGCTATCCCGCAAATCGCCAAAGCTGGATTTTATCATGCAGGGCAGGTTTGTGTTTCAGCACAAAGGATATATGTTCATGATTCAATTTGTGATTCTTTTGTAGCGCAAATTAACCGTTTAGCACAAACTCAAAAATTAGGAAATCCATTATCTGCGGACACCGAGATTGGCCCGATAATTTCAGACATGTCGCTTAATCGTGTTGATAAATGGGTTCAAGATGCAATTGATGAAGGAGCCACTTTAATTGCTGGTGGAAATAAACTTCAAAACAATTGCTATGAACCTACCATACTGCTAAACCCATTAGAAAAAAGTAAAGTTACCGAAGAAGAAATTTTTGGACCAGTTATCTGTATTTATAGTTTCAGTTCTGATGAAGAAGCAATAACAAGAGCTAATAATTCACGCTATTGTTTTCAATCAGCTGTGTTTACCGAAAGTTTAAATAAAGCCTTAAGATATACTCAGGATTTAAACGGATCTGCTGTTTTAATTAATTCTCACCCTGCGTTTAGAGTAGATTGGATGCCCTTTGGCGGCCAAGGATTAAGCGGTGATGGACTCGGTGGTATTTCGTACTCTACGGAAGAAATGCTTAAACAAAAACTTATAATTATCGCTGAAAACTAATATATAATAAGAGCTTCACTATCATCATAACTAAATTTCACCCCTTTATGATGACCGAACATTTTTCCGTTCATTTTCAGACGTTCAATGGGTAATTTAGACTTTATCGTGAAAACCATATTGTACGTTCTGTTTTTTTGAATATGCATCCAAATTAACTTAACTTTCCTGCCATCAAGTTTGAAATTGATGGCCTCATCTTTCGTGATTTCTTCAACGAAGTCAGCTGATAAGGGTAATTTAGCTTCGTATTTAGCTATACCATTTACCAAATTTCCATTTGTAACTTGAATCGAAACCTTATACAAGTGTTCACTTATTTCAGAAATTGATTTCTTAACTTTTAAGCTGTTATTGTCCGAACTAGATATGAATGAAAACCCTCCGATTAGCAGTAACAAAAACGCTCCTTTTTTTAACACCTTATCCATCTCTCAATAAATTTGAATTGCTAAGATAAAAACATTTAGTATTCCAAAATGCCAATTTTCAAGGATTTAAAGTTGTTCTTTCTTTTTTTTTGAGGTTTAAATGGTATTCATCACAAGAATTTAATCTGTTTAAATTATTTTAGTGCCATGACTTTAATTAAAATTGGAACCAGAGGTAGTGATTTGGCTTTATGGCAAGCTAATTTTGTGAAAAGTGAATTACAAAAATTGGGCTGTAAAGTTGAAATTAACATCATAAAAACTCAAGGAGATAAAATCCAAAACTTAAGTTTCGATAAATTAGAAGGAAAAGGATTTTTCACTAAAGAAATAGAAGAAGCTTTATTAAGTAAAGCTGTAGATTTAGCTGTTCATTCACATAAAGATTTGGAAACAAATCAACCTGAGGGGCTTGAAGTCGTTGCGGTTTCTGACAGAGCAAACCCTTCAGATATTCTTTTAATTCAAAAAGATGCTTATGATGCCTCTAAAAATCTAGGACTAAAAGAAGGTGCTATAGTTGGTACATCATCGGCAAGACGAAAAGCCCTTTTAACCGCTTTCCGTCCAGACGCAAAAATTAAGGATTTAAGAGGGAATGTTCCAACAAGAATTGATAAATTGCGCCAAAGAAACTATGATGCAATCGTTTTAGCCAACGCTGGGGTTTCGAGATTAGAAATTGACTTATCTGATTTTCATATTGAAGTATTAAAACCACAAGAATTTGTTCCTGCTCCTGCTCAAGGAGTACTTGGTTTACAAATCCGTTTAAACGATGAAAAAACGAGAGCTGTTGTTTCAAAGATGAACAACCCTGATGTTAAATCATTGATAAATATCGAAAGAGGTGTTTTAAATAAACTAGATGGTGGTTGTCAGTTACCCCTAGGAGTTTATGCCGAAAAAATCAATGGTAAATACGAAGTGTGGACTGCTTTAGGGCAGGAAGATGGTACGCTAAAACGCCTTCAATCAACGTTTGAAAAAGAAGAAGGTGCTGCTGATGCAATCATTGCCGGATTAAAAAAAAAGTAGACGCTAAAACTGTTTTTATTTCAAAGAATTTAGATAAAAACAGTTTATTTAAGTCTCCCTTTATCCCTGCTACATGGAATGTGATCGCAAACTCATTAATCTCATTTAAAGCTATAGATGTAAACGAGGTTCCCCAATCTGATTGGATATTTTTCACGAGTAAAAACTCTGTTAGATTCTTCTTTAAACAAGGACTAAAAATTGAGAACCGAAAGGTTGCGTGTGTTGGACGTGGGACGCACAAAGAACTTGCTATGCATACCAATAAAATTAATTTTATTGGAGATTCCATTAATATTAAAGATGTTGGATTAAAGTTTGTAAAAAAAGTGAATAAAGGAACCTGTGTTTTCCCTGTTTCGAATATATCCAAAAGAACCATCCAACAGTTTTTCATAGACCAATCAAAAGTCACGGATTTAATTGTTTATGAAACAAAAGAAAAAAGTGAATTCTCTAATCCAAAAGCAGATATTCTAATATTTACGAGCCCATCAAATGCTAGAGCTTATTTTAAAAAACATCAGTTAGAAAAACATCAAAATGTCATTTCTATGGGACCTTCTACAGGTAAACAACTTGAAGCGATAGGGATAAACAATTATAAAACACCAAAGTCTACCGGTGAATTAGGTCTGATCGACTTGATTTAAAATGAAAGCATAAATTTAATCTAAGTTCTTTTTAAAGCGGTAAATCTAACTCTTCCTCGGGATCAAACACACCATAATTTATAAATAGAAGTCCCATCATATTCTTTTCGAAAATTTAGTGCAAAAGACTCATTCTTTGCCGGACTCTATGAATTAAATACTCGTTAAAAGTAATATTCAATCAATTAGGTAGAACTCTTCTCACCCCAAACTTTAGTTCCCTCTGTGCAATTTTTACAAATTTCAATTTCAGATCTTGACTTTAAAATCGATTGTCTGAAACCTTGATATTTTTGACCTTTCCAAATAGATTTAAAATCAGATTCGGCTAATTGTCCTAGTTGATGAGTAGCGTCTTTATCAAAACAACAAGGTACAATTCCACCATCCCAAGTAATAACACAACCTTGCCACATTCTCCAACAAGAATTAACCATCTTGTTTTTCACGCCCCAGGTNCCATCTTTCTTTTGATAATATCGTGAGTATTTATCAATAGATGGAATTAGTTCATTTCCATTTTCATAATCGTAAACCTGAGCTGTTTTTAAACGAACCTCATCTACTCCTATCTCCTTCCCTAGTTTTAAAACGTCTTCTATTTGATGTTCATTGTGACTAACTACTAAAAATTGGAAAATGACAAAAGGCTTAGATGTGTTATTTTCTTTTTTTGCTTTAATTACATTTCTAGCCCCTTCCAAAGCCTTCTCTAGCTTACCTCCTACTCGGTAAGACTCATAAGTTTCCTGCGTAGTTCCATCAATGGAAATAATTAATCGATCTAATCCTGAATCAATTGTTTTTTGTGCGATCTCTTTATTTAAATAATGTCCATTTGTAGAAGTTGCTGAATAAATTTTATTTTTATGCGCAAACTTCACCATATCCAAAAATGCTGGATTTAAATAGGGCTCACCTTGAAAATAAAAAGTCAGGTAATGTAACTCATTCTTTAACTGTACAATCGTCTTCTCAAAAAACTTATTTTCCAACATCCCCCTTGGTCTAGTAAAAGCACGCAACCCACTAGGACACTCAGGGCATCTCAAGTTACATGAAGTTGTAGGTTCAAATGAAATACTGGCAGGAAAACCCCATTGAACAGGCTTTTTTAAAAGCTTAGACAAATAATAACTAGCCAATAACTTCCAAGAGTTTATCACCTTAGAAAATGTAAGCTTTGACGCTAAATTTATTTGGTCTTTAAATCTTGCTTTCAATGGATGAATTTTGTTCAAATCTACGTTAAACTAAGGAGAATCAAACAAGAACGTTATTAATAAAAGCTATTCAGTTAAACCTTCGCACAATCGGTGCGTACAATAATTTGGAATAGTCTTTGGTTAACTTAGATTAAATTAAGTAATATGAGAATAAGCTCTTTATTAATATTCGGAATAACAATTACAGGTTCATTCGCTTTCACACCTAATAACGATAGTAGCCAAAAGAAACAAGATACGCTTAGAACAGTTAAGCAAAATTCATTTAAAAAAGGTGAATTGTTAGAATACGATGCCTCTTATGGTTTTTTTGATGCTGCAAAAGTAACGTTAGAGGTTGCACCTAAATCAGAAATAATAAATGGCCGAAAAACCATGCATATAATCGGGACAGGTAAATCGTTAGGTACATTCAGATGGTTCTTCAAGGTAGAGGATCGATATGAGACGTTTATTGATGAAAAAGCTATACTTCCTTTGAAATTCATCAGACACGTGCGAGAAGGTGGTTATAAACTAGACAGAGGGATTAAATTCGATCATTACAAGAACAAAGCTACGGTTGCTCAAAAAGACACAAATTCATACAAAGTTAAACCCAATACTCAAGATTTACTTTCTGCTTTTTATTACAGTAGAACTTTAGATTTACAAAATGCTAAACTTGGACAAGAGTTCATTATTAATACTTTTTTCGACCGGGAAATGTATCCCTTAAAAATTAAATTTTTGGGAAAAGAAAAAATTAAAATCAAACTAGGAGAGTTTAATTGTTTAAAATTCCGACCTATGTTAGAGAAAGGAAGAGTTTTTAAAGATGAAGAAGATATGACTTTGTGGATTAGTGATGATGCAAACAAAGTTCCCGTTAGATTAAAGACTGACTTAATGATTGGCTCAATTAAAATTGATTTAACAGGGTATAAAAACCTATCAGCCCCCTTAAAAACAATAAAAGACTAGATTTTTTTACTGCTTTATTTGGTGTAATTTCTTTTGAAGAAGTCAACATAACCAACAACATCCTTATGCTTAAAAAGTTTAGTGTAATTCGTTTTAGATATTGTGAAATACAAATCTCCGGCTTCCTTCTTTCCTTTTAAAAACTCATCTCTTACAGTAAGGTAATACTTAGAATATTCTACTTCATTTTTAAATGGCTTTACGACCAAAATGCTCTCGTCTTCGTTCCATGCTAACACCTTTACCTTTAAAGCTTTATTTTTAAAGAAGTTAGTATTGAAGTCAGACAATCCATTTAACAACTCTGACTCCTTATTTATTTTGTTATTAAATATTAAAACAAAATAATGAGGTTCTGATTTTGAAGCCTTGAATTGCTTTTCTTTCGATAAGGAATCAAGCTTAGATTTAACTTTCTTTTGATGCTCCCTGCGTAGTCCCCCTAAAATTAAGTCTATCTCCGCAGCAACTTCAGTTCCCATATTTTTTTGATAAGCCTTTTTTAAGTTCGCCTCTAAACTATCTTTTCCAAAAACATTACCTAGAGCAAACGCTTCCAACAAATCAAAACGGCCAGCTAACTCTCCACCGGTTAAGTTAGGTTTATATAATCTAACCTCATTAATTACCGTTTCATATTTTTCAGATTTATACAGCGTAAATAATTGAACATATTTCCCTTCATTTGCTTGGTCATTTTTTTCTTGCTCAGCTAACATTCCGGGGTTTAATAAAAGCTTTGCATATTCAGATCCGGCATGATCTGAAAGAATTTTATTCTTAACTATTCCCTGCCTATCATAAAGTTTCAATTTGTCGTAATTACGATATAATTGATACAAAGAAATCGCTTCCTTTAAGTTTTTAGGATAACGATTTATCAGCTTATTGAAATAAAAATTTGACTGCCCTAAATCGGAGAAATTATCACGGTACAATATTCCTAATTGATAATAAGATCTTTGAATTTTATCGTTTGCCATTTCTTTCTGATCAACACCCAAAGGAAGATCTTTTAAATAAAAATCAACCGTTTGGTTTTCTGGCACATTCTCATATATTGTAACTTCTTCCGCTAAAGCTTCAAACGTTAATGATGTTTTATCACTCCTTCTCCAATTATCCTCTAACTTACGTTCTCCCCACAAACCTTTAAACTCTGCTAAACCGGCAATTAACAACAATGGATTATCAAAAACCCAATTCGATCCATTGCTCCCTTGAATTGCAATATTGGCAAGAGCTTCTTCTTTTTGAGTTTCAAGCAAAACAGCTTTTTCATCAGCTTTAACTTTTGCCGTTTCTATTTTAGCGTTAATAAAATCAACTCTTTCCTCGTCACTCATATTAGCAACCTTTAATAAACTATCCTGATTTTTAACAATTTTAATATGTTTAACAAGCTCTTCTAAGCTTAAGTTCTTCTCGTATATTTCGGTATAACTATTATGTGTTCTTGGCAAAGCGATTAAGCAAGAATCATAATAATTAGAAGCCAATAAATAATCTGGCTGTTCAAAATAGTAATCACCTAAGGCTAAATACGCTTTCCCTTTTTGTTTCTGATTTTTCAAGCTAGATGCAGCTGACTTTTTATAGTTAGATATCGTATTAACTTCATCACTTTTTCTCTCGTATACTTTTGCCAAGGCATAATAAATTTGATCCTGATACTCTTTGTTTTTTTCGTCCTTTAACATTTTCTCTAAAAGAGAAATCACCTCATTCCCATTTCCATCGTGAGTTATTGCAAGATTGATTTTTGCATTAAACTGGAGGTCATAATTTGTTGCTTTCTTACCAATTAACTTGTATAACTCGGATGCTTTTTTAAGATCCCCTTTCATCTGGTACATCTGGGCTAGAATAAATTGAATTCTTCTTTTCAATTTTCTTTTCTTAATTAAGGATGTCGCTTGCTCCAAAGCTGTAATAGCCTTTTCAGTTTGACCACTTCTCTTAAAAGCTATTGCCTCATATAAAACTAACTCATCTTTAAATTTATCAGGAAACTCTTTATCCTCTTTTAGCGCTTTTATTAAAGTTTCAGCGTCAACATAATTGTCTTGATATACAAATGTTAAAACTAACCACAAGGAGGCTTTATATCGCTCAACACCTTCTTTGTACGTTTTTTTGATATACAAGAAGGTTTCTGAAGCAGAAATCAAATCAAATTTTAAAAAACGTGCTTTACCAACTAATAAATAAGAATCGTCGATCATTGAATTCACTTCAACCTCTTCACCTTTAATCTTAAACTTCATAGAATGGTTGTCAACCATTTTAGCGGCTTTTATAATCGCTCTGTTAAGATTTGGATATTCGGATTTATTAGCGATTTCATCTCCAAATTGGAATACATCCAAAATTTCATCAAAGTCATCCTCATGATTATCAGCAATATTATTCTTAGCCAATTTATAGGCTTCATTACCATTAAAAAACCCGTTATACTTAACAGTTAAAGAATGATAATTCCTGTTTAAAAAAGCATTCTTCTCTGTGGTGCAACCCCAAACAATAAGCCCAATTAATATAAGATATATAAGTTTTTTAATCAAAATATTTACTAAGGTAATCAACCCCCTGTTAAAGCGAAAAATTAAACATGTAAAGTTAAACGCATAAATTATATAAATAGTGTTAAACTTCCATTTATTACAACAAGCTACTTCTTCAATAGTCTATTGTAATCCGATAAAATTGAATCCTGTGTATTGTAAAACGAAATCGGCCAAAACTTATAGTCTTGTTTCTCAGCTTGAATTAATTTCACTTTTGACTTAAAGTCTTCAGATCTGTCATCAAAAAAAGTCTTCATCATCGAACGGTCAGACAATCTTTTTGTTTCTTCTTGAAGGTATTTCTTAAAAATTTCTGACTTATAAAACCCTTGATAAAACGCTTCCATTTTTGACGACTCTAAAAACCACGCTCCTTTTTGTAACTGCCACGTTCCCGAATCAAAACCAATTGGCTCAATTAATTCGGTAGTGGGATTATAATAAAACCTTAAATTATGCCATCTTAAACCATGCTTACCAGCCATTAAACCGTTTATAGTTAAGAAAGTCGCCCACTTTTTCAAGTCAAAAACCTCCTCCGCTAATTTTAAATTCAACTTATACCCCTTCAATAAACTAGCCGACTTAATTCCTAATTCTTTCTTAAACCCTTTTTTATTTGTAACTATTATTTCGCTTTCAACCATTAATATCGAGTCCCTATTTTCAATATCAGCATGTATTGTATAATTCCAAAAGTCGTCCTCATTGAACTTCATAATTGGACCTATTTCCTTACCTTGAATCGTTAGTATTTCAGTTTTAAAATGAGATTCAAATGCATAAATACCTCCCAAGCTATCAATTTCATTCACTTTCACCGGTATAAATTCATATTGCAAACCGATTAATCCTTCCTGTTTTAACAACTCATGGAAAATCCATTCATTCATAAATGCTCTTGTATGAACTCCTTGAATAGAAAACTTACTTTCTCCTAAAACCTTTCCCTCCTTTTTAGTTTTTACTCTGTATGACCAACGATTCCCTTTTAAATGATCGGTATGATCACCCTTTAAACGAATAGAAGCTTTTACGGTATCATCACCGCAAATAAGTAATGCTTTAACATATTGTTTCTTATCGCGCAGTAAATTCTCTTTAATCGCTTTATCTCTAATCTCTACAATTTTTTCAAAAGAGGAGTCAGCCATTACGATATGTAATTGGTCTTCATTTACCTCATGTAATGTTAGCGAGTTTGTATTATTCACTTGTTGAGCACACGAAATATTCATTATGAATATTATACAACCCAAATAATTAAGTATTCTTTTCAAAATCTATATAATTAAGTAATAAAGATAGTTTACCCTTTTTGAACAGTAAAATTAGATGCAAAAAAAGGGAAGCTAAAAGCTTCCCTAATATTATTTGAAATAGAAAATATTACTTATTCCTTTTTCTTTCACCTTCGTTTAAGAATATTTTCCTAATTCGAATTTGAACTGGAGTTACTTCAACGTACTCATCGCTTTGAATATATTCTAAGTACTCTTCAAGAGTTCTTTTAATTGCTGGTACAATTTTAACAGCATCATCAGTACCTGACGAACGAACGTTAGACTGCTTTTTTGCTTTTGTAACGTTAACTGTTAAATCACCTTCACGGCTATTTTCCCCAATTACTTGACCTTCATAAATTGCTTCATTTGGATCGATAAAGAATTTACCTCTTTCTTGTAGTTTATTAATAGAGAAAGGAACTGAAGCTCCAAGTTCCATACTAATTAACGACCCATTTTGACGTTGAGGAATATCTCCTTTCCATGGTTCGTATCTTACAAAACGGTGCGCCATAATAGCTTCTCCAGATGTAGCAGTTAGCATAGAACCTCTCATTCCGATTAATCCTCTTGAAGGAACATCAAATTCGATTTTAACTCTAGAACCTATTGGAGTCATTGATTTCAATTCTCCTTTATTCTTAGTAATCATTTCGATAACCTTACCTGAAGTTTCGTCTGGAACATCAACAGTTAATTCTTCGATTGGCTCACATTTTTTACCATCAATAGTTTTCACTAAAACTTGTGGCTGACCAACTTGAAGTTCGAAACCTTCACGTCTCATTTCTTCAATTAATACAGCTAAATGCATAATCCCTCTACCAGAAACCATCCACTTATCTCCAGCATCAGTATCAGCAACTTTCATCGCTAAATTTTTCTCTAATTCTTTCGCTAAACGATCCTTGATATGACGAGAAGTAACAAACTTACCTTCTTTACCAAAAAATGGAGAGTTGTTAATTGTAAACAACATACTCATTGTTGGCTCATCAATTGTGATTGCAGGTAATGCTTCTGGCTCTTCACTATCTGCAATTGTATCTCCGATTTCAAACCCTTCAATTCCTGTGATTGCACAAATATCTCCAGCTTCAACTTCCTGAACAGGTCTTTTCCCTAGTCCTTCGAAAACCATTAGTTCTTTAATTTTCGCCTTAGCAATTGAACCGTCTCTTTTTACCAAAGAAATATTTTGATTAACTTTTAAAGTTCCTCTAACTAATCTTCCAATTGCAATTCTACCTACGAAAGCAGAATAATCTAAAGATGTAATTTGTAGTTGAGTATTTCCTTCTGGAATTTCTATAGTAGGAATGTGCTTAATTATTTCATCAAAGATAATGTTAACATTATCAGTAGGTGTTTTCCAATCATCACTAAGCCATCCGTTCTTTGCAGAACCGTATACTACTGGGAAGTCTAATTGATCTTCAGTTCCACCAAGGTCGAACATTAAATCGAATACCTTTTCGTAAACGAATTCAGGATCACAGTTTTCTTTATCTACTTTATTTACGCAAACCATTGGCTTTAGTCCCAATTCGATTGCTTTTTGTAATACAAAACGCGTTTGAGGCATAGGCCCTTCAATTGCATCTACTAACAAGCAAACACCATCACACATTTTTAATACGCGCTCAACTTCTCCACCAAAGTCACTGTGACCTGGAGTATCAATGATGTTGATCTTGTAATCTTTATATTGCACGGATGCATTTTTTGATCGAATAGTAATTCCACGTTCTTTTTCAAGATCATTACTATCCATTATCAATTCTCCGACTTCTTGGTGTTCTCCAAATACTGCACAAGCGTGAAGCATCTTATCTACTAATGTAGTCTTACCGTGGTCAACGTGCGCAATAATCGCGATGTTTTTAACCTTCATAAAAAACAATTTTTTAAATCAAGGTGCAAAGATAAGATTTAAAACTAAGTGACGCGTGAAATTATTTAGGTCTTGCGAATTAATTGGAATTATTATTAATTACTCCTCAATTATATGCCGATTTCTATTGAAGTTCATGTAAAAAATACCCAATGATAATGCAATTGTTAAATAACTCATCCAACCGTAAACTCCTGCATCATTAAAAATTCCTTCTCCATTTATGTTATTCAATGATTCCTTAGAAGCTGTTGTGATAACAAAGTAATTAAACAACACTAAAGAGTTATTTATTAAATGTACAATAATAGGGAAAACTATATTCCTTCCCCAATAGTAGAGATAACCTAAAACAACACCAAGTACAAAATAATAAAGGAAGTTTGTTAAATTAAAATGAACTGCAGCAAATAGCAAGGCTTGAATTGCAATTGCATTATGAATATTAGTGCGTTCACTAAACAAACGCATCAATAACCCTCTAAAAAGTAATTCCTCTCCTATTGCAGGAATTAAACATATTCCTATAAACGTGATTAAATACCCCCTCCCATCATTAGGCATGATGTAAATCATTTCTCCTATTGACTTAATAGTATCCGAGAGGAAATCGGAGTTAAATAACCAATTTTGAAAAAGGTCTAATTTTAAATACTCATTTAATTGAAGAGCATCCGATCCTAATTTTGGAATATGATAGGCTAATAAAACGGATGCAATAAATAGAGCAGGAGTTTTGTTGTGCACTAAAATCTCTTTAAAACCTTCTTTAAAAAAAGCATGAATTAAAACGAGACCTAAGCCCAGGTAAGAAACTAAGTTAACCGTGATAAGTAAATAAAACGCCTTATTTAACTCACCTGGAGGAGTTTCTTTTATTATTGACTGAATACCTTTTAGCTCAGCAACGACCTCAACCTCATTGTTAATTATGACTTTTCCTGCCAACGCACTGCTTTTTATTTTAACTTCAGGATCGATTAATTCTTCCAAGTTAATTCCCGTTATAAGCATCAATAATAACGAGACAATTACATTTACAAGTAACATACTTATAACAGTAGAAATAATCTTTTTTGGGGTTCCCCAGTTTCTGAATGTATCTAAAGACATATAGATTTATCTTTCTGTTTATCTTTGTGAGATAATTATGAGTGTAAAGATAGGAAATATAGATCTTGGAGAGTTCCCTCTTTTACTTGCTCCGATGGAAGATGTTAGTGATCCTCCGTTTAGAGCTTTATGTAAAAAGCATGGTGCCGACATGATGTACTCGGAATTTATTTCGAGTGAAGGATTAATAAGAGACGCTAAGAAGAGTCTGCANAAATTAGATATTTACGATTATGAACGTCCGATTGGAATCCAAATTTTTGGAGGAAATATGGAAAGTATGATCGAAGCCACTAAAATTGTTGAAGCAGCTAATCCTGATGTTATAGACATAAATTATGGCTGTCCGGTAAAAAAGGTTGTCTGTAAAGGAGCTGGTTCAGGAATTCTACAAGATATTCCAAGAATGGTCGCGCTAACGAAAGCTGTGGTTGACGCTACTAATAAACCGGTTACTGTGAAAACTAGATTAGGCTGGGATGACGACACACAGTTTGTTGTTGACGTTGCTGAACAACTACAAGACGTAGGTATTCAGGGCATATCTATTCATGGGCGTACCCGAAAACAAATGTACAAAGGTGAAGCCAACTGGGATTTAATTCGAGAAACTAAACAAAATCCACGATTAACTATTCCTGTTTTTGGCAATGGTGATATTGATTCTGGAGCGAAAGCTAAAAAATACCGTGACGAATATGGAGTAGACGGAATTATGATTGGTAGAGCTGCAATTGGATACCCTTGGATCTTTAATGAAGTGAAACACTATTTTAAAACTGGCGAAGTACTCGCTGAGCCAACGATTACTGAACGAGTTGAAGCCGCAAAATTTCACTTATTCGAATCGGTAAGGTGGAAAGGTGACATTTTAGGAATTATCGAAATGCGCCGTCACTATACAAATTACTTCAGAGGTTTACCGGATATTAAAAGCTACAGAATGCAACTGGTTACTTGTCCTACAGAAACTGAAGTCATTCAAATATTAGATGAAATATTAAAATCGTACACATAAAAAAATCCCGATCAAATGATCGGGATTTTTTTATGTGCTTATTTAAAATGTTGTTACTCATTAATATAGGGAAGGGAATTTCTCTGGATCAACTTCATGCATAATCTCGTAAGCAACATCAAAAATTGTTTCTGGGTTAGGCTTAGTAAAGTAGTTTCCATCCGAACCATAAGCCGATCGATGATCTTGTGCAGATAATGTTCTTGGCTCTGAATCTAAGTGGAAATAACCACCTTGACNCTCTAATACTTGCTGAAGCATAAAACCAGTAGCTCCACCAGTAACATCTTCATCCAGTACAATTAATCGATTCGTTTTTTCCAAACTCTTCAAAATTTTACTTGTTGTATCGAATGGCAATAAGGTTTGAACATCAATTAACTCAGCTGATATTCCTACTTCTCTTAAAGACCTTACCGATTCTTGTGCAATTCCAACACATGATCCGTAAGTAATAATGGTTACATCTGTTCCTTCCTCGATAACATCTGGTATTCCTAATGGAACTCTAAACTCACCAAGGTTGGTTGGCAACTCTTCTTTTTTACGGTACATTAATAACGGCTCAATCACCAAACCTGGATCATGTGCTTCTAATAATGTATTATACATTCCTGCTGCTTGCGTCATATTTCTAGGAACACAAACTACAAATCCTCTTAACGAATTAATAATCATACCAAGTGGAGAACCTGAGTGCCATATACCCTCAAAACGATGTCCACGTGTACGAATAATCATTGGAGCTTTTTGCCCTCCTTTAGTTCTCCAATGCAATGATGCTACATCATCCGTAAGCGTCATTAAAGCGTAAACCAAATAATCTAAATATTGAATCTCCGCAATTGGTCTTAATCCTCGGATTGCCATCCCAGAACCTTTGCCCATAATTACGGCTTCTCTAATTCCTGTATCAAAAACTCTTAATGCACCATACTTATCTTGTAACCCCTCACAACCTTGGTTCACTCCACCTATTTTACCTGTGTCTTCTCCAAAAATGGCAACTTTAGGATTACTGGCTAAAATTGCATCAAAATTTTCACGCAAAACAATTCTTCCATCAACTGGGTTTGGTTCCTCTGCATAAATAGGTTTTACTTCTTTAACACTTACGGATGCAAAATCCCCATGCGCATAAAGTAAAGAGTTATACCGATCGTGATTGGATATTTTTTGTTCGTTTAACCAATCTGCCAACCGCTGTTTTTCTTCTGGAATATCTTCAAATCGAACCAACCGTAACACTTTCTTAGCAGCGCTAACCATATAATTACGGTAAATATCCATTTGCCCCGTTAGCTCATCACGATGCTTTTTAATAAATGTTCTGCTGCGACTTTTCGAAGCAATAGCATCAATCATACTTAAAACCTCAGCTAGCTCCAGTTTTAAAGGCGTTATGTAGTTTTTCCAAGCTGCATTTCTACCTTCCTTAACGGACTTTTTGCAATTTTTATAAACTTCATCAAGCTCTTCTTCCGTTGCCCAATTGTTCTCTAAAATCCATTTTTTAAATTGACGCGTACAATCGTATTCTTTCTCCCAAGTTAATCTATCTTTCGATTTATATCGTTCGTGAGAACCTGAAGTTGAGTGACCTTGCGGTTGGGTTAATTCAATTACGTGAACTAAAACAGGCGTATGAGTTTCTCTGGCTAGTTTGGCTGCTTTATCATAAGCGGCACACAATTCAGGATAATTCCATCCTCTTACTTTTATGATTTCAATTCCATTGGAATCTCCTTCTTTTGCAAACCCTTTTAATGCCTCTGAAATGCTTCCTTTTGTAGTCTGNTTTTCAACAGGTACTGAAATTGCATGGCCATCATCCCAAACACTCATCACAACGGGGATTTGTAAAACACCCATTGCATTTATTGCTTCTAAAAATATCCCTTCAGAAGTTGATCCATCTCCAATTGTTCCAAAAACAACCTCGTTTCCTTTGTTAGATAATGTATCGTATTGGTGTAATTCTTTATTTTCTCTAAACAACTTAGACGCCAATCCCAATCCCATTATTCTTGGAATTTGTCCTGCTGTTGGAGATAAATCAGTTGTTGTGATTTTCATCTTGGTCATGTCCTTCCAAGTTCCATCATCATTGATAAATCTTGTTCCGTAGTGACAATTCATTTGACGACCTCCTGAATGAGGTTCGTTCTCGACGTTAGTATCAGAAAATAATTGAGCGTAATATTCTTGCAGTGAAACTTCACCTAAAGCTAACATGATTGTTTGATCTCGGTAATAACCACTTCGGTAATCACCATCCATAAACTGTTTAGCTAAACATAATTGGGCAAGCTCTTTTCCATCTCCAAAAATTCCAAACTTAGCTTTCCCAGTAAGCACTTCTCTCCGTCCAAGCACAGAAGCTTCTCGGCTTTCCATCATAATTCTGTAATCGTTCAGAACCATGTCTTTAACCTCAGACTTCCCTACTTTTTCATTTAAAGATGACGCATCAATTTCATTACTCATAATTCACGATTTTGCTTACTCAGTCGAATACTTACTAATTTACGAAAAATTGATGTGCTTTTAAACCTAGGATAAATTAACCCCAATGATTTTTAATCCCTACGTGTTAATGCCGTTCACTTATAAAGATCATAACTAAATAAATATTAGATGATTATGGATTATTTCGCTGAAATAACAGTAACTAACTGAATAACTGAATCCACCCATTTTTGGTAAAACTCTTCATTTTCAGACCAAAGGTCTTTTAATTCGCTTTTATCTGATAATGANAAGTTTAAGACATTAATCGCAACTACTTTTAAATCTTCTCCCAACTCAATTCCTTCATTCGCTTTTATCCATTCTTCCAAAATCGGATGCTTTACTTCTATTTTACCTCTTGAAACAATTGAAGCAACTATAAGTCCAAAAACAATCGCTCCACAGGCATCATCAGCCTCAACTTGATCGTATTCTTCTATTCCTTCAGCAATATCAACTAGCAATTGAAATGCATCTTCGCTGTGAATAATTTCATCAATCCAGTCTAGTGCAGAATCGTTTTCGAAATATCCCACTCCCCAAGCTCCCATAATTTTTATTTTATCTTTTCTAAATCCTCTGGCGTATCAATACCAATACTTTCGTGTTCCGTTTCGGAGATAAATACTTGATATCCGTTTTCCAACCAACGCAATTGTTCTAAGCTCTCGCTTTTCTCCAAGTCCGAAGCGGGCAATTTTACCAACTCTTTTAATACCGATACTTTGTAGCCATATAATCCTAAATGCTTGTAAAACTTATGGTTATTTAACCAATTTAATTTCTCTGAATCTCTAACAAATGGAATTGGATTTCGTGAAAAATATAAAGCGCGTTTATCAATTCCGGCAACCACTTTCACAACATTCTTATTGTGAACATCTTCAATATTATTCAATTCCTTTTTTAAAGTTCCTATTTCAGCAGGTGTTGTTTTAAAAAGTTGAACTAAATCTTCTAGTTGCGATTTATGAATAAAAGGTTCATCACCTTGGATGTTAATTACAACATCATACGTATCCGGTAAACTATTAACAACTTCACCACATCTATCCGTTCCGCTTTGATGATTGGGATTTGTCATTGCGACTTCTCCTCCGAAAGCTAAAACAGTATTTTTAATGCGATTATCATCAGTAGCTACAACAACCTTTTCGAACAATCCTGAATGCACAGCTTTTTCAAAAACGTGCTGAATCATTGGTTTTCCTTGAATATCCACTAAAGGTTTTCCTGGGAATCTCGTTGAAGCATATCGAGCTGGTATTATTGCAATTACTTTCATTCCTAAATCTTATTTAACTTAACTAAACACTTTCTTAACTACAACTTACACAAACGTTCAGCGCCCCTTTCCAACTCATCGTTATCCTTTGCAAAACAAAACCGAAGCAGCTTATCCTGGCGTTTATTTTCATAAAAAACCGATATTGGAATCGATGCTACTTTGTTTTTAATTGTCAACCTACGAGCAAAATCTACATCCTTCTCATCTGTAATCGCAGAATAATTAAGCAACTGAAAATAAGTACCCGAACATTCCTGTGGTACAAATTTACTCTCTTCTAAGCACTTTGAGAAAAAGTCTCTTTTTTCTTGAAAAAATCCAGACAACTCCAAATACTTATTAGATTTCAACGTGTACTCTTCAATCGCATATTGAAAAGGAGTTGGCACAGCGTAAATTTGATATTGATGCGCACTAACAATCTCTTTCATAATCCATTCAGGCGCACAAACATAACCCATTCGCCAACCTGTTGTATGATAGGTTTTTCCTAAAGAATATACTACAATCGAACGATCAATTAATTCAGGATACCTACAAATACTTTCATGCCGTTTTTCTTCAAAAACCATGTGTTCATACACTTCATCTGAAAGTATAATAATATTTGAATCGATTACTATTTTTTTTAATTCATGAACATCACGAACGCTCAATATCTTACCACTAGGATTATGAGGGGTGTTTATAATTATCATTCGTGTTTTACGCGTCACTTTTGATCTGATATCTTCCCAATCAAAATCAAATGTTATCGGTTTTAATGGACTTCGTACAACTACACCCTTATTAAACAGAATAACAGGCTCGTAACAATCAAAAGCTGGGTCAATTATAATTACTTCATCCCCTTCGTTTATCACTGCGCTTACAGCGGTAAAAATAGCTTGAGTAGCGCCTGATGTGATGCAAATTTCTGTTGCGGGATTGTAACGATGCCCATAAAGCGATGCTATTTTATCTGATAGTTTTTCCCGCAACCCCAATACGCCCATCATTGGAGCGTATTGATTTTTTCCTTGATTCATGTATTTCGAAACAAGGTTTATCAACTCTGGATCAGTGTCAAACCCTGGAAAACCTTGTGCCAAATTAATAGCATTGTGCTCATTAGCCAGAGCCGTCATTACAGGGAAAATTGATTTTGCTAAGTTTGGTAATTTAGCTTGAAGTAAAAAATCCATCCATTAAAGTTAACCTTTAACCCTAAAGTTCCCAATTCGTATTAAATTCTCTTTTGACCTTATTATTGGATTTGACAAGTCACCTTATTCTATTTATGATAGGCTTTACCCTAACACTTGCTAAATGAGGGCCTTTTCTTTTTATCATCTTAAAAAAGATGATTTTCAGAAGTTAGGATTACCCTCAAAAAATAGATTTTATTTGAAAAGAAGGTTAACTTTACGGCATGAATAAAAACATATTTTCGTTTTTACAAAAATTAAGTTTCCTGCTAACGATTGTTGCGCTATCGCAAGGTTGTGGCCAAAGAGGGACTCCTACTGGGGGCGATAAAGATCAAACTGCTCCAGAAGTTAAAGTGAGTACTCCTGCAAATAATGCTACAAATTTTAAGGGTAAAGAAATCGTTTTCAAATTTGACGAGTATGTAAAAGCTTCTGGTTTTTACAATGAACTTTTAATTTCACCTCCATTAAACTTCAAGCCTACGTATAAATTAGTAGGAAAAAAACTTATTTTAAAACTAGATTCTACCCTTGCTCCAAATACAACTTACTCTGTTTTTTTAGGGAAAGGAATTAAAGATCTTAATGAAGGAAATCCGTTAGAGGATAATTTATTGGTTTTTAGTACTGGTGATGTTATTGACAGCTTAAGTTTAAGCGGAGAGATTTATGATGCTGAATCGATGGAGACGCTGAACGAAGGAATGGTTCATTTATATAAATCAAACGACGATTCTGTTCAGTCTAAAAAAATACCAGCTTATTTCGCGAAGGTCGAAAACGGTCATTTTCATTTTCAAAATTTAGCTGAAGGTGCTTATAAAATATTTGCATTAATAGACAACAATACTAACTATTTATACGATTTACCAGCTGAAAAAATTGCTTTTAGAGACGAGTTAGTTTCGGTGTCCAATCAAATGGATTCTTCGGAAACCATATTAAAAGCTTTTGAACAAGCTGAAAAAAAGAACTTCATCAGTAGTTCTAAGTGTGATTTCATTGGGAAAATTGATTTAGTCTTCAACCTTCCAGTTGAAAAATTCTACATGAAAGTAATTGATATTGGTTATTCAAAAATGAGCGCTTCTTCTCAATTCAAAACAAGCGGTGATTCGCTTACAATTTGGTTTGAGAACAAACCCGAGAGAGACTCTATATTACTAGAAGTGAAATACGACAGTAAAACAGACACTTTAAAATTCAATTTAAAAAACAGAAAAAGTATCGTTACTCAAAAAATATACGCTCAGCATAACTTTTCGGGAATGGGAAACTATCATAAAAAACCATTATTTATAAGTTTCACTCAACCAATTCAATCAATCGATACGAATAAACTTGTTTTAATGTCGGATGTCGATACAGTTCCAGCTAAATTNAAATCTGCTGAAACATTAAGTNGTTACCAACTATTAAATACATTAAAAGAAAGTAAAACCTATACTTTAACGTTATTNCCCAATGCAATAACATCAATTTTCGACGCTCAAAATAANGATACTTTAAAAATGAAATTCTCAACTACCGCTCTTGCATCTTTGAGTAATATGAGCTTAAAATATGATTTTTCTNGTGTTAAAGGAAAGGGAGTTTTAGAGATTTGGAATGGTGGGGATTTAGTTAAAAAAACAATCCTATCCACAAAAAAAGGTTTTCTACAACTTCTAGGAATTAAATCAGGTGCGTATAAGCTTAAATACATTGATGATACAGATGGCAATCAAGAATGGACGTCAGGTAATTATTGGACAAAGCAACAACCTGAATCCGTTTACTGGTACGCCGAATCGATTAATTTAAGAGCGAATTGGGATCTTGACNTACAATGGACTTTAAAACCTTAAGTGAAAAAAATAGCCTTCTCCATATTNCTCATCATCATTGGTCTTTTTGGACTTGATGCTTCTTTTTCTTTCTTAATTAAAGAGAATCGAAACATTAAAGTATCCAACGCGATGAAAGGTGAAATGGATTATGATATTTTATTTCATGGTCCTTGTGAACCACTTTTTACAATTGACCCTTCTGCAATAGATTCAATGCTTGGTACCAAATCTTATAACTATGCTTTAAGGCATACTGATTTTGCAGACAAT
>JGI24539J26755_10000151_pt1 | contig 31028 bp, 4 predicted proteins | sample NorSeaMetagenome_2_FD_26755 | JGI IMG/M metagenome (IMG submission 26755) | reverse complement strand
TTATTACCTCCCCAACCTGTTTGACCGTTGTTTCTTATATCTAAAAGTAAATTATTATTAATATCAGTAAACTTAAATCCACTTGTATTTACTGAATTGTCGGAGCCTTTAATAAGTGTATCGTCTTGTAGGCTTATTTTCTCAGATCCTATAGCTGCAGTTCCTTTTAAAATAGTTGTTCCGTCAACATTAAATGTATGAATTACAGAAGCAGATAAATACATTTCAATACCTCTTGTATATCCAGTTAAAACGCCCATAGGTAAAGAGCCTGCTTTATAACCTAAAGTAACCCCTGCAAAAGATGATCCAGTACTTTGAGAAATCATATTAACCATTCTTCCACCACCGAAATCAATACCTCCATCAATTACATTAACCATGTAATTACCAGTATTGCTATTACTACCAAAATTAACCCTATCTAAGTTATTATGATTATAAGTATGTATTATTGAGTTATTACTTCCTGCTACATTAAATCCTGCATCATTAGTTCCTTGTAAAATTCCTAAACCGTAACCTCCTAATCTTTGATCTATTGTTAAAATATAATCATTAACAGATGCATTAGGAGAAGTCATTCTCATTTTTCCATTAGATGGAATTTTAAAATAAGTATCAGAACCCTTTTTTACTTCCCAATCATAAGTAACTAAATTTACATAATGATTAGCGTCAAAAGTTAAATCAGCAATAGATATATTATCGCCACTTGCTAAAACTGCAATAGCTTGTTTAACTCTTTCTGCAGTAAATCTTTTAGGATTTGTATCTGTCCCTGCTTCTATTTCTGCTTGAGTTATTAAAGGTACTTGATTGTTATAAGCCGTTTCTATTTCAGCGTCTGTTTGATCTGTTGTTGCCCCGGCTTCTATAGCTGACAATTTAGATTCTTCTGAATCGGTAAATGCGTTTGTATTTGCATTCGCTTCGTAACCAGCTTTAACTTCAGCATTAGTTTTAAAAGGAGATAAAGCTAAAATAGATTGTTTAACTCTTTCGACTGTAAATCTTCTTGTTGAAGTTGAAGTACCTGCTTCTGCTTCCGCCTGAGTTGCTTCTGGAACTTGAGCATTATACGCAGTTTGTATTTCCGCATTAGTTTGATCTGCTGTTGAACCATCTTCTACATTAATTATAGATCTTACTTGCGATGAAGTTAAATCTTGAGGATCTCCTGTTCCTCCGCTCAATCTACCTTTGATTGCACCGGAAGTCATGTTTGCAAGCTTACTATTAGTTACTACATTATCGGCTATAGTAGTTATAGTTATAGGAGTTATATTCGCTACTCTACCATCATAAACTACTGTACCACTTACCTCAAGTACTCCATATCCAGAATAGACAACTGAACCAGAACCAAGATTTATAGGCTCTTCTTTTAAAATTACAATTCCTTCTATCAGAATATCAACATCTGAATCAGAAGTAAATTGAGTATCTGAAATTTCTAAACTTAAAACTGTATTATTAGAAACATTTAATTTTCCATAAAATCCAGATCTCGCTATGTTTAAACCTATGTATTTCTCAACAAATTTTTTAGAATTATATTTTCCAAGCTTAAATAGTTCAGTTGCATTTTCTAAAATGCGTATAACATCTAAGTTTTTTATTTCTTTGAATTTCATAACTTAAGTTTATCTATTTTTAGATTCACTATCTCCCAAGTCAATTCTATAAATATACGTAAAAAATAAATGTAAAGTTTGATCATAAAAATTAAATAGGCGGGTTTAGTAGATATTTATACTTGGCTTCAGCAGAAGGTGTGAAGTTTCTACCTATTGGATTTCCAAGTTTTTCAAGATTTACAACTGTTTTTTTCCTACCTACGTTTTTTCCAGATTGATTTACTTCAAATTCCCCGTTTGTTCCATCTTCTATTAATTGTTGAATTGTTTTTGTCGCTTGCTCCAAAGTTGATAAAACTGCAGAAGGACTTTTTGCAACTCTAATTGCCTCCATTGGATTAAATATAGGAACATAAAATAAAAGTTCTCCGTACTGACGTCTTGCTAAATACGCAAGAGAGTATAAAACTTCTTCTTCTTCATCTGAATCAGCGCCTTCAGCTAAGGCTGCTAAGAACGTTCCTGCCGCCAACATAGTCGCTGCGAGAGCTACTTCATAAGCTGCGGATACTATGTTACCTCTTTCTACGTCAGATATTTGATCCCACTGTTTAGAATAGACAGCCGCTTGTATTAACTTTCCTTCTTTCCAAACATTTGTTAAATACCTTATAGATGATGTATATGTACCTTCTTTAAACTCTTGTTGTGCTTCAGAATAAAAAGCAACATCTTCAAACTCACCTTTTTTCCCTACACCTCTAAATCTTCTTTGCACACCTCTTACCATCCATTTACGTAAGAAAAAAGTAAGTTTACCATACCAGTGTCTTTGTATCATGGCTCTGTTAGCAGGATCGTAGTTACCCTGTAAGTCTGCAACAATATCTTTTATTTTAGATGATATTACAAATTCAACATCTCCATCAAAATTATTATGACCTTCAATTGTCCAATCTTTGTTTCTCCAAACCAACTTACCTCCTTCTTTATCGTAAGCCTGGTCCATACTCATAGCTTCTTTTCTATCTGATGTTACTTTACCATCTTTGCCTATAAACTCTCCGTTTTTATTAGTTACTTTTGTGTTGTTTAACATCGCATAAACTAAAGTACTTTGAATGTAATGTTCTGCGGATGTGTTTATACTGTGTAAAGTAGATACTTTAAATAGATTTTTAAATTTATTATCATGAGACAATACATTTGACATCCCAGAAAAATCCATAGAAGTATCAATAAACTTTTCTATTAGCATGTTTGTTTTAGAAACTGGCTGCCCTACTTTACCTATGTCTTTCCCCCAACCTTTTACATCTTTCCAATATTTCAATTCAGCAGTTCTTAAATCAGACCTACTGTAATGAACTTTACGTGTACCTTCAAAAAAGTTCATCACTTTACCTGCTAATACGTTGGCCCCACCTCCCATGTAATTCATAATCAACATGTTATTTGCTGACCATTTTACTGAAAAATCTGCAACTTTATCAAGATCAATTAATCCTAACTTACCTGCTTTTATGTTATGCCTTCCGTATAATCTATCTTCTAAAATATCATGCATAAGTTTATAAGACTGAGACTCAACTCCTTCTCCTTGTAATTCTTGCTGTTCTTCTTCAGATATTCCTAACTTTCTAAAAAGTTTATGACCACTTTTTTTTCTGTTAAACTTTCTATCTTTCATTAAATCTTCAAGTACTTCAAGTTCTACTCTTGCTGCGTTCTTATATTTGTAGTTTAAAGAAACAAACCTATTTGTTAAAGCCATACCCATTAGATCAAATGATTGATCTTTTATGTCTATAGGCATTCTAAACTGAACAGCAACTCTTCTAAGGGCATTACCTCTTTCATCTGTTGCTACTTCAAGTCCATCTTTACCATCTTTTAATTCTCCAAATTGAGTATCATCCCTTTGTACTCTAAGTAAATCTTGACCTGCTCTCTTTACCGTCTCTTTGTACCCAACATCAGTTTTTGTTTCTCCCAATGTCTTGGTTATTGAAGGTAATTTATAACCTAACTTACCAGATTTAGCCACGTTGTTATCAGACTCCATGTTAAATTGAAGAAGGTAGTCGTATAGTGCTTGCTTTTCAGGATCTTTTTTAAGTAAATTAAACTGTGGGTTTTTCATTTTAGATTTTGGAAAGTTTTTCTTAAACTCCTCATCTATTCTTCTAACTTCAGCAGGGTCACTTGTATTTACTTTAGCCCTGTGTGCTTCATTTAAAGCAGTATAATAGGTAGAAAGAAATTCTCTAACATAATAGTTAGTCTCTTTTCCGTCTATTTTTTCAATTATATTTTCATATAATTTTTTTTGATCAGTAGTCTTAAATGTACTTTGACGACTTTTCATAAATGGTTCAAAAACTTTTAACGCATCATTACGAGCTGAAATAAAATCTTCTTTTGCGTTAAAATCGGCTTTACCAAGAACTTTTACAGCTAATTGTATTAAATGGTCATTAACTCCTTTTGGATCAATCATCATTTTAGTAAAGGCACTAATGTCTTGAGGTGCTGTATTTAAGATTTCTCTAACATATCTTTTTTCATCTGCTAATATTTTCTTAGCATTTACGTTTAACTGATTACGTACATATTCTTTTTTAGCAATCCTATGTTCTTCTTTTGACTTTGAACCATTAGCTCTTGGGTTGTTTTCTTCGTATTCTTTTGCGTATTTTATTTTTGCCTTTGCCCTGGCTATTGTAGATTGATTTGCCATATTCTCTACCATTATTTCTTTAGAGTACTGCAAATACTTCTTCTCAAATGATTTTACTTTACCAAGAATGGAAGCATATTTTTCTTTTTGCTTTGTTGGAACAATGTCATTTGTTTGTAGCAACTTAACTACATCATCTAACATATAGAATGTACCTGCAAAATCATTAAGTTGCTTTAAAAAAGCAAGGCTTTTATTTCCTTTAGTCATCCTATTATTTAAAGCAGTTATTTGTGAGTCTACATTTTTAGTAAATATTATTAAAGACCTAACCATGTCTGCTTTTTCAAACTCTTCAATTAGTTTTTTTAATTGCTGAACTTCTTCTGTTTTTTTAGATCCTTCATATATTTTATATTTAGTCTTAAGAGACGTTAATATTTCAGATCTTACTTTAGTAATTCTTTTTAGAAAATCAGAATCTTGATCTATATCATGTAGATTTATTTCATTTATTTTTTCATCTTTAATTACATATTCATCCTCTGCATCTAAAACAGGTATTTCATATCCATTTTTAATGTAGGCGGAGTAAGCTTCTACTTCTCCTACAGTTTCAACTAAATCTTTCCACTCTTTTAAGTTTATATTCGGACAATGAGCCATAGTTTTTATTTTAACATTCGTTATTTAAAGATAACAATAAATCTTCTATTCCTTGATTTTGAATATCTCTTTGAGTTCCAATAAAAGCATCTGCTTTAGTAGGGTAAACTTTAAACCCTTTACCATTTTCAGAATCTATGTTATTATCATCATCTCTTTTATATGCAAATACTTGATATTCTATAACCCCGGTATCATTATTAAACACTTCTTCTACTTCAAAATCAAAAGGAATATCGTTTACTTCAAAGAAATCTTGTTCTTCATTTCCTTTAAATTTAATCTCTTCAACTACTCCACTATTTTGTGTTGGTATTGTAGTTGCTAACTGAAAAGTATTAGGATCAAAGTCTCTTAATATTCCAGGGTTTACTTCACTATCCATGTTAGTTTTACCCATGTCGTATTCTTTGATTGTTTTACCCTTGTCTTTTAATCCTAAAGGAGAAATTCTTTGGTAATAATTTATACCTTCTTTTTTCCCTATATGTTTGTATAGATATTGGTATTTTTCTTCAATCATCATAGGTGGAATTACATCAACTCCTTTTAAAGAAACGTATTCTCTTGCAGAAGGTTGTTTCTTAGAACCAATATTCATTTTAGATGGTAACTTAGCATCTGACACTATAAAACCAGCTGTCGTTTTTGTTAATGTTTTACTTATGTTTTTTAAACTTGGAGAATTAACGTTAAAAGAAGGTACAATTTCTTCGTTTAACCAGTTGTGTCTAAAAAATTGATCTATAAAATTAAAACCAACGTTACCCCCTACGGCAGCCATGCTTTCTTTAGTTTGATTGTTAAATGAACTTGTTACATCTGTCATATCCCCCCTCATGTATTCATAAGGTATTAAGTCAAAAAATGAATTAATCGTTTTATTAAAACCAGAAGAAGCAAATGACATCTGTACTAATTCTTTAGCAAAATCAGAAGTAGTGTATCCTGTTTCTTCATTTTGAACAGTATTATCATCAAGTAATTCTTTCCATGATCCAACTAATTCTTCAATTTCTTCTCTACCTTTCTTTTTAGAAGAAGGAAACAAAAGAAAAGAAGGATTCTTGACGCTATCAGCAATATCAGTATTTAAAACTTTTAAAAGTTTATTGTTAGGATACAACTCTCTAAACTTATGTAGTTTTTTAGCTGTAGATTTTTTCCCATAAAACAAATCTTTAATTGACATTTTATTTTTATCACTTCTAAAACCACCACTGTATATATAACTGTAATGTTCTTTAGTAATTAGCTTGTTAAGTTCTAAATCAGATCCATCTTTCTTTGTCATTCCATTAATAATACTCATTACTCCTCTATTGGCCGGTCCTCCAGAAAACATTAAGCTACCATAAACGCTACGACCTAAATCATGAGAATTTTCTTTCATTTCTTTCATGAAAGTTTGATCTTGAATTTCAAGATAAGATTGTGCCCAATAACTTGGCTCTTCTAAGTTTACACCAAGATTATTAATTTGTCTGTCTTTAGTATAGTTTTCTACATTACCCATACCTGCTCCTTTTGTATCAAATTTAGCAGCTTTAACAATAGAAGCAAGTGATACTGCACTTTTACTAAAGTTTTCAAACATAGCTAACATTTGTAACTGGGATGTATTAGTTGGGTTTAATATCATCTCTTCAATTTGATCAACTGTCATCTTTTTAAGAGACGAAGAATTAGCACTACTGTCAGCTGGAGTTTTATTATTTATTTTTAGTCCAAACTTTTCTATTGTTTTTGTAAGAGGGTCTTTTATTCCATATTGTTTTTTAATTGAAAGCGTTGTGGCAGTATATGGATGACTACCACCAGTCTCAGACATCACTTTAAAGTATTCTTTAGTCTTTTCGTCACTTCCAATTATTTTACTTTTTGAAATATAATTTTGCTTAGCGTATTCTTTTATTACAGGTGAAGACATAAGTCTGTTAATCTTTTTTGGACTAACTCCTTCTCTTAATAAGAAGAATACAGTATCTGAAGTAAATGTATTGTTGTTCAATAAAGATATAAAAGGATCTTTAGCATTATCAACAAACGCGTTCAACCAAGCAGACATAATTTCTGTAATTTTATCTCCGTCTTCATTTAGTTCTTGTGATCTACCAATTTGTTGCATCATTACAAAGTGAACCAAGTGATTGGCAGTCATACCAACTCCCGCTTGACCGGCAACGTTTTTAGACTTAATACTTAATTGCTCTTGAGGAGATGCAAATTGCAAGCTCTTACCCTTCTTTTGTTTTTCAAAATCATGAGCTAATTCGCTTGCATTATTAAGTATTCTAAAATCATCAAAATCAAGATTCTGATAATCTTCTATTTGGTTTCCTTCATTATCTTCAATGTTGCTAATGTATTCTAAAAGATCTTCTTTGTTTTCTTTACTCGATGTTAATAAGTCACAGTAGTAACCTTCATACTTTAACCATTCTGCATCTAAAGGAGTGATTAAATCTACATAAGAATCATCAGATTCTAAAACAGATGCCCACAAAGTCATTCTTTCGTTTTCTAAAAGCATTTTTTGTGCTTGACTTAAGCTTAATTCTTTTCCTCCTTTTGTTCTTACTAAATCTATGTTTTCATTACTTACTCTTTCTAAACGAGATGTTCTTGGGTTCCATACTGTTTCATGCATCATTACATACATCTTATCAATATCAAAATCCGATCCTGTTTTACCAGTAATCTCATCATATACAACCATACTATCCCCGGCTGATGGAGGAAGAATTCCCACAACATTAAACAAATCAATAGACGACATACCCTGGTTAGGAATACGATACCCAACAAGGTCTTGTATAGTATCTCCAAGTAGTTTTTTAAGAACTTCTGGATTTAACTTTTCATAATTTGGAATATCTCTAACAGCCGAGAAAGGTATCATAACATCTGCCGCAAAGTTTCCGTCAGGTCCTTTTCGAGGCCCTTTAAATTCTGAAATATCTTTTAACGGTATTATACTGTTTATATCAAACTCAGAACCTAAGTCTCTGTTTGTTGTTAATCCAGTAAATCCACTACCCGAAATCTGAATAAAAGAACCACCAGAACCACTACCTATAACAGTAGCTTTGTTTAATTCTGAAAACAACTCTTGCTCTATTTTTTCTTTATGAGCAAACATAAGATCTAAAGGAGGTCTGTTACCTGTAGTACCCAACTGACCAATTAAGTTTGAATCTGCTTTATCTTTTTTATATTTAGCTTCAAGATTTTGATATATAGGCTCTGTGTTATGTATTTTGCCATTTCTTATATCATATTTTTTTATAAACTCATCTCTACCTAAATCAGATAATGAACTTTCAACCTTGTCAATTCTTTTGGCCATTTCAGCACCATCGACTCTTTCTCCTGTTGTTTTATCAGTAAACATACGGGGAACAAATCCTCCAAGTTCTTTGTCATATCTTCCTGTAATGTTAGCTTTAATGTTTTTCCTAACCTGAGAACCTACTATTGTTCTACCTGTCTTTTCATATTTAGATGGTAGATCTTGTTGTAGTTTATAATGATAGTTACTTAAAGTCATTGGTTTAAAATGACCCTTTTTAGAAACACCTTCAAGTACTGGAGCCATATCAGAAGTTTCCATTGCTCCTGTTTTAACACCGGAATTAAAAACAACTTCGTCAATACCATCGAGTTCCATTTGCTTTAATAAATTCTCATTCTTAGTACCTTTAACCAATCCTGGCCAAAGAGGTGCTTGAGAATATTTAAGATATACAGGAACTAAAAACCCAGTACCATTGTTTACTAATTCATAATGCATACCCTTTAATGGCTGCATCATTAATAAATCTTTATGGTCTACATTTTCTCCTTTATCTAATCTTGCATACGCAGCGTCATGTTCTGGTGTCCACTCCCCCAATTGTCTCATTAAAGATCTAAATCTCTTTGGTGTTATATANGCTTGAGCATCCGCTTTTTCCATTTCTAAATAAGGCTTTAGCTTAGCTTCAGCATTTGGAACACCTCTTTCTGTAAATTCAGTTAAATACTCATCGTATAAAGAGGACTTTTCTTTTACATCGTTAGTTACAGAAACAGTATAATTTAAAGGCTCATCACCAAGATTTATTAAATCTATTCCTGTTGCAATTGCCGAAGGTGTACGCTTAGATAAATCTTTATAAAAAGCAGGATCACCAGCAAACATCATAGTATATTCAATATTACTAATCATTGAGTTTAAAACATAATCACTAACTATGTGATCTATTATTTCATTCATTTGATTACTTTCTTTTTCTTGCTTTGTATCTCCTTCAGTAGCTGATATCTGTCTTCTGTAGTAACTAATTATACCAGCATCTACACCTTCAATTGTATAGTTGTTTTTTTCATCTTGCTTTATAATTGTTTGCTCAGTTAATAATTCTTTCTGCTCGTATATTCTATCATAAATAGCTTCTCCGATGTGCTTCTTTACTAACCTTGTTACTTTTGGATCAGTTAAATTCGTTGTATATATTATTTCATTAGTCGTTTTATCTACAGACTCAGTAAATAAATTCATTTGTTTTGAAAGAGCTGTACCAGGACTTAGTTCAGGGAACCAGTGAAACTCCTTAGATCCTTTATTATCAAAAAAGGAATTACCCGTTTTGTTTATATTAGATGAGTTTAATCTTTCTGCCTCTGCAGTAAAGTATTGATACATCGTATTAACAGCTTTATCTGAAGCTCCTGTTTCATGTTCCGGACATTTGAATGTTTCTATAGGTATTCCAGAAAACATGTAAAAAGTACTCTTATCAGCGAAAGTTAATGGGGATAATGTAGAACCAATTTTATTAGAATTATTAAGTCCAAATAAAGTTTTATTCAAACTATCAATAGCACCATCAACATCTGTCATTTTATTATAAGCAGTACCTTTGTCTTGCCCGTCGTCCATTCTGTTTGACAAGAAAACCTCTGCTTCAAATTGTTCTAATCTTTCTCTACTTTTCTTTTGAAGACCTTCTTGGTCTTCTGTAGTAAACATTTCTCCTTCTTCATCACGATTAAATTCGTATCCTGCAAAATATGCTAAGTACTTAGATTTTTTATGATATTCAGAATTTAACAGTCTATCTATTTCAGCGGGATCAGACTTCCACTGTGATATTGTTTTAGTTATGTTGTTGTTTAATGACTTAGTCCAGTACAAGTTTCCTTCTGGTCCCATTACCATATTTTCAAGAGTTTCTTTCTTTTGGAAACCTTCATTTACAGCCAATGGCCCTATCGTTTGATTGTAATCCGTGATGAATGAATTTTCATCGTCATAAAGATACTCATTAGAATCTGACATTAATTCAAAATTAATACCTCTGTTGTTTCGAGTATTTAAAAGCATTGGCTCAATCCTACGAGTGTACATCTTAACAAGTTTAATTGCTTCAGACTTACCTGGTTGAGCAAGTGCATAAGCTTTTATTGTTTGTTCAGAAACACCTATACCTGTTTCTTGTAGAATATCAGCTAATTGTTTATAAGGATTTTTAGATGGGTATTTACCTTTTCTTATTTCTTCAATAATCAATGAGAAGTTTTTAGCCTTTCTAACAATTTCTTGCATTTTTGCTAAACCATCATTTGTTATGTTTCCACCTTCTGTAAATCTATTTTTAAAAGTTTCAGACCATTCTTTTTTCAGCAATGCCGCATGGCTTTGAGAATCTGCATTTCCAATCATCCAAGTAAAATCTCCATCTACTTTTTTTATTTGAGAATGATTAAACAAAACATGTTGCTTAGAGAAAGCTCTATAGAACTGAATCTTTTTGTAATCTGGAACTATTGTTTCATCTGTTTCTTTTAATTGTCCTATAATCTCATTGAACTCAGGATGTGTTACAGCAAGAATGTCTAATGAATCATTCATCTTCTCAACCTGCGATGAAGCAGCTGTGTTAGACATACCTGCAAGAGTATTCTCAAGTATTCTCCAAGACGTATCATAGTTCGCTAATCTTTCAAAGCCTGGACCAAAGAAAGCAGATTTTGCATTTGGATCTTTAATCATCTTTACCATCATCTTGGTATTGTTCGACGCATTGTCTTTACCTGAAAATAATAAAGCAGACTTAATATTTAAAGCCTCATTGATTTCTTCTTCTTGCCCATTAAGAAGTGCATCTTCTGATTTTGTAGAATCGTTCTGAGTAAATTTTAAATTAAGAGAAGTAAGTTCATCTTTTACTAACTGAGAATACGCAGGCCAATTGTCTTTCTGACCTTCTATTTCAGTAGTAATTGTATTAAAGTTGTTGTATAATTCTACATTTTTTGCTTCTGCAGCATCAATCATGTCGTCAATTATTGAATCTCTAACATCTTCTAATATTTCATCTATACTTTCATACATTCTTGAAGCAGTATCCATAGATCTTACTCCAGAAAACTTAACAACTCTATAAGTTAAAGCGTCTATTGTTTCTCTTTTCATAGCAGAATTTATATTTCCTGCTAACTCGCTATATGCAATCTTTTCAGAATGGGCATATGGAGGCATGTAATCAAATCTACCATCTCTAATCTTACTAAACAAAGACTTATGCTTACCTCTAAATAAGTTTATAAGGTCTTTCAACATATCATAAAGCCATTTAAAAGTACTTGGTACTTTCATTTCTCCATTCTGGATCATGTAGGCTCTAAACTCTTCTGCTAATAATTCTTCAATTTCATAGTCTGATTCGTTCTTTCCAAATCTTTTACGAGCTTCTTTAAATAAATTATCTCTTTCAACATTTGTTAAATACCCTGATACAACTGCATGAAAACCTTCATGATAAGCAACTCCTTTATTACCAACATCGGATATACTAACAACACCTTCATAAAAAGAACCTTCTGCAAACCCTCCTGTTGCAGTACCAATTAACCCTTCAATTATGTTTACAGGAACATTAGGTAACATCTTTTGAAGAATTTCTCTTTCTTTTTTAGCGTTTACTTTTGTTAACGTTTCCGTCATCATTGAGTACTTTGGACTCGTAGGATCATTAGGATTTTTAGGATTTTTGGTAAAATCGGTATCTTTACCTTTTTTGTTTTTCCCTAATCCTCTTTTCGTAGGAATGGTGAACAGATTATCAGTTGTAGTTGTAGGTACTTTTTCTACTTTCTGTGCTTTTTGTTTTTGGGTTTCATTTTTAGGTTTAATTCCCAAAGACGCACCTACGCCTTCTCCTGCTTTATTATCATCAGCTTGCTTATCACTAACTTCAACCGCAGCTGAACCAGGAGCAATAACCATTTCAGGATCTTTAGAAACAAAAGATTGAGTGTTTATTTCAGGAACAGGAGCCACTTTAGTTTGTACTGCACTTGGTTTAGTTTTTTGGTTAGCCGCTTTAAACACCGCTTTTTGTTGGTTAGCAGTGGCTATAGACCCCATGTATTGACCTTCATTAAGGTTAATAACTTTTACACCGTTAGTAGCTTTATTATCATATACTATTGCAAATTTATTACTTACTACATTAGGTATTTCAACTGGTGTAAACTGAAGAAAGCCAGACTTTATATGTGCTAAGTTTGTTTTTTCAAAATCAATAACTTTCTTTTTAAAGTTTTTACCTTCATAAACAACACCTGTGACCATGTCAACTTTTAAATCAACTTTAACTCCTTCTTTTGTAATACTTATTCTTCCGTTTCCTTTTGTTGAAGTTTTACTAACAACAGCAGTTGTATCAGTTGTATTAGCTTCTTGTTCTGCTATAGCTTGGTCTACAATAGCAAGTCCTGTAGGAGATGTAACCCCTCCTTTTAAAACATTTCCTGTTTTAAAATTAGTTATTGTTCCTTCACTAAAATCTACAGAATACTTAATTCCTTTATATGTTACTTCTTTAACCTCATTAGTTTCAGTAGTTGTATCAGCTGTAGATGTTGCATCAGATATTATAGCTTCGGCTTTCATAAGCCTACTTTTTGCAGCCTCTATTTCTGCTTTTGCAATCTGTTCTTCTGTTCTACTTAACTTTTTTCTTTCTAAATTTTCTATTCTTGCTAAAACAGTATTTCTTCTTTCACTTTTTTGAGGAAGAGAGTTTAGTTCATCATAAAGACTACGTATAACTTTTTGATTATTATTAAGCTTGTCTTCTTGTCTATTAATTATATCTAAAGCTTCTTGTTTAATTTCTTCAGCTTCTGTTATCTGCTGAATACCTCTTTGTTCTTCTTCTAAACTTAAATCATCTTGATAATATACTTCTTGTTTAAGTCGTTCTATTTCAAATTCTATATCACCAATAATTTCAGCTTCAACTTCTGGAGAAAGAAATTCATCTTTAACGTCGTCTATCTGCTTTTTCTTTTTTATTTCTAAGTTTTTTATTTCTTCATTTATGGATAGATTGGCATCTGGTCTGCTAAACCCTACATTGACATTAGTAGGAGTTGATGTAGTAGGCATGTTGTATTCTACTAAATCTGCAACTGCTTCTGACATAGAATCAGTAGATTCTGTAATTACACCATTCTCCCCAATAACAACATACGAACTATCAGTTGGAGTATTTGAAAATGAGGTTATAGAGCCGTTGTTATCAAAAGCTTTTTTAATTTTTGCTTTTTGTGCATCTGTTACTGATACCCCATCTATTTTTAAAATATCTAAAATTTCATCATAAGATTGAACTCCTTCAGTTGGAGGTGTAGTTTTTTTAATTACAGCTGGTGTATTTTTTATAGACTTAAGAGCAGTTTGTCTTTTTTGTTTTGCTAATATCTCATTGTTTTTTGTTATTCTATTTTTAGCAAATCGTAATATTTCTTTTACTTCTTTACTTTGAAGCAATACTTTTTGAGGATCGGAATTTGCATCTATTACTTTATATCCTTGACTTGGATTCCATGATAATTTAATTGGAACAAGAAGGTTTTCAAGAGGAGTTATTAATTTATTCAATTCATCAACATCTTTTTTGTCTTGTATAGCTTTTGCATTGTCTTCAGATTCTACTCCTTTTTTCCCTGATACTTTATTCCAATGCTCAGGCTTAGAAGTAATAACTGCAGGTTGTATAAATAATCTACCATTGTGAAAAGATGCATTTGTAGATAATGCCTCATCATTAAACAAAAAGTCGTTGTATGAAATTTTAGATACTTGTATATCTGTTCCAAACCAATTGAAATCATTGTTAAAAGTTTTGTTCATCAACCCGTTCATCATCGGGATGTTAGTTGTTCTCCACATAGTGGATAAATACTTAGATACTTCAAGTACTACCCCAGCATCTTTTAAGTCTTTTAATTGTATTGTTTTTTCTCCAAATAAAAGTGTTCCTTTTGAATTATCTACATTAAATGGATATGCCGTAATATTAGATTTACTACCAGTAAAGATAAGTAGATCCATTATTTCTTTATTTTTTAATCCACTAACTGTACCAAGTGTAGAATCTGAATTTGCATCTTGACCATGTAGTCCATAGTTTTTTAAGATTTGAATTATGGCATCAACCTCTTGCTCTTCAAGTCTCCTTGAGTTCAACTTTAATGGGAAGAATCTTCCGTTTGCATCTTTAGTTTTTAAGAATACAAAACCTCTGTTTGTATGAGGGTGATTAAGATCTCCGTCATCACTCTTGTCTTGATCCACAAGAGAAATACCATCAGACACTACTAATTTTAAGTTTTTACCTAAGTAGTTTGCTGGGTTTTTCCTTTGATCTTCTGTATTGCTATTTTCGTCCTCGCTTTTTAACATACCAGGACTTACTTTTTCTATTCTTGTTTCAAATGTGTCACCTTCAATAAACGCTTGTATAATTTGTTTACGAGCTTCTAAAACGCTTTCCATTTCAGTACCACTAAAGTAAGTGGCTGTTTTCATCCAACCATAAACTTTATTTCCATTCTGTATTAATGGCTTTCCATCTTTACGATAAACAACCATGCGGATAGGAAGTCTGCTTATATCAGCTTCGTTCAATTCTTCTCCGTTTTTATATTTTTCTATAGATTCTTTAATTGCTTCTATATCTTCAACATCAAGATTAGCATCGGTAGGAGAAAATTCATATCGAATTGTATGTCCAGAAGCACTTGTACGTTTGTCAAAATCAGTTGTCTCTACCCAATCAGTAAGTCCACTATTGTTCTTTTGACCAACACCATCTGAATATGAAACATATGAAACAGACCAAGGCCAGTCTTCATTTAACTCTCTGTTCTTTTCATTAAACTCTTCTGATACAGGTGGTTTGTGCTCAGGCTTATCATGATCATTAGGTGCTATATCTTTATTACTTGTTGGATTTTGTTCCTTCTTGATTGTAGCTAAATGTGATAAAGCTGTAGACAACTCTTTATTGTCATCATCTGCATTTGTATCTTGTACTACCTGTACACCACTTTGATATTCGGTAGGTGTAATTTTACCAGTGTTTTTTGGAGCTTTATCTCCTGGTTCACTATGAAATTCCATTACCGGTCCTGACTCCGGACCTTCCCCTACTTGACCTGGATTTGGATTAAATTCCATTTCTGGTCCAGAAGGTGGACCGTCTCCAAATTGAGGGTCATTTCCTTGCTGCAATTCTATTGGAGTTGGTCCGTTTTGTGTAGGATCAACTGGATTTAGTTGTCCCGCGTTTATTTGATTTACGTCAGTATAATTTGGATCTTCTTGTGTGTCTAAAACAATTGGATCTTCCGTATTGCTATAAGGATCAAACCCTTGCTGACCACTACCTTGATTCCAATCTCTCCATTCATCTGGACCTGGACCTGGATCTCCTTCACCATCAGCAGTTCTTCCTGCAATTCTTCCTTTTACGTTTCCACCAATTTCAGTACTTAATCCATACTCTGCATAACCATCTTTACCATTTCCGTTTTTTCTTGAATCTAACTGGCCCTCTAATTCATCAATTAAATTAACACGTGTTTTTTCTGCAGGAGTTCCTTCTATCTCTCTTTTTCCTTTTAACTCTTCAATGGTTTTCATTATTTCTGTAGTAGAAACTTTTTCCCATTTTGAATTATGTTTTTTTGTTGAACCTTCTCTTTTTTCTGTATCTAAGTCTCTATTAACGTTAGATGGTGTTTTTGCATTAAACTTTTGTTCTGGACCTGCCTCTGGTCCTTCTTCTTCTACTATATCACTTCTGTTTAATTTTACTTCTTCTTCGTTTGCTAATTCTTCTGCTAACCTACGCTCCATCTTAGCCATAAAGCTTTTTTCATTGAAAGCAAAAGCAGTAGCATCTATGTGAGCCTGGTTAGTTTCTAATCTTGTTTTTGTTTTTTCTTTAAGAGCATCTATTCTTATCTTCTTAACTTGATTGTCTTTAACTCTATTGTATGCAGCCGCAAGTTTGTCTTCATTTTGTCTAATGAAAGCTACTTTTTCCCACTGTGCTTTTTTATATAAATTAAAGTTTCTGTCTGCATTCTTTTGATGATATGCTTTTAAATTAACACGGTCTCTTTCAAATATAGACTCATATTGCATTTGATGTGCTTTTGCCTGATCGTCAAGGTATGCACGTCTTGCTTTTTCTATATTTTGATCTTGTACAGAATAGTCATTTCTTTTTCTAAGTTTAATTTCATCTATTGCATCTAATGTAGATTGTTCAATAGACTTTGAAACTCTGTCGTAATCTTTTTTATTTTGTAAAAGTTTCTTATAGTCTTTTAAATCTATATCTCTTTTTATTTTTAAGTTTTTAGCAGTAAGATCAATAGCTTGATGGAATGCTGCTTTCTGTTTATCTGAAAGATCTAACTCTCTACTAAGAGCAAGATTTATTGCAACATCATTGTCATTAAAAGTATTTTCTTCAACCTCTTTCATTAGATGGTTAAAGTTTTGTTTTCTAATAGCAATTGCCATTTTAGGAGAAGACTGCCATTCATATGACTTTTTATAACCTTGATGGGCAAGCCATGCATCACTTCTTTGTTGTGCTTTAGATTCAAATTCTTTGTATGAATCTAAACCTGTAATGTCTTTATTAGAAAGCTTTTCATCACCTATGTCTTTTGTCAGCTTCTTAATCCTATCTTCAATTGCTTTTTCTTTCTTTTCAAACTCTACTTTTAAAACTGAATTATCTACTACAGACAATTTACGTTTCATTTGTTCAAGCTGTCTTTGTTCAGCTTGCAAACCAATAATTTCAACTTGTATTGGACTTGCTATTTTGCCATCTGTGTTTAATAACTCCGAGGCTAATTTCATAGAACTAAGATCCATTTCTTTATTTAAATCAGCAATGGCTTCTTTTGTACTATCAATTCTTCTTTTTAGCTTAAACATTTGATTACCCTTCTTCCTTCCATGCTTATCGTATTCTTTCATGTAGTCTTTCTGGTAACCTTTAATCTTTTCTTTGTATGTNGTAGCATACTTTTTCATTTCAGNAGTTGACTCAGGATCNTCCATTATTTCATTAAGTTGATCTGAAAGGCCATCTGTCATACCTCTATCTGCATAACGTACAAACAATGATTCAAAGCGATCNTTCTCTATATCTTCGGCTTTAGATTTATCACCGTCAATAAAAGCTTTATTATATTGTCTTCTTAAGCTTGCGTCATTTGTTAAGAATTTTTCTACATCTTCTTTTGCCTGAGCTTTTGATCCCAGCTTTGTTTCGTATGTATATTCTTCGTATTTCTTTTTTTCTATTTCGTGATCTTTTTTACGTTGTTCGTAAACTTCTAATTCTTTATTATATTTCTCTTCTGCTGCTATATAGTCTTGTGCGGATTTTCTTCTTTTTCCACTACTCAACCAATCTTCCATTTCTTTTTCGTCAGCGGCTCTTTCTTCATCAGTTGTATATGATTCAGCTTCTTCTTTTGAGGCACTTGCTGCATTATTCTTTAAATATTTCTCAGCTGTTGTTAATGGTTTTTTACCAATTGGACGAGGTGCTTCCATATCAAATGTAGGAGCTTCATCTTTAAATTCACCTGGATCGTTTACAGCAGTTGGTCTACCTGTTATTTTTTCAGTAGCTTTTTTTATAAGTTTTGAAGTACCTCCTACTGCCATAGATTGGAAAGGTCCTCCAAACATACCCATTAAACCTTCTTTTAAACCNTCTTTAGATGTTGCATAATCAATACCTCTTCCTACAAAAGTAGTGTTGTCATCTAATATGACACCCATATCAATGTCTGCTTTACGTTCTCCTCTTTTTTGAAGACTACCACCTATTACTTCTTCTGCACCTTCTGAAAAAGCATCAATAACACCTCCTACAATTTTTTGTTTTCGGGTCTTATTCATTGCTCCAGTTATGATATTTCCCCCTTTACTCATACTTCGAAGAGCAAAAACATCACTTACAACGTTAACTTTATTTTCCCATATAAATTGCTTTGCTCTTGCGTCTGCTATTTTTACAGCATCTTTAGCAGACACCCCATTTCTTAAAGCACTCTGCATAACATTTTTATGAAGCTCTGCACCCATCATTGCTGATTCTGCATAGTTAGTGGCAACTGCTGTTCCAACACGGGCAACCATAGCCTCTGTCATAAATCCAGCTTTTATCATACCATTAAGCAATTGAGCACCCTTACCTACCAATGCACCAACTCCAGCACCAGTTGCAGCAAAACCTACAGTAGAATCAACAAGTCCTTGCAATCCTTGCATAACTTGAGCAAACCCACTATCACCATAAATTTTATTTGATTTGTCGTATTCTTCTTTATTTTCAGCAGCCCATTCAGAAAGCCAGTTTGTATAACCTTCTTCCATACTATTACTAAAATTCATAAAATCAGGAGTAATAATATCTCCTAAATAACCTGCATTTTCAAAAATAGTATTTACACCTTTATATACTCCACCAAAAACAGCACGACCTAACATTTCCCCAGCTGTTTGATTGGCTTCAATTTCTTCGTCTACATCAGTATCTACATCTAATAAATTTTGACCAACTACATTTTTATCCTCTGCTTCATCTAATTGTTCGTCTGTAATATCTTTTGCACCATAGTCAAAATCAAACTCATCATCGTCGGAAATTCCAGCCTCTTCTTGTTGAGAGCCGTATATAGACTCTAATGGATTTTCGTCTTCAACTTCCTCAGTATCAGTAGGATCGGGTGTGTAATTTTGACCTGCTGCTTGTTCTTGTTGAGTTTCTTCTTCTGGATTTACTGTTGGATCGTCTAATGGCATCTTAACTATTTTAACGTTGATTTGCTAAGATAGTTAAAATACCATTGTTTTGTATCGGTTGTTTAAAATTAATATATGTTTACTTAGTTGTTGTTTTTTTATTTTTTGTATAATAAAGTTTTTCTTTCTTGGCTCTGTCTATTACTTTTTTTAGTAATTTTTCATCCATTTTTTTCATATTTTTTAATGATCGTACTGATACTACCTCATGTGTATTTGGATTAAGTTCCATCACATTAACCTTATTAGATTGATTACCACCCATCATTCTCAAATAACCATCTTCACTTGTTCCTGCTGCAATGGTAACATGATGGGCATTACTACTTTTCTTTTTAATTACTACAATGTCACCAGCTGAAGTAGTATCAGACCAGTTCGTAGGATCAAATTTAACTTCTTTTCCAAGTTCTTGATAATCTGCCGCTCTAATATTCTTGTAAGGATTCTCACCTTCACCAGCAACTGATTTATAACCATACTCAGAAAATATATGATTTATAAATGCAGCACACCAAGCGGTTCTCTTAACATGTTCTGGTTTTGTAAATGTTTTCCCTTCACCTCCAACAGCGTTATAAAGCATGTCGTAAATAACTTTTTGTTCTGCTGGAGTTCCTCTTTCATTTAAACCTAAATATTCAATTGCTTTGGTAAGTGGATTGTTTCTTAAATTCTCGTCAGGAAAACCATCTAAAACATCATTCACAATATTTTCAGAATCTCCAATAAAGCCAGCTATACCTTCTTTAATAATTTCAAACTTTTCTTGAGCACCCGCTACTCCTTCTAAAAGCTCTGTTTTAATTATTTGAGTCTTGTCTTCTTCTGAAATATCTTTTGACTTTATAACTTCCAATGTAGCACCGGCATCTTTAGCAGGAGTTGTAATTAACTTACCAGCTGCATCTGTAATTATTTTTCTCTTAAGTGGTTCGTTCTTTATATTATTCCATTCTTTTGACCAAGAGTTTGCAGAATTAGAAGGATTATTAACATCAAGTTTCTTTGAAATTTTTATTTCTTCAGTAGAAGGGATGTTGTTTATGTTTGCAATAGTATCGTCTACAGGAGATTGAATATTAGTGTTTTCATCAGCAACAGGTACATCTGTAATCGAAGGAACTGTCATATTATCTGGTACCACATTAGCATCTTGATTTTTATAATCAACTTCAGTATCTATTTCACCTTGCCCTTCTTCTTCCCCATGAGTTGCGCCTGGCATTACAGTACCGTCAGGCATGGTATGTGTTTCTTCTTTTTGTTCTGCTATTGGTATTGGACTCATAAGGTTAGGTGGAAGACCATTTGAATCAAGAACCATTTCTTCTGTCACCATTTCTGGAATAGCTGGCGCTTGTTCTTGAGTAGAGTTTGGTTCAATAACATTTCTATTTTTAACAAAATTGTTAAATTGCATAGCTTCTTCGGCTTCTTTTTTTTGCTCATAGCTTACAAAATCTTCATCCTCTTCATCTTCAGGATCAGGACCCTGGCTACCATGGCCCATTCCATGTTCATATTGTTTATATCTATTTAAAGGGCCTCTACCCATTGAAAAAGTTTTGCCTTTACCATTTTTAGCAGCTTGTTCGAGGGCAAAGTCCATAATAGAAGTCTCATTAAGTTTCTGTTTTTCTTTTTCTACCTCCTTTCTCTTTTCTTCAGAAGTCATATTTTTATATTTCTCTACTTGATCTGCAAATGTTTTTTGATATAAATCAAATTTGTATTGAGTGTTTATTGTAAGTCTAATAAATTTCTTAGCGATCCTGCTTATTTCTTCTTTACTTTTACGGTTACTTGTTGTAATTTTTAACGCTGCTAATGTAGCATCAGTAGTGTTTCCTGCTAAAATACTTTTATATGCATTTAAAAATTGAACAGATTTCTCTGAGGGAATATTAACATTTTTTATACGTTTACCATTATCATCGGTTAAATAGTAACCCATTTTTTTTAAATTCAACTCTACTCCAAAATTATCTCCACTTGCTAATTGCTCTCCAAAATTATTTAAACTTCCATCAACTCCAGCTTTGTTTGTTCTAATAGTTACTCCATACTTTGTATCACCAATCGTTGTATTTTTAAGATTACTAAGACGTGCTTTGTATATATCTTCTGTAAGACCAATTTGTGTTTTTTGACCTTTTGTAAGTTTTATAACACCACCACTTCCAATACCAAGTGCGTCATTATCTCCTGCACTACCATACATAACCGGTACTCTAAACTTTTTATTACCATCAGAAAAGATCATTTCCATTTTATTGCTTTCTGGATTCTTGACACCTGTAAACTCAGCTGTACTTACCATTTTTGAAAACTTGTCTTCTAATTCTTTTGCGTATTTTGCTGCTGCCCCTTTTACATTTTGTCCTGGTGCTGTAATTGTACTTTTAATGTAATCCATTAAAGATTGACGGTCTTTGTTTTGATCAGTAAATGCTTTAAAAGTTCTTAATTTAGATTCAAGATCTGCTTCTTTTACTAAATCTTGAGCTTTTATTGTTTGTTTTTTGTAAGAACCGTCAGTCTGTTTTCTTTGAATTGTGATTGTGTTATTAGTTGGTATTTCTATAGCTTTAGTTTTTAACCTATTTCTTAAGATTTCATTTTTTTTATCCCGGTAGTATTTACCGTTTTTTTCTTTATTAAGATCTACCTCTGTAGATTCTTTTCGATCCAACGATTCTACCATAGTAGCAAATCCTTTTTTCTTAAATGCATTATTTCCCGACTCACTTAGTAGTTTGTATCCATGAATTGACTTTTTCCATTCTGAATGGTCTATTGTCTTTCCTTGTCCTTTACTATCTTCGTAACTATGTCTTGTATAATACTTTGGATCTATTTTAGCATATGCTTTATCTAAGAGATCCTTAACTACAGGAGCATAATTGACTCTGGAGTTGTCATCTATAGGTTTTCCTCTAAGTTTATTGTATTTGTCTTGAAGTTTTTGAATTTCAATTCTTGCTTCTTTATATTCTGTAATTTCTTGTTGTTTTTCAGGAGTTAATGCCTCAAAAACTTCTGCTCTTCCTTTGTTCCAAGCTCTATATTTTTGAACATTTTCTATTATTGGATTTACTTTAGAATCGTTTCCGAGATGATCAAAAGCTGTTTCATCTTCATTAGTAAGACGGTTTGCTATATCAGCTACATCGTCTGCATCAAGATATTCATTTTTCCACTGAGTCGTAAGATCGTTATTGAAAGGTGGATTTGCTTGTAAATAAGCATGTACTGCTTGNCCAGCTGCTAAATCGGATTGGTCTGCTTCTCTCTTTTTCTTTAAAACTCTTGCAGCAANTGCTTTATTGCTACTACTTGCGCCTTCTTTTAAATAGCCCTTTTCAATTAGTTCGTTATCTAATTCCTGTTCTACCTGACGGCCAGTTTCTATCTTCTTATAAGCATCTTCTGCTGATTTTATAAACTTCTTTGNTTTATCTTNGTTTCCACCAAAAACTTTATTAATAGCATCTTTAACTAAATTTTCGTCCCCTTGGGCTATATATTTAGTAAGATACATGTAATCACCATCTTTTGGACCGTCGGAAGGTATTTCTGTTTCGTCTTTATATACCCCAAGCGCAAGCATTGCTTGTTTTATTTTTGTATCATATTCAGTCTTTACTTCATCAGTTGGCCTACCTCTACCAAAGTCTTCAAGGTAAGATTTTTCCCCATTTCCAACAAGATTTTTTCCAATGTCGTTATAGTTGCTGGTAAAAATCTTTAATACATTTTCTTTAATAATTCCATCATCATCTTCGTACTTCGTGTTACTATCTATCTGTTGAGAAAATACACCTGAAACATCTATCTCTACATCCTTAGTCTTAAGTTCCAATGATTTCTTTGCTTTTGCTCTGGCTACTTGCGTTGCATCTGATGTTACTTTTTCAGTTTTTTTATTTTGAACATATGCTTTGGCATCAAATCCACCAAACATTTCACCAAACAATAATTCTTCATACTCTTCTTTAGTTTCTATTCCTTCTGGTATTTGACCTAACTCTTGTGCGTTTTGCCACTTTACTGCAACATAAGATTGAAACTCTGGCTTACCTTTCATTAAGCTCATCATCGTCTCTACTCTTTCCGGAGTAAGTTCTTTTTGATCATTAGTTGAAGTTCTAATATAACCATCTGTTGATACTTCTGCCTTTGGAGTAGATGTCCCATCTCCAATAGTATCTTTTATAATTGTATTAAGTTCTTTTAACATACCGGTGGTATCGTAAGTCATTGCGTTCTCTATTGTAGCACCTCCCATAACTCCACCTTCTCTATCGTATCTTGCTTTTAAACCGTTTATAGAATTAGTTTTGTCTTCCCCTGACATTCCTGATACTGCATTTATTTTTGCAACCTCAGAATTATATTTTGCAAGTTGTCTTTTTCCTTCACCACCTGCACCTGTTGTAATAAATTGGTTATAATCCGCACCTGTATTAGAAATAGTTCTACTAACAGCACCAAAATCACCACCCGCTTCGTCCAATGCATTTGTAACATTCTCCCTTATTGAATTAACTTTATCGCTCATTACCTTGTTGTCCACGTCCATCAGCTGTTCTCCCATTTTATTCTGCATGACATCCCAATTGGTTTGAGCTACATCATGTTTTTTTTGCTTATTTTCAAGTTGTTTTTGCATCATCTCAAAAGGCATAGGAACGTATTGATCTACAAAAGTTTCTTTGTAGNTTTCCTTTATAGGATTCATGAATCTATTTATGCTCATAATAAAGTAAGTTTAATGTTTTAATATTTTAATGCTATGATTACTTTTAAAATCAGTCTTCGTAATCTCTTCTTTGTTGCTCTTCAGAATAATACCTCGATCCGTCTAAAGGATTGGCATTGTATCTATAATTGTTAGTGCCCATCATCCTCATACGAGCTTCTTGAATTTTGTATTGTTTTCTATTTCTTGCTTCTTGCATTCTTTTTTTCTCATCATTCAAAGCAAATTGAGATAAATCACTAATAGCCTGGTCACGATATGCTTGTCGCTTACCTTTTGCTTGATCATCATATGCATCGTATTGATTTGCTAATGTTATGTTACCTTCTTGTGCAGTATTTCTTTTTGCTACATTTCCAGATTCAATAGCATTTCTTTTCTTAAACTCTAAGTTTTCTATTTCTTCATTGTTAGAAACATATTTAGTACCAATTTGACGATTGTATGATTGTTGCTGACCAGCAGATAAACCTTTACCATCTAATTTATTTGATTGATAGTTTCTGTCTTCTATTATGTTTTGTCTTTGTTTTGCTGATGTGTCTACATATTTATCCATTTCAGGATTCATAAACCTTCTTTCAACTTCATCTATTGGCTTCATTCCTTGAACACCTTTGTTAATCATAGAAGCATACTTCAAAGGATTGCTATAATCTTCTATCGTATTTATTTCTTCCCATAATTCATCATTACGTCTTCTTCTTGCGTTATTGTTATATTCACGCTTTTTCTTCAATATTTGGTCAGTCGAAGATAAAGTATTTGCGGTTGGATCTCTTGTTATAGTTTCTTTCTTTTTAGGGTTTAATCCTACGTTCCCTCTATCATCTAATTCAATAGGACTATATTCATTGAGGTCTCCAGCACCTGTCGTAGTACCTACATTATTAGCTACATTAGTAGCTACATCAGTAACTGCTTTAATTGCAGAACCTCCAACACCTGCCGTATTAATACCATCAGCACCAGTAGCTACATCAGTAACTGCCCCAGTAGCTGCGTTAATTGCAGAAGCTCCGACATTTGAAGAATTTGCACCATCTGTAGGATTTTGTTCTGCAATAGAAGGATCTACAAATGGTTCTTCTTCGTTTTCATCAAGATCCTGTAAATCATAACGTTNTTCATATTTACCCGTATCTGTGTTTAGCTTAAGGCCTTCTTTAGAACTCCATTCATTTTTAAAGTCATCTAAGTTCAAACCTTCTATTTCACCAACAGAGCNGGGAGACTTAAGTCTTTCTGGAGTATCTGNAGTAGAAGTTACGTNTGACATCTTGATTGTATCTCTTCCTAAGTTTGGTGCTACTGTTTTTCCATCTATTCTTTCTGATACTGATTTTTTATAATCTTGATCTTTTTTATAAAGGTCTTTTGTTTGTGCTTCTGTATAATTGTATTTTTTAATAAGATCTGAATTGGTAGCAACAAAGTCATCATATGATTGCTTTTCTGCTTCATATTTTGCTTTTTGTATAGACAATGTCTTGTCTTTTTCTATTTTATTATTTTCTAATGTTTCATCTACAGTATAAAACGAGTTCTTACTGTCCTTAATAATTTGTTTAAGACTTCTTTCATAACCACCAGCTGGATGAAATTTTCCATTTTTATCTGTATGTTCTTTATTAGCTGTAGCATAATTTCCATCTGCTATATATTTTATTTGCTCTTGAGCAGTTTTAGCTGATTTAGCTTTTATATATTTTGGATTTTTAGTGTTTTCAAACATTTTTAAGTACGCCTCGACTCCTTCTTTAAGATTTTTGGCAGGTATAAAAGATTCACCTTCTACCGTAACCCGTTTACCATCAATAACCTCTGTAGTAGTTATTACTTTACCTTTTCCTGCTGCTTTCTGTGATTTAGTTGCTTTTATACCAAATGCAGTTGAGCCTTCTTTAAACTCATACCATCCATTTTCTTGTATAAATTGGGCCATTGCAGTCTGAGGAAGTATTTTAGAATTTGAATCTTTTACTGCTTTTCTTATAATTGGATAATACTTTTCAAAAAATGCTTTTTTTGAAAGCTTTACTTTCCCTTTCTTTTTTGTTTTCTTTACACCTTTTTCATAAGACATAGTACTCCCCATTTGATATCTACCACCTGGATATTCATTAACAGGAGTTGTTCTTTTATCTTTTACTTCATCCACTCCATAAAGCTCTTCCATGGTGTAATCTTCATCGACATAATTTTCTATTTTTTTTGATTCTTCTTCAGCCAACTTCTGTTTTTCCATTTCAGCTGCTATTTTATCAACCTCATAAAGTTCATCGTATGATAAATCTTCATCAACATACGGGGGATCTATTTTATCTGGATTTTCGTTTAAAGTATTATTTTCTTCATTCCCATAAAGTTCTTCATATGTCAATTCTTTCTCTTCTGTTAAAGGATCGTATTCTTCTTTTGTATCTTCTTTAGGATCAGGACTCGCCTTAGATAATTTCTTTATCATTGATTCGGCAGCACCATCAGACATCATTCTTATTTGACGTCTTGTTAGCTTTAAATCATCATCAGGATCCATGGCGCGTTTTCGAAGTTGATTTTTAGCACTCACCTGCTCTTCGTCTTCGTTACCTTTACCTTTTTTGTATTTAGCTCCATTTCGATTGTATCCATAATCAGCGTCTGTTGGCAATGCGTTTCTTTTTGTATCAAGAAATCTTTTAGCTCTTTTGTCACCGTTTATTTTATATCTTTTGATTGCTCCCATAATGTTGTTATATTCCTTAGTACTATTTTGTGTAGGAAAAATAATATCATCTTCTTCAAGGTTGTTTATTTTGTACCCACCTTCTTCATGTTTTTTTGCACCTTTTGCTACATTTTTAATATTGTAGTTTTTATCTACATGGATTTCTCCAATACCATTTGGTGACTTAGATCCATCTCCTTCTATTTCAGCAGTCTCATATTTATTTTTAGAGTTCATTCCATGCTTAGCCTGGGCTGAAACATAATTATTAGTTCTAAAAGCTCTATCTTCCAGACCTTCCACCCCTTTGTTATCTTGCTTCACTCCATCTAACTGACGCAACTCTTCTTTTTTCATTTGATTATTATCATAAAGAGATTTTGCGGCAAACCCAGCTCCAACAATAGCGGCACCCCAAGGTCCAAATTGAGCACCTGCCTGTGCTCCTGTTGCAGCTGCACCTGCAACTGAACCTGCTATGTCCATTCCGCTTCTTACGTCTGGTTCTTTAACTGTTTGTACACCGTATATATTCTTTGCCATTATCTGAAGTTATTTATAAAGATAGTTTTTATGTCGTTTAATACAAATTGTAGATTACTGCTATTGTCATATTTTAGTTTAAATATAGCGTATATTCCTTTTATTCTTTCTCTTATTGATGGAGAAGCGTTGTTTAAATTAGTAGAATCAAATATGTCAAGAGAGTTATTTATTACTGAATCTCTTGGTATTGCCATTCTATACTCATCATTTCTATATTTTATAAAAACTTCTCCTGCAGTTTTTGTCGTACCAAAAGTGTTATTGTGAACTAATCTATATTCACCAGTATTAGATCTATCTGTAGATACTTGTATACTATAAAAGTTGTCTTGCTTGGCTTTTACACCAGTAGCTCTAACTGTAGATTTTGAGTTAATATTTATAGTGTTAAAAATAGCAGATCTTTCTTTAGAAACTACTACATATTCAATTTCTGAATCATACACAGTTCCAAAATAAGAACCTTTTGGTCCTATATTCATTTCATGGACTTCACTTGTTACGGTAAAAGGAGTAGTTAGTTGTGCTACCCTTCTAACAAAAAGAACTCTGTTGTTATATGGGATGATTATATCAGGAGAGTAATTATGAAAGCTAAACCAATTTTTTATATCTTTTATATAACTAACAGTAAAACCGTTTGGATCATCAGTATTTTTAAATTTAATCAAAAAGTATCTATCCAGTTTGTAATCATATCCTCCCGTAATTCCTATACCTAAATATGGATTATCAATAAGATGTGAGTTTTTTGTAGTAACATTTGTTAAATCTGTTTGCCCAGTTGCATCTTCAGTTATTCCTAAAGGAATATTTTTGTGCATGAAAGTAGACATTCCTTCTTTACTTAGTTCGTTTAAGAACATCCCTGCCTTTTTAGTAGACGATATAGAAAAAACCTTACCTTGTAATACGTCAACAAATATATATCCAATTTTAGTATGTATCCCACCAAACTGAGAAAGAGTACCACCATACCCCCCTTCTGCTTCCATAATTTGAGTAGACGGTCTTGAAAACAAACTGGTTGCTCCAAGAACAACATCCGATATGTTACTTCCACTAAGAGATGCAGCAGGTTCGGCAAATGTTTTCCAAAGAGATTTAGGAGTGTGCATGAAAAGAATATCGTAATCAACAAAAGTATCCCATATTGGACCTGTTTCCGAGGGTAAGTCATAGTAATCATTTTGTAAAAAAGATCTATATGTATCTAATGTATCATCGTTTGCTGCTTTTTCTGAATAAATAGTTCGATTTTGAAAATCAGATATAAGCTCGTTTGAAGATCCTGCTAAAAAAGAATATATTACAGTATCTTCATATGAATACTGAGTGTTGTATGCTTGTATTCTTCCCAAAGGAGGAAGAAAGTTATTAAGCATTGTAGCAATATTTTTTTCATTGGGAAAATAATCTTGTTTAAAATCATCATCGGGTGCGTGTCTGTAATGAGTGTTTATGTTAGACTCTACAAAATAATAAGTACAAGTTCTAAAATCCCAACCATCCGCGCGACCTCCCAACGGGTTAGCATATCCATTTGTTCTTCCAGTATAAGTTTTACCTGCAGACGAAATTGGGTCTGTTCCGGTATCTCTAAAAGGATCATAACGCACAAGTGATCCACAATTAAAAGCATATTTAGTTATAAAAGTATCTCCTCCATATACACCTGTATAAGTAGATATAAAATTACCACTGACGTCCTTAATTGGTATTCTTTTTATTGGAATATAAGTAGCTTTATCAATTTGTCCATACTGCTTAGCCTGTGAAATTTTAATGTTATATAAACTTCTAAGATGTTCTTTTGGAGTTTTATCTAAATTATGATCATTACTCCCATCAAACCTTGGTTCATTAGTATAGGGCGCAACAGTAGCTGTTGGGCCATTAAAAGAGTTAGAATCTGTGTATCTAAGGGATGTAGGATATTTAATACCATGAGTACTATTACCACCGCTCATAAAAGTATTTTTTATGCATACAGCAGCTCTATGTTGATGGGCATCACCACTGTTATCTTGAGCACTATAAGAGTCTTGATTTAATAAAAGTTGAAGTCCTCCTGTGTTCCACTTTGTATTTGTTTTAAGTACAGGATTATCAGGATCAAGAGAACTATTTTCTTGAACATTTGCTTCAAGATACCTTGCTTTTTCTATTGTTCTATTGTTAGCAGAACTTATATCTAAGCTTGTAGGATCTTCAATTTCGTTATAATTACCAAACAAATCTGCATATGTAAATCTTTTTAAATAATGTTCGTAGAAAATGCCGTTTGTGTTGTGATAAGCTGTGTCAGGTCTAAAGGTAACTTTAGAAATATTACCTTTCATTATTAACTCTTGAGTTAAACTATAACCTTCTATATTATCTGCTTTTAGTTTAAAACCGGTAAGTAAATTACTTTCTGGACTATGAAACATTATTTGGTCTGTAATATTTTGACTCTCAAACCTCCTCCCATTGCTATAAGACTGATTAACAAAACCATTACTTCTCCAAGGATTAACCATACCTGAAGTGGCATATGATCCATTATCCCTATAAGCAGATAACCCAGAAACTGCAAAACTTAAATTAAAAAAAGGAATTTCTGTTATATGATATTGGTTTCTCATGCCAACAAGACCAGGCTTACTATTGGTCGTAGTTGTAGCAGCTCCAAGAACATCTCCATCGTTGTCAAAACTATCAGCTGTAACCATGTGCTTATGAATAACCCCTTGTGCGTATACAGACTTATTATTATCTGTATTTCGACGTTCTCTTAAAAAAATAATATCATCGCATTCGGTAATTATATTTGATGGAATAGGCAATGCTGAGTCAAATATAAACTCTAATCCTAAAACTCTTATAAATTCTACACCAGCAGTATTTGTATAATGCGGTTCCGATGATAAAGTGGGAATATAATGATGCCTAATGTTACGTACAATACCTGAAGCACCTTGTTTACTAACATCATCTCCTGGTAAATTCCCAGGGTAATTTTGATCAGAAGAATAATCGTCTTCTGAAACATATGTTCCAACGTATCCTGTCCCTGCTCCATTACCAACATTTGATGCGGGCCATGCATCAGTCAAAGTAGGTGGATTTAAGCCCGTTCCTGTAGCATACCCATTATGACCAGGTATGTGATACGCAGGAGACATGGTACCATCTTTATAAAGTAGTTTAAAACCAAGAGAATAAACTTCTCCTCGTCTATATCCTTTCTTGGTAGCTGTTAAAAATTCATTTGTATAATCTGTAAATCCGGCAACAGATGCTCCAGCTGCTGCTGAACTTGGTGCATTCCCAACAACAATTAAACCATCTGGAGTACTACCTGTAAGATATGTTTCAGCTGCAGTAACTGGCGATGTAACTACTGGTACGTTATCAAAACCGGGACCAATTATACATAATTCATCTCCTATGCTTATTGGAGCAGCAAAAGTTAATNTTATGTCAGTTGCATCTGCAGTTCCATTGTTAACTGTTGTCAGANNTACANCAGTGGGATTAACTGTCACTGAAGTTGTATTTGCACCTAAAAAATTAGTAGCTGTAACTGCAGCAGTTTTTGAAGATGTAATCGTAGTATTATTAACAGTAGTATCTACAGTGTTCCAATTTAAATCAATAACTAAACCAGAAGGTTGATTACAACTAAATTCTACAATATCTTGAGAATCGTATAATGCTTGATAAATATTTTGTATGGTAGTCGCATTATCAGTACCTATTGCAAACTGATTTATAGCAGGTATTGTACCTGCAGCAACTGCAGTAATAATAACAGTTAATTGAGATCCCACGTAACCAGCAGGCGGAGCAGCTATAGTAATTGTATCTCCTGCTGCAAATTGAGCAAAATCAACTAATGTTATTGAAGCAGATGC
>JGI24539J26755_10000148_pt1 | contig 31090 bp, 22 predicted proteins | sample NorSeaMetagenome_2_FD_26755 | JGI IMG/M metagenome (IMG submission 26755) | reverse complement strand
TCTATTGGGAAAATTATGTTTCCTTCCTTAAAAGTCTTATTTGAGGGTATATAAAATTCATTTAGATTATAGTTTAATTCAGGGTTTTCATCAATAATTAATGTGATGTCTCGACCAATATCTGTGGGTATTAAGTTAATACCGGAGGAATCTTTTAAATCAGCAAAAAGAAGTGGAGTGTTAGATACATTATCTCCAAAAACAAATGAGGAGTCATCCAGGAATATTTCGATACTAGGTCCTTTGCTGTCTTCTTGAGCAAGTGAATAAGTTCCCCCAATTATTATGTCGTCAAATACACCCGAAGCGTCCCCCAAGATAGAGTCGTTAGCATAAATACTAATCCTTCCAAAATCATAATCTTGCCTTACGTCCTTCGGTAAATAAAACTTAGCATTAAATAATCCATTAATAACTTCAGCTCTTCCTCTGAATAGAACATCTTCTTGGGTACTGAAAGAAAATGGATTTCCTGAATTGTTATTATCTAATGTTTCTAAGGGTTTTACTTTGTCAAAAATTAAAATCTCAGCCCAACCATTATAGTTGTCTAGAAGATCATTTTTAATATTTGAAATATGCCCTCTAATAACACCTTCGTTAAGCGATTTTATAGTGTCTGATTGTTTATTGTTAATCATTACTTCATCCACAATACTATTATTTAAGGGGAATGCAAGCTTCAAAGCAGGATCACCTAAAAGCGCGAAGTTCCTGTCATTTGTGCCTCCGTTGTTGGTTACTTTTGTTCGTTTAAAGACATCACCAAGCCTAATTTCTGAATTGTTTATGGAGGACTCTAAAACTTTATAAAACGTTTCGTTAAGTTTGAAATTAGGAATAGAAAAAACAAGGCGAACAGTAGTGAACAAACCTATTGCTCCACCTTGAGGTTGGGTTAGTAAATATTCTCCTGCACTTTTATGTTCAGGATTGTCAAACCGGCTAAATTCACAAGTAGCAGTCATAAATAAGGGAAGACGATTTCGATTTTTCATTTCCTTTATATCATTAATAGTAAAAACTTTTTCATCTGTCCAACCTAATTCCCCACCATGGCCAGTATAATTAATTAATAATACTCCGTCTTCTAATTTTTCTTTTAATGCTGTATTTGCTTCTAAATTAGTAAAGCCATTACTAGTCTTTTTTTCTTCATAGGAATCAATAAATAGCTTTTTAATATTCAGTTTACTAATAGAAGTGTCTACTAATTTTGATAAATAATTAGATTGTCTCATATGCTCATTAAAGTCTTCATCGTCCGCCATGAATAATATATTGTTTTTCCAAGAACCTTTTGATGTTAGTAGTTTTGCTTCATACTCATTAACTGAGCTTTTATCGTATTCATTATAATATTCAAGAATTTTATCCACAACATTTTTTGCCTCATAGTTTGATGATACTGGAATTCGGCCTATAGATAGGTCTAATAAATCTCCATTTTTGTATTCTCCTTCGCCAGTATCCATTAGACCATAGATGTCATCAGTGACATACGAACTGGTTAATTTGGTGGAGTTGTCTGATTGAAATGTAGGAATGAAGTTTTTTTGATTAGATACTCTGTTTTTTGAATCATAACTACCATCTCCTAGAAGTAAAACATATTTTAAAGAGTCAGCTCTATTTATTCCCTTTTTATAAATTAACTTAATAAAGTTTCTAATTGCTGTAGCTTCAGGTCTTCCTGAAGAAAATTCATTGTAAATATGCTCTGTAAATACGATTTGACCAGTTAGGTTATCTTTTCTTTTGTGTAAGTCTATCAATCTCTTAGCTTGAGATTCAAATTCAGGTGTTGTTATAATTAAATAATTTGATGAATTTTTAGCGTGAAGGTTTTGATTAGGAATTATGCTTTCATAAATGGGTGTCAACGAATGCGATGAATTGAAATTGATGAAGCTTCTAATTGTATCAGAAAAGTAATTGAAAATAAAACCAGTATCATTTGGCTCAATAGTAAGTTCTGTGACGTTATCAATAAATGTGACATCCCATATAGATTGGACCATAAGGTTACATTTAACGTTTACACTTTCAATTTTAGATGCCGGCTCGGTAAGTTTGAATTTGAATTGATTTTCACTAGCTACAATTCTTTCAGTAGAATTAATACTGAAGTAGTCTAGCCATGCCAGCTGATTATTTAATTGATGATAGTAGAAGTTAAGAGCAATACTATCACCTCGTATTATAGATTCATAGGTGACATTGTTTTTAGAGAACTTTACATAATCATTGTAATAAACAGTACTTACTTTACTTATTTGAGAAGTTTTAACGGTGTCTTTATTAAGAATTAATGATATTTTGTTTGCACCGTAGTCAAAACTTCTTGCGCACACAGAATAATGAATTTTTACTTTTTCAGTTGTTGAAATCGGATGGTAATACTTGAAAGGAAATGATAATGTGTTTTCTGAAAATTGCTCTCCAACCCAATTTTTCCCACTCTTTATAAAATTTAGCCATTCATTTTCATGGTGTTTAAATTTAATATAATCATATCTAGTGTTTGTGGGTAGGTATGAGTTAACGCCTACTATTTCTTTTGATGCTAAGCTGCTAACATTAAGGAAAACAAAATTTGTATCGGAGTAAAGATTAGTTTCATCTTCAAACTCTTGAGTAGATTCGTTAAATGTCCTTTTTGCTCCAGCTTCGGCGTAAAAATGAAATTTACTGTTTTCAGAAAATAAATTGTTGTTTAAGTTTTCAAACTTGAGAGGTAACTGAAGTAGGTCATCCATAACATCTTCGCCAATTTGGAAAGGGAGCATGCACGATTTGTTACTCCATAAACTAATTTTTGATCGGTTAATTTCGTTTTGTAGAATTCCTAATTTGCTTAACTCTGCAAATGAAATTGAGTAAATTCCTGATTCAGGGATTTTAAACTTATACCAGGATCCAGAAGACAAAATAGAATTCGTTGCAGTATTGAATTTACGGAGATTTATATTGGGAGTTTCAGCGATTGACATGCTAACAGAAATCGAAATTATTTTTTTATAATTACCTGATTCTATAAAAAACGGAGAAACAATAATATGACTATTAAAATTCCCGTTAGTGATACCACTCGTAATGGTCACTTTTGGAGCTGTATCTCGTAATTCTTTTAGTAATTCTATCTCAGCGAAAGAACAATTTTTTGTAATTAAAGATTTAATAGAATAAGTTTGGCTTAATTTTTCATACAGAACCTTTTGTAGAAAAGGGATGTAGTCTTCAGTATATTGCGCTTGACTAAAGTGTAAAACCATTTTGTCAGGATTCAATTCAGATATACTGTAATTTTTAAAATTAAATGAGATGGATACATTACTTGCAAATAATGTAAATTCAAATAAGATGAAAGTGCATAGAAGTATACGACGCATTAAAAAGAATAAATTAGTCCTTTTAAATTTACGAGATTTAATTGAACTAATTGTACTAGATGTTACTTTTTTAACATTAAACTGTTATAACAAATATGATGTATAACAATAGTGAATTGTATATTTAAGCAAATATTCATTAATATTGTAAATTGAAAAGTTTCAAGTATGGCTAATAGAATCTTGCTTTTAACATGTGTGGCAGTATTTGGAACCGTTTTTTTAAACGGTGGAGCCCAAGCTCAGGATCCTGAATTCACGCAGTTTTACGCTAACCCTTTGTATTTAAATCCTGCTTTTGCTGGTAGTTCTAGATGTCCAAGGATGGTAATGAACTACAGAAATCAATGGCCAGGTATACATAGGACTTATCTCACTTACAGTGCCTCATACGATCAGCATGTTGATGCTATGTCAGGAGGTTTAGGTATTTTGGTTACAAACGATCAAGCAGGTGACGGAACAATAAATACAACAAATGCATCTGTGATGTATTCGTATTATTTACCTGTTACAAATAGTTTTTCTGTAAAAGCAGGTGTGCAAGCTGCGTTTGCACAAAAAAGTGTTGATTGGACCAAGCTAACGTTTGGAGATATGATTGATAACAAACTTGGGTTTATTAGTCAAACAAGAGAACAGAACCCAAATAAAACAGTTACTAATGTTGATTTTTCAGCAGGTATTTTAGGATATAGTTCGTCTTTCTTTATTGGTGGTGCTGCTCATCACTTACTTGAGCCAGACGAAGCTTTACTTTCAGGACCACCAAGTCCGCTACCTATGAAGATAACTGCTCATACCGGTGCTATTATTCCAATTGGAGCAACGAGTAGTAGGCATAAAAGAAGAAGTAGAAGAAATCCAAATACTTTACCAGAAAGCTCAATCTCGCCAAACATACTATACCAAAAACAAAAAGATTTCCAACAATTAAACCTTGGTGTATACGTCACAAAGGGTCCAATGGTAGGTGGTCTTTGGTATAGAAACGAAGATGCATTCATTGTATTAGTAGGATTGCAAACTACTAATTTTAGGTTTGGCTATAGTTACGATGTGACAATCTCCAAATTAAGTAATGCTAGTGCAGGGTCTCATGAATTGTCGATGACTTTTCAGTTTAACTGTAGACCAAAAAAGAAGAAGTTTACTCCTGTAAGTTGTCCTTCTTTTTAGTGGGTGAAATAAAAGTTGTGTTTAATTGTTACGTTTTTGGTAAAAAACGTTATTAATTGTAAGTAAACTTATTACTATTATGAAAAAGTTGATTGCAAAGTGCTTCAAAATTGGTGTTTTAATGTTGATAGGAACTGTATTTTTAAGTTCATGTCGAAAGGAGGTTTCAGGTACAACTGGATGGGGTGTTAATACTCCAAAAAACGGTGGATTTGAGGTTGTTCCTTTCTACGAGCAAGAGACAGGCCCTGGCTTAATTTTAATTGAAGGTGGTCGTTTTACTATGGGTGCTGTCGAACAAGATGTTGTTCACCAGTGGAACAATGTTCCTAGAACTCAATCTGTTTCCTCCTTTTATCTTGATGAAACTGAAATTAGAAACGTTGACTGGAGAGAGTACGTTCATTGGTTGAGAAGAGTATATGGAGCTGATTACCCACAAGTGTTTGTAAATGCTTTACCAGATACATTATCTTGGAGAGATGAATTATCATTCACCAGGCCTTATGTTGAATTATATTACAGACATCCTGCTTATTCTGAATATCCAGTAGTTGGAGTAACTTGGTTACAAGCTACAGATTACGCAGTTTGGCGTACAGATAGAGTGAATGAATGGATTTTAATAAGAGAAGGAATTCTTAAGATAAACCCCAATCAAGCTAATGAAGATAATTTTAACCTTGACACCTACTTGAAAGGACAGTATGAAGGTTTGGTTAAGGATGAAATGATTGACCTTAATCCCAACAATGAATATAGAAAAGTTAGAGTTGAAGATGGTATTCTTTTACCTCGTTACCGTTTGCCAACTGAATCAGAATGGGAGTTTGCTGCTCTAGGTTTAATTGGAAATACAATTGATGGAGATAGAATTTTAGATAGAAGGATTTATCCTTGGAATGGACACTGGGTTCGTAACAAAGATGATAATTGGCAAGGAGAAATGATGGCCAATATTACACGAGCTAAGGGAGACTACATGGGAGTTGCATCTGGTTTAAATGATGCTGCTGACATCACTGCTCCAGTTAGGTCTTATTGGCCAAATGATTATGGTTTATATCAAATGGCAGGTAATGTTTCTGAATGGGTAATGGATGTTTACAGACCGCTTTCACTTGAGGATAACAATGAATTTAGATCTTTTAGAGGTAACGTTTTTGAAACTTATGCTAAAGATGCTGATGGGTATTACCTAGAGAAAGATTCTTTAGGGAAAATGGTAATGAGAGGTGTTGATATAAAGAATCCTGAGGATGAATTAGAAAAAAAGAGAAATTACAAGAAATCTCAGAATATCGATTTCTTAGATGGTGAATTTTCTTCTTCTGTTTTTTATAATGATGGGGCCAAAGCTACTGCGGCTGTAGGTAAACTTATGTATGAAACGGCAATACACTCTTTACAATCGAACAGAACTAGAGTTTACAAAGGTGGAAACTGGAAAGATAGAGTTTACTGGATGGCTCCAGGATCAAGAAGATTTCTTGATGAAGACCAAGATCAAGATAATTTAGGTTTCCGTTGTGCAATGCATAGAGTTGGTAGTCCGACTGCTTGGGAATAAAATAATGAAAACTTATTTTAAAAGCCTTCTGATTTATCAGAGGGCTTTTTTATTTTTATAATATGGATATTCAACAACTCTATTCTGCTTTTAATATATGTGGTCAAAATATTTGTACAGATACAAGATCGATAGAAAATAATGCTTTATTTTTTGCTTTAAGTGGAGGTAATTTTGACGGTAACAAATTTATTGATTTGGCAATTGAAAATGGTTGTAAAATGGCTATTTCAGACAATCCAGAGAACAAACAGAAAGAGAATATTATTTATGTTGAGAATACTTTAACAGCTCTGCAAGAATTAGCAAGTTATCATAGGAGTCAATTTAAGGTCCCTGTTTTAGCTATAACAGGGACAAACGGGAAGACAACGACAAAAGAATTGCTAGCTTGTGCGCTATCAACTAAATTTAATCTGCTTTATACTCTCGGTAATTTAAATAATCATATAGGTGTGCCTCTAACATTATTGAGGTTAAGGAAAGAACATGATTTTGCAATAATAGAGATGGGAGCAAATAAACCTGGAGATATATTGGAGCTTTGTGAAATCGCTGATCCTAATTACGGATTAATTACAAATATTGGTACTGCACATATTGAGGGGTTTGGTAGTGCTCAAGGAATCATAAAAACAAAGACCGAATTATATAACTATATAATTGATAAAAAAGGCGTTTTGTTTGTTAATAAGAGTGAGGAGTATCTATTAGCTTTAACTCGTAACTACTCCAATATAATCGAATATGGAAAGGGAACTGGTTTTGATTTTGACGTAATTGATAAATCATATCAATTAGAGATGATAATAAATAATGGTTTTCTTAAAACGAATCTTTTTGGTAAATACAATGGTAGTAATGTTTTAACAGCTCTTGCTGTAGGGGAAAAATTTCAAGTGCCATATGAGGATTCTAAGAAATCAATAGAAAACTATAAGCCAAGTAATAATAGAAGTCAATTAAAAACTACTGAAAGAGGTAATCATTTAATATTAGATGCATACAATGCTAATCCTTCAAGTTTAAATTTGGCAATAGATGAATTATTGTCTTTGTCCGGTGGTAAGCTGTTTATCATTGGTAGTATGAAAGAACTTGGGGATATCTCTAAAAAAGAACATGAGTTTATTTTAGCAAAATTAAGTAACGAAAATTCTGTTTTTGTTGGGGAAGAGTTTATGTCAATAAAGAGTAAAGAGGTAATTGTTTTTGAGTCTGTTAATGATTTAATTAAAGATGGATTTTTAAAAACCATTTCAAAAACTCAAATTTTAATCAAAGGTTCTCGAAGTATTGAACTTGAAAAAGTAGTTGATTTCTTGTAAGTTTTAGGTGAAATAAGCAGATAAATAAATTTCGTGAAAAATCTTTTGAATAGTGTATATTTTCTCGTCTGAATAAAGAACTATCTGTAATTCTAGCTTTCTTTGTATATGTCTGTATTTTAGATTGTTATTAGTTTTTTTGTTGCTGTTAATTCACTTTATCATCCTACATAGTAAGAATTGTTAATTTTTAATTCGACGAAAAAACTATTTATGTATCGTATATTAAAGCGGACTTTATTACTTTTGTAAGTAGAATAAAATAATTCATTTTATGTCAAAAGATCTTAAGTCTAAAAAGTACTCGAAAGAGCAGTACTTAAAATGGTATGAAGAAATGCTTTTATACCGCAAGTTTGAGGAAAAAGCCTCTGCTTCTTATATTCAACAAAAGATTCGTGGCTTCTGTCATTTATACATTGGTCAAGAAGCAATTGTTGCTGGGTACGAAACTGTTTTAGGTAAAGGAGATAGTGTGATTACGACTTATCGTGATCATTGTCAACCAATCGGAAGAGGAACTGACCCTAAGATTATTATGGCTGAGCTTTTTGGTAAAACATCAGGTATTTCAAAAGGAAGAGGTGGGTCTATGCATATGTTTGATAAAGAAAAAGGTTTCTTTGGAGGGCATGGAATTGTTGGAGGACACATTCCTTTAGGAGCTGGTATTGCTTTTGCCGAAAAATATAAAGGAACAAAGAATGTCAATATTTGTTTAATGGGTGATGGTGCTGTTCGTCAAGGAGCATTTCATGAAGCATTAAATATGGCAATGACTTGGAAGTTGCCATCCATTTTCGTTATAGAAAATAACATGTACGCTATGGGTACCTCTGTCGAAAGAACTTCTAACGTTACTGAATTATTTAAATTAGGTCATGCTTACGAAATGCCTTCTTTCGCAGTAAACGGAATGAGTGTTGAAGACTGTGCTGATGCATTTGAAGAAGCTGTTGAAAGAGCAAGAAACGGTGACGGACCAACTTTGCTAGAAATTAGAACCTATAGATATAAAGGACATTCCATGTCTGATCCTGCAAAATATAGAACTAAAGAAGAATTAAATTCTTACAAGGATAGAGATCCAATTGCATCCGTACTTTCAACAATCCATGAGAATAATTACGCTTCTGAAGATGAATTAAAGGCAATTGAGGCAAAAATTAAACAAACTATTGAAGAGTGTGTTGAATTTGCTGAAGCTGGGGAATTCCCTACTGCAGAAGATATTTACGACGGTATCTACGCTCAAGAAGATTACCCATTCATTAAAGAAATTTAGAAAACTAAATAAAAGAATTAGCAATTATGGCTGAAATAGTTTTAATGCCTAAATTAAGTGATACGATGACTGACGGAGTCGTAGCTGAATGGCACAAGAAAGTTGGAGATAAGGTTGAAAGTGGAGATTTATTGGCTGAAATAGAGTCTGATAAAGCTACTATGGAGTTTGAGTCTTTTCAAGAAGGGGTTTTACTTCATATTGGAATAGAAGCAGGAGCGACTGCTCCAGTTGACTCTATTCTTGCCATTTTAGGTGAAGAGGGAGAAGACGTTGCTGCCATTTTAGAAGAGGCTAAGAAGAAAGCTATTGAAAGCGAGAAGGTAAAAGAGGCTCCAAAAGCTGAAGCACCTGCTGCTCCAAAAGCTGAAGCACCTGCTGCTTCAAAAGCTGTTCCTGCACCAGTTGCAAGCTCAGCTCCAAAGGCTGCTTCATCAGCTCCTGCTGTTTTGAATGGCGGTAAAATAGTGGCTTCGCCATTAGCTAGAAAATTAGCAGAAGAAAAAAACATACCATTATCTCAAGTTCCTGGATCAGGAGACGGAGGTAGAATAGTAAAAAGAGATATAGAGAACTTTATTCCTGGAGGAGTTGTTAACAAAACAGAGAGCTTTTATGAAGAAGGGTTAAATTCTATGAGAAAGGTAATTGGGCAGCGCTTATCAGAATCTAAATTTAGCGCACCACATTTTTACTTGACTCAGTCTATCGATATGGATAACGCAATGGCTGCGCGTAAGTCTATTATAGAAGCTAAAGGGACTAAGGTTTCTTTTAACGATATGGTACTTAAGGCAACAGCTAAGGCGCTAAAGAAGCACCCTGGAGTTAACTGTTCATTCTTAGGAGATAGAGTAAGATATAATGATCATATTCATATTGGAGTTGCGATGGCTGTTGAAAATGGCTTATTGGTTCCTGTAGTTCGTTTTGCTGATCAGAAGTCTTTACAAGATATTTCTGCAGAAGTTAAAGACTATTCAGTTAGAGCAAAAGATAATAAATTAACACCAGATGACTGGGCTGGTTCAACCTTTACCGTATCTAATTTAGGTATGTTTGGAATTGAATCATTTACTTCAATTATCAATTCACCAGATGCTGCTATTATGGCAATAGGTGGTATTAAGCAAGTTCCTGTTGTTAAAAATAACGAAATTGTTCCTGGAAACGTAATGAAAGTAACTTTATCATGTGATCATAGAGCTGTTGATGGAGCTGTAGGAGCTGCATTCCTTTTAACATTTAAGCAGATTCTTGAGAATCCTGTTTTAATGTATGAATTGTAAAAATGAATTGTATTTATACAAAAGGCTACCAATAGGTAGCCTTTTTTTGTGTTTAAAAATCGTCTTAATTAAGCCATTATATTAATTTTATTTTATGCAGAGCAATCATTCCGAATTTATACGTGAAAAACATGCATTAGATATTGTTGTTTTATGTGATGGATTATCCTCTCCAGCCAATATAGGTGGTGTTTTAAGACTAGCTGATGCTTATGGTGTGTCTAAGGTGATTTTCTTAGGAGGAGAGGAAAGTATTACTCCTAGAGCTAAATCTGTAGCAAGGGGAACACAGAAATATGTAAGCTATGAATTTAAATCTGAGTTGGAATATTTTGACTTTGAAGATAGAGATTGGATTTGTATTGAACTAGCCAATAATAGTCATCCATTGTCCGATTTAAAACTTAGTTCGTCAAAAGTAGGAGTGATAATAGGAAATGAGAATACAGGTGTTAGCGAAACTTGGTTAGCAAAATTTCCTAGTTTCCATATTAAAATGTTTGGGAATAATAGTTCAATGAATGTCACGAATGCCTTATCTGCAGGACTTTTTCAGATTACAAATTAGTCTTTGTTCAGTATGCTCTTTAATGAAGATGGTCGTTCTTCAGGTCGCCAATTGAATCCTTTTAAAATAGATTCAGTTTCTGGGAAGTCTAGAAGAGGGTAGAAGGTCGCCTCAGGCATTGTAAGGAATTTTATCCTGTCAATTTCACCAGCGTTAAATTTTATTTTAATGTTACTACAAATAGCCTTATTTACACCTGTGAATTTCCCGTCATCTTCTTTTGCATAATAAATAGTTTGTCCATTCCCCAAAACATCAATCGTACTTAATTTTCCCTTTTTAAAATGACCAATCAAATCTCTTCCTTTTATTTGATCAAATCGATTTGGAGTAGAATCAGTAATAGAGACAATAAACCCGTTGTTTTTGATAAAGAGTTTTTGAATTTTATTATCATAATTAAGGATATCGATTGAGTCACCGGTTAATTGACTTTCTCCATTCCAAATTATAGGATCATAAAAGAGTTTAATTAATGAATCTGAAAGACTATATGCTAAGGAATCACATTTAGCTTGCATTTCTGCTTGAAATAATTTAACATTTCGAAAAGCATAAAAGCTTTTTTTATTTTCATCATCCTCTCTTAAAAGTAAAGTATCACAAACTAAATAAAGAGTGTCGTCTTCAGATCCTTGTGCAAATAATACATTTTGAGTAATGTATGAGAAATTATTTTCACGATCGAAATAACCTTTTTCTCCATTAACTTTTAAATGCTCTTCATGATCCTCAAGAATAACGTTGTAAAAAGCTTTAGAAAGGTTACTTGATTTGTTAAAATAGATACTATCAGCGCTTAAGGATTGTTGGTCTTTTTGAAGAATTGCATTTTGTTCAAATTGGCCAATTTCTAAGGTTTGATTATAAAAGCCGGCTTCACAGTATACTTTTTCCTCTTTTAATTGAATATATGTAGGCCCTAAAAAGTAGGATGTTTTAGAGTTTGTTGAATACTCGAGCGTGTCCGATTGAATAGTATATTCTGGGTTTTTAATTCGAACAGAATCTTTAAGCTTTAAGTATTTAGTTTTAGTATTGTAAAATCCTTTTCTAGAGAAAATTTGAGAATCATCTTGTGTTGTGTTTGCACCATTAAGGTAGTAAGCGATGTTGTTTTTTTTGTCAAAAAATAATATATTCGTTTTTAAAAGTGATTTTTCACTTTTCATTTTGACGTCTCCTGTTAATTTCCCAACCTTTCTAAANCCGTCATAAATAAGTGAATCACCCCAAGCTTTAGTGGTATTATTCTGATTGATAAAAACTTGTCCCCAAGCATTAAAGTNATGTGTTTTTCCGTTTACTTCAGCACTATCACAGAATAGTTTAGTGTCGTCAAATTTTAAAATTACATTTCCTACAAGTTTTTGATAATCATCAGTACGTCCTGGTTTTAATTCATTTGCGCTTAAAATCTCAACAACCTCCTTTTGCGACAAAAGGAGGTTGTTAAGTAATATTACAAGAAATAAAAGTTTACTACGCATTTATTTTTAAACCACGTATTAAAGTTTGAGTTCTATCTGGACCTACAGAAACAACAGTTATAGGAACTTCTAATTCTCCTTCTAAGTATGTGATGTAATCATTTAATTCGTGAGGTAATTCAGCTATGTCAGATAGCACTGTTAAATCTTTATCCCAACCTGGTAATGATTTGTAGTTAGCAGAAAGATTTTCTTCATCAATATTATAAGGGAAATGTTCAACTTTTTCACCGTTGTATTGGTACGATGTACAAACTTTCAATTCTCCAAAAGCAGATAAAACATCAGCTTTAGTCATAATCAAATCAGTAACTCCGTTTAACATGATAGAATATTTAAGAGCGGGTAAATCTAACCATCCACATCTTCTTGGCCTACCAGTAGTAGCTCCAAATTCATGACCAGCCTTTCTTAAATCTTCACCAGATTGATCATGTAATTCAGTAGGGAATGGTCCACTACCAACGCGAGTGCAGTAAGCTTTGAAAATTCCATAAACTTTACCAATTTTGTTTGGAGCAACTCCTAAACCAGTACAAGCACCGGCGCAAACAGTATTTGATGAAGTAACAAATGGATAAGAGCCAAAGTCGATATCTAAAAGTGAACCTTGAGCTCCTTCAGCTAAAATTGTTTTTCCAGCTTTCATTGCCTCACTAATATAATGCTCACTATCGATGAAAGTTAATTCCTTAAGCGTGCTTAATGAAGCCATCCATTTTTCTTCTTCTTCTTTGAAATCATATTCGAAATCAAATTGCTTTAACATTTCAACATGTTTAGCAACTAAAGCATCATAACGTTGTTGGAAATCAGCTAATTCTAAATCACCAACTCTTAAACCGTTCCTCCCCGTTTTATCCATATAAGTTGGCCCAATTCCTTTAAGAGTTGATCCAATCTTATTTTTTCCTTTAGCAGCTTCAGATGCAGCATCTAAAACTCGGTGAGTAGGAAGAATTAAGTGTGTTTTTCTTGATATAACTAGTTTATTGCTAACGTCTACATTTAATGTTTTAAGTTCGTTTATTTCCCTTTCGAAAATAATAGGATCCATTACAACACCATTTCCAATAATGTTAATCGTGTCTTCATGAAAAATTCCAGAAGGAATAGTATGTAAAACATGTTTAATACCATCAAACTCTAAAGTATGACCAGCATTTGGTCCGCCTTGGAAACGCGCGATGATATCGTACTTAGGGGTGAAAACGTCAACAATTTTACCTTTTCCTTCGTCTCCCCACTGTAATCCTAATAATACGTCTACTTTCATTTTATATGTTGTATGGCTTTATTGTAAAGCAATTATGATTTAATACATTTCCCTTTATTACACACCCCGTAAACAGTTAAGGAGTGGCTTTTAATTTCAAAATCTGTAAAGTTTTTTAAATTTTCCATTACTTGCCCTAATCGTGGATCACAAAATTCAATAACTTCCCCACAATTCTGACAAATTAAATGATCGTGATTGGCGTAGCCAAACGCTTTTTCAAACTGAGCGTGATTCGATCCAAACTGATGTTTGACTACCAGATTACAATCCATCAACAGGTCTAGAGTATTGTAAAGCGTAGCTCTACTAACACGATAGTTTTTTGCCTTCATGTTTTCATAAAGGGTTTCAATGTCGAAATGATTTTTATAGGAATAGATTTCATCAAGTATAGCAAAGCGTTCAGGAGTTTTCCTGTGACTATTTTTTTCTAGAAACTCGGTAAATATTTCAGTTACCTTTTCTTGAATCTCAACACTCACTTTTTACCAGATGTCATTAGGTTACAAAATTAGCAAAAAAGAAAAGTAGAACCAATAATATCAATTGGTATTCTAGAATACTTATTAACAGTTGTGCATAAGCTAAGTTTTTGGGTGTTTTCTTTGTCAGTATGTAAAAATTTTCAAGTGAAAGTTGAAATACCTATTTTTGCCTCATGTTAAGAAAAATATATTTTTGTTCGTTTCTTATAATATTCCTCTCAAGTTGCACTGAATCAAAATCTTTCAAAAACCTTTACTGTTTTCTATCAGATTTGGATATAGATTTTAAGGATAAAATTCACCTTAGTATGCAAAATTCAATTGATCTTTCTAAACTTGATTATTCTATGGAATTCACAAAGGAAAGTGAGTTTGAATTAGGTAAGGTTAAAGCAGGTGAATTTCTGCTTTTTTCCAAGTCAAGTTTGTTGAAGTTGAGAGAAGAAGCAAAATTAAAAGCTATAGATGTAGCATATGTTGCTGAAAATGAGGATTTTTTTCTCTACCAAAAAAGAGATCGATTTTTATCACGTAATTATGGACAAGTCGGCAAAATAAACACATTAAGTTTATCAAATGGACTAATTCAGGTTAGTGGGGGTAAAAGTGAAAACAACACTTTTTATCAAGCAAAAACAGATCAACTTTATCCTTTTTTTTGTGGCGAAAATTTAAATTCAATTGTTAATAGAGGTAATCTTGCTGAATGTCGATTTAAGATTAAAGGAGATGTTTCTGGAACTTCAACAAGTTTGATTAATAATTTTAAGTCTGAAGAAAGGATCTCTTTATTTTACGAAAAAAATGTAATTAACTTTAAGGATACCTCTTTATGGATTGATTATTCTTTTGATTTGAAGAAAATGGATGATTATGTTAAATCTGATGTGCAAAAAATTTATTTTTACAACAGCAAAAAAATTCCGTACAAAATTAAATATTTTGAAATTAATGTTATAGATCCATACCGTGGAGAATCAAGATTTAGCGGAGAGCTTATTTCGAGTCATTCATATAGCAGCAACTTGGAAAATCAAAAATGGCAGAAAGCATCCGCATGGACTCTTAAGGATGAAGTTAAATGTGTAGAAATAAATCCTCAAAATACTGGAGTACATTTTTCAAGTAATATAGCCTCAAATTCGTTAGAAGTTGAGGATGAATTTGTAATTGATTTTCAATATCAAAATGAAATAGAATCGGATTCTATTTTTCTAGTTTTAAAAATTATTAATGAAAATTCGGAGGTGGAAGATGAAATTGTAAAAACACTTGGCGAATCAAGATCTTGGAAGAAGGAAAGCCTTTCAATAAAAATTTCTAAAAATGTAAAGGTGCATGATAGAGTTATGTTTTATTTTAAAAATGATTCAAACCATAAAATTTATCTCAAAGATGTCTGTGCGGGATTAATAAGGAAAAATATAATTTGTAATTAATGGTATTTAGTTCTGTAGTATTTCTGTTTTTATTTTTACCGCTTGTTTTAGCGGGGAACGCCTTTCTCCCCAAATACTTTAGGAATAGTTTCTTGTTGTTAGCTAGCTTACTTTTTTACTTCTGGGGAGAAATGGAATTGATTTTTGTGATCATTATCTCGATCCTGATTAATTACAGCATAGGAATAGCGGTTGATAAAGTACGATCAAAAGCAAAGTTGATCCTACTCATAGGAGTGTTGGCCAACTTCTTAATATTGTTTTATTACAAGTATTTTCAATTCTTCTTGGATAATATTAATAGTGTATTCGGATATGAAGGCAATGAAGCGCTTGTTCTTGAAGGAGTTCGTTTACCAATGGGAATCTCCTTTTTTACATTTCAAGGAGTTTCTTACGTTATAGATGTTTATCGAAAAGAAGCTAAAGCAGAGTTAAACCCCATTAATATTGGTTTATATGTAGCTTTATTCCCTCAGTTGATAGCTGGTCCTATCGTTCGGTATAATACTATAATGGATCAAATAAAAGAGCGGACTACTTCTTTTGAAAAATTGTATGAAGGAGTATTGCGTTTTGTTACAGGGTTTTCTAAAAAAATAATAATTGCGAATTCTTTAGCTCAAGTTGCCGATTCAATTTTTTCTACCGACATAGATGTTATTTCCTCCCCTTTGGCTTGGCTGGGGATAATATGTTATGCTCTGCAAATATTTTTTGACTTTTCAGGGTATTCTGACATGGCGATTGGATTGGGTAAAATATTAGGATTCGATTTTGAAGAGAATTTTAATTTCCCGTATGTATCTAAGTCAATAAAAGAATTTTGGAGACGATGGCACATATCTTTATCCACTTGGTTTAGAGATTACTTATATATTCCATTAGGAGGAAGCCGAAAAGGAAATTTAAGAACTTATTTTAATCTTTTTATTGTATTTCTAGCAACTGGGTTTTGGCACGGAGCAAGCTGGAGCTTTATTTTTTGGGGATTATTTCATGGCGGATTTTTGATTCTTGAAAAGTTAGGCTTAGATAAATATCTAAAAAAGCTATATGCTCCTTTTCAGCATTTGTATGTTTTAATCTTGGTATTAATAGGTTGGGTGTATTTTAGAGTAGAGGATTTTTTCGATGCCTCATCTTACGTTTTTAGTATGTTTAGCTTTAAGGGAATGGAGTCATTTGTTTGGGATGATTATATGAATAACTATACAACTTTTACATTATTAATAGGTGTGTTGTTTTCGATGAACTTAAATGAGAACGTTTTAATACTTGAAAAAAAGCTAAACTTACCTGATATCAAATTATACAAAAAAGTTAAACTAGGGTTGTTTTTATTAGTCGTTTTAATCGCGTTCTATTTTAGTGTATCCGAAATAGCGAATAACACATACAATCCTTTCATTTATTTTAGATTTTAATGGATAAAGTTAACTCTATAATGGTCTTTTNACTAACGGTTTTAGCTTGTTTTGGGCTATATCTTCTTTTAGATAATTCACCTTTGTTTTACTGTGTTAATATTGGCTTAATTGTTTTTGTTTCATTCCCTTTAATTTGCTGGAGAATTTTAAAATTAAAGTTAAATGAATTGAAAAAGAACCAGAAAGGAAAGCTTCTTTTTGTGTTTGTAATTTTCGCCATTATTTATTCCCCGCTAATTGATCAATTAACGGGTGCGTCGAAAGATTCGAAATTCGAGTTTAAGATGAATGAGAAGAGAATGTTATCAAAATATGAGTCGTTAGAATTTGATCAGATAGATTCATTTCCGAACATGTTCACTAATTTTTTCAATGACCATTTTGGTTTAAGAAGTATGTTTATTTCTACCAATAATTATGTAAAAACAGTGAACTTTGGTATTTCCTCTAAAAAGAAGGTTATTTTAGGTGATAATGATTGGTTGTTTTTTAACGCTTCTAATAGCTTACAAGATCACTTAGGGAATGTTAGCCTATCAGATGAGCAACTAAATAATATTAGTTTTAATCTATTAAATCGTAAGGCGTACTTAAAAGCAAGAGGGATTGAATATTTTGTTGCATTTCTACCCGATAAAATGGGCGTTTATTCTTCCGATTTACCTGCAAAATATAAAACGGTTGATACAACTAGGATTGATCAATTAATAGATTTTGTAGCTGATAAAGGCATCAAAATAATAGATGTAAGATCGCAGTTCTTAAAGGCAGCAAGCTCTGGAAAACAACTTTATCAAAAAAACGATTCCCATTGGAATAAAAACGGTGGATTAATTGCTTCTCAAGTTATAATAAATAACATAAAAAGGAAGTTGGATAATATTAGAGAGCCTTACTCTTCTGAGGATTATGAGATAACTGAAAAGAAAAAAAGAGGTGGTGATTTATCTAATTTGTTAGGTTTATACGATTTCTTATCAGGGAAGAAATTCGATTATCAATTAAAAGATAAAAGCAATCCAAAGAAAAACCTAGTAGAACCTAAGTATGCAATTTATAATATGGATTATAAACGAACTTTTATCCATGAAAGAGATATTAATACCCCTAAACTGTTGGTATTTAATGATTCGTTCATAAGTTATATACATGGGTTTTTAGGAGACTATTTTAGTCGAAGTGTATATGTTTGGTCTCATGATTTCCGCAAGGATTTTATAGACATAGAAAAACCAGATGTAGTTTTGCATATGTTTGTTGAACGATCTATAATGGAACTGGGAAAGAACAAAAAGTACACTCCTTTGAACTAGATGGAATAAAAAAGGCCTTCAATTGTTTTGCAACTCCTTTTCTGCTGTATTTTAAAAAGTAGAAGCATTCTAAACATTATCAATCAAATACAATTGATTGATAATGTTTAGAATGTTTTGCAATACATTACCTTCTTTAGTTTGAAAGTTAAAGTCTAAAGTAACATCAAAAGTGTTTTGAGTTCGTATTTCAATATTTTCCATAACTTTTTTAAGAATTGCAAACCTTTTAGCCTTCCTTCCTAAACGATCATCTTCAAGTACCTTTTCCTCAAGTATAGAAGGGTAGTTGCTCAGGTTTGCATCAATGAAAAAGTAGTTGTTAGAGGCTACTGTCTTTGCGTTTTTTGAGGTGTTAGCTAAAGATTCGCTCGGGTTTATTCCTTGAGAAAGGTTTGCTGCTAGGGATTTTTCAGATGTAATGACTCCAACCTTATCATTGAAGTATAAGTACATTGGAATACCAATTGCTCTTTGACTTTGGATTACAAAATATTCGTTTTCTTTTTGTAAAAACGGAGATCCCGAAAATTGAGATAGAGTAGCTTTTAACGCTTTAGGGTCTTTTAAATCAAACCCCAAAGTCATTTTGGGAACCATGTTTGAGTTAGGGACAGAAATAAACCCTGAATCTGAGTAAACCATTTTTTGTTCAGTTACACTTCCTAAATCCGAAAAATTGAAGCAAAAACTTCCTCCAAAACAGGCCAAAACCGGTCTTGTAGAAGCAAGTATCATTTGAGCCTGAATAGGCAGGTCTTTTAATGAGTCTAATACATGTTCAATGTTGAATGAAAATGTAGTTAACCCTAAATGTTTACCAGGAACGACNTTATTTATTTCTGTGTTGTATTTTTGAATGATGTTTTTGTATCGCTCTTTGAAANCATTAAAAGCTTCATTTTTAAAGTTTTTAATATTAACCCTAATTTTGTCATCATTAAAAGCAATATGACCGATTGAATAAAGCCCTTCTAATGGATCTGCTAATTTATTTGTAGGAAGAGCAGATATTGAATTATTAGCTAAAATAGCGTTCTGGGAAAGCATGAAGCTAATATCTTCACTACTTTGATTAAACACTTTAAAATGTTCTGTATTGGCCAATTGATTTTCAGGAGATAGATTAAATAACTCAACCAACTTCTCCTTTACTTCATTTTGTTTGTTGAAGTTTCCTGATTTTAATCCAATTACAAATTCGTTATTCCAAGCTAAAANAAAACCTTCAGNACCATCAATGAAATTCAAACCACTCTCTTCGTATTTTTTGTTTCCNGATATTTTAGTGATAAAAATTTCAAATAAATTAGCATTCGATAATTTAATACATCCACCCGAAATACCAGATGTTAAATTTTCGGTAGTCGTAAACATGTAAACGTCATCTGTCAAGCTAATTCCTGTTGCAAATGGGTTCGAAGTGACTTCTTCCCAATATTTAGAAAGCGAATCGTTATCCTTCTTTTTGTTTTTTAAGTCTTTAATGAATTGATATTCATCCAATTGATCAATCCTTGCTTTGATGCCTAAATTAAATGGGTTTAATTGCAGAACTAGACCACTTTCTTTAGGAATTGCTTTAAGGTGGGCTGGAGTATTAGTGCATGATGTAAGAAAGACCACCGAGCAAACTATACTTAGAATAGAAAAACGTTTTTTGAACATGATTTTTGACTTTTAGAAGGGTAAATGTAAAGTTTAAATTTTCAAAAATGAATTGAAATTAAAAGAAAATATAGGATTTANAAACTACTTTTTAAGTGATTTNGAAAAAGATTAATAAGTCTCAAAAAGCCTTTGTGTATTTAGTTTAACGTAACTTTGAAGTATGAATTATTTATCAGTATCAGATTTATCAAAATCATTTGGAGAGTTAAAACTGTTTAAAGGTGTTTCTTTTGGATTAGAAAAGGGACAAAAGGTTGGGCTTGTAGCCAAAAATGGTGCTGGAAAATCAACTCTTTTAAATATTTTATTGGGTAAAGATATTCAAGATGAAGGTCAAGTTGTTTTTAAAGACGAATTAAGTGTTTGTTTATTGGAGCAAGAACCTTCNTTTGGAGATGCAAAAACAATCGAAGATTATATTAATGATTCACAAAATCCCGCTATTCGNTTAATCCATAGATACGAGCAATTATTAGAAAGTGGTGATACTGAAAGTAATGAGTTTACAGAAGTAATTGAAAAAATAGACGAGCAAAACGCTTGGGGAGTAGATGTTATAATAAACGAAGTTTTAACAAGTTTAAAATTTCCAGATAAAAAGATGTCTGTTGTTAAATTAAGTGGAGGGCAAGCTAGGAGATTAGCATTGGCTAAAGCTTTAATTGATGAGCCGGATGTTTTATTTTTGGATGAGCCAACCAACCACCTTGATTTTGATATGGTGGAGTGGCTTGAAAAATATATTGCTGATAGTAACTTAACATTATTATTGATTACGCATGATAGATACTTTTTAGATAATGTATGTAGTGAGATAATCGAGTTAAGCCCTGAAGGAATTTATAATTACAAAGGTGATTATGAATACTATTTAACCAAAAAGGCTGAACGAGAAAACAATGAAGCTATCGTTGCTAATAAGGCTAAAAACTTATTTAAAACAGAGTTGGATTGGTTAAGAAAGCAACCAAAGGCCAGAGGGACAAAAAGTAAGAGTAGGGTTGACGCAGCTTATGAGTTAGAGAAAAAATCTAAAAATGTTAGGGTAAATTCTAACCTTGAGATTTCTTCAGTTATGACCCGAATGGGAAGTAAAATCATTGAAATTGAGGATTTGAATAAAGAATACGGAGATTTAAAAATATTAAAAGATTTCACTTACTTCTTTAAAAGAGGAGAGAAGGTTGGAATCATTGGGAAAAATGGAACTGGAAAATCAACATTCTTAAATCTTATTACAGGGAAGGACGATGTATACAAAGGTTCTATTGAAGTTGGAAGCACAGTGAAGTTTGGTTACTACAATCAAAAAGGACTGAAGTTTCGAAACGACATGAAAGTAATTGATGTTGTTAAGGATATTGCTGAAATTGTTCAAACAAAAGATGGGTCGAAAATTACGGCTAGTCAAATGTTAACGCATTTTCAATTTGAGCCTAAAAAACAACATACGCATGTTGAGTTATTATCTGGAGGAGAAAAGAAAAGATTGTATTTGGTTACCGTATTGATGGAAAATCCAAACTTTTTAATTTTGGATGAACCGACCAATGATCTTGATTTAGGCACGTTAACAGCATTAGAAAACTATTTATTAGATTTTAACGGATGCGTAGTAATCGTATCACATGATAGATACTTCTTAGATCGTATATGTGAACATTTATTTGTTTTTGAAGGAGAAGGTAAAGTAAGAGATTTCCCAGGGAATTATACGGAATATAGAGAGCATGATAGATTAAATCCTGTTACTGAAACTACTAAGGTTAAAAAGGAACAGAAGGCTATTTCTCAAGAAGTGAAGACTAAAGTGAGTAAGTTGACTTATAAGGAGAAGATTGAGATGGAAAAGTCGGCCAAAGAATTAGAAAAATTAGAAACCGATAAATCTAAATTGGAATTCAAATTGTCATCTGGTGATTTATCAGGACAGGAGATAAACGATGTTTCTGTTGACTTGGGGAAATTGATGGAGAAGATCGACGAGGTGACGATGATTTGGATGGAACTTGCTGAGAAAGACGAGGCATAATGAAAGTGTATTATTGCATATTACCTGATGGTTTTGACTTTTTTAGTCAAGACGGACTATTGGATGGTTTACCTGAAAATATTACCTCAAGGTTAAGCGATAACAATTCAATTAAAAGAATGCTGAGCTTAATTGGTTGGCACTTACTTAAAAATGTTACTTCATTTAACTTTTTAAAAACCGTAGATTTTGAAGAAAAAGGAAAGCCCTTTTTTCAAAATTCAGATTTGTACTTTAATATTTCAAATACAAAAAACATTGTTACATTGGCTATCGGTAGCGAAAGAGTAGGCGTGGACGTTGAGAAGTTGCGCGAACCTCGCGAACTCATCTATCAAAGAGTNTTTTCTGAGAATGAAATTCAATCTATTGAAGACTCATATGATAAAGCAAGCCAATTCACTCAATTATGGACCAGGAAAGAATCAGTCGTTAAACTCTTTGGCGGTGGAATTTCTATGGGCCTAACAACGTTCTCTACGCTTGAAGATTGCGTAAAAGCTTTTAAGAATAAAGTTACTATTCAAAAAGTATTAATACCTAATTACATTTGTCATTTAAGCACTTATAAGAAAGTGAAGTTAGAAGTTGAAGCCATTAATTCAAGTGATTTAATTAAGATAATAGGTTAATTGTCTCAACTAAGTGATTTAATTAACCTATTACTAACTTTCTTAAAAACTACCTAAATAGTTTAGGTTAAATCCCTGCCATGGTTACGAATTCAAACCATTTAGTTAAGTTCAAAACATATATAGCAATGATGTTGGTATAATTCGTTAATAACTGGAGTTTGATACTTAACAATCTTAATGTTTTTTTCCAACTTATCATTATGCTAGGTATGAAATAGTTCCTTTTTTAATTCAGTTTTTAAAATAAATTCAGCAATCTCCACATTCCTTTTTTTGAGATTCTCTAGCAAAGGTTAAAATATTTTAATAGCAGATTAAAATTAATTCTAACCGTAGAATTCTTCGAATATCGTCTAGAATTATCAAGTTTCAACTGATGATAATTTCCTCTAAAAGTAGACTTTGCTATTTAAATAATTAAGTATACTCAAGTCTCGAATGATTCGAACTTTTGACCTACATATTCGGTAACATGATCAATTTCGTTGAAAAGTCAAATAATTTTCAATAACATTATTAAAAGTAGTTATTACATTGTCGCTTGGTATTTTGGCGGCAGAGTTTAATTCGTGCTGATTTAGTTTAAATTGTTGTGATTGGATTATGTAGGGCATAAAAACATCAATATGTTTCATCACTTTTAATGGAATGGCACTTGTTTGATCTGCAGAAATGAATTTTGGTGGCGGGACCTTCAAAAGATTAGATGCATGAATAAGTAAATCTTTGAAATTGGTGTTTTCTTGATGCGTTATTTGATATGTTTTACCAATAGAACTTTGCTCCCCTCCAATTGCTAACATTTTATCTACGAAATTATTTACAGGTATAATGTTAATAGAAAAGGAATTGTCAACAGGTAAAGCACTTAATATTTGTCTCGAAAGTAAAATAATGAACTTGTAAATAACACTACTAGACGAAATTTCCCCAGTTTCAGAACTACCTGATATTATGGAAGGTCTGTAAATTGTGTATTTAATATCCTTAAACAATAACTCAGCTTCAAATTTAGTTTGTTCATAAGTGTTATTGAAATCTCTTTCTTTACCCTCCATAATCCTACTAACATAGGCTGTACTAATGTGATGAAAGCGCTCAAAATGTTCACCTGCTTTTTTCGCTAAAAGCATACATGTTTTGGTTCCTTCAACATTAATTGAATGTGCTGTTTTATAGGGTAGGTTAAACTTTATAGTAGCAGCAGTATGGTAAATCGTATTTATTTTATTTGCTAATTCTTCAAATTCATCTTGATTCAAGTTGAACATCGGCTCCGTTAATTCTCCCTCTATCGGAATAATACGGTCCAGTATTAAATCAGAGTTTTCAGCAAAAAGTTTCTTGCATCTATCAACTGCTGATAAGTTTTTTTTGCTGCGAATTAGTAAGAAAATCCTATTCTTTGGGTTCTCTATCAACTTAGACACTAAATATTTCCCCACAAAGCCAGTAGCTCCAGTTACAAAAATGTTTTTCATTCTATTTAGTTATGTTTTGAAAAAAAAATCATTTAATCTTTCTACACTTTTTTTTGCTCTAGTTATATTCGTGTGTGTTCGTGAAAGTTTAAACCCTTTTACTATTCCCTGAATTATATTTTCTGTGGGGTTTTCAGGATTTCTTTTAATGATGAATGGCTTCTTTATTTTTAAGTTTAATTTCTGACTTTCAAAAGTAGCAATATACTTCCTCATAGGACCGTTTTCAATTATAAACGGTGCTACAGGCGCTTTAACTTTTCTTTTGCCATTACCCCAATTTTCTCCAGTTTTTATTCTGTTTATTTGCATTTCAGAAACACTAAAAAGCGAACTTATTTTTCTTAGTGAATCTCCTTTTTTTATGAGCTTTTTTATTAATTTGATTTGGTTAGGTTTTAACTTGCTGTTGGGGTACGTTTTATCAACAAGTATCAAATTAGACAAATGAAGGTTATGTCTATTACCATCCCTATAACTAATATCTTTATTGGTGATTTTTGAATTAGTATCTTTTAGTTTAAAAGTTATGGCAACTAATAGACTTGCACATAAATTTTGAAGTTTCCCTTTATCATCAACTAAGCTTACTCTTCCGTGAGATGAAATATTATCTTTTTTAAAATGTAATTTTATTTCTTTTAAGTAATTCTCATTTTTTTTGGACTTAATTTTTTTCTTAGGCGAACTTGTTCTGTAAACACGTCCTGATTCACTAATATGATAGGAACTAAATTTAGGGATTAATTTAGCTTCCTCTTGGTTGATGATCATTTTTGGCATTGTTATTAGGGTTTTGCTTTTCTGTCCTAAAGGTTGAGTATTCAAGAACTCTTTTGTAAAGATATAACGACTTAATAATACAACCACTAGGAAATGGTTGTATTATTAAAGTTCCATATTAGTTAAATCTATTACGTATTTTTTGAGAANACCGAATATGTTTAACTAGAACTTCTCAAAGTAACATTAAATGTTAGTGAATTATAAATTGAATACAAACCCCGTCTTATTAAAGGGTGTTTATTAATTGGAGTTTTGTTATTGACATTAACGTTTTGAGTAAAAAGAGTGCGTCTTCCAAATTCATAAAGGTTTTATTCAAAAAGAACCTTATCTAAAGTCTTCATCAATTTCCCCATACTGTTCGTCGATAATGAATTTTTATTAGCCACTTTTTCTTTTTTTAGTTTAGTAAGTTCTTTTTGCATAACCTTTTTTTTATTCGCGTTTTTAGTTCCATTTATCACAGGTGTTATTCGTTTATAACCTTGTTTATTAATGAAGTAATATTGGCCATGTTTGGATTCCCTTTAGTAGAAGTGTTTTTTTGCTATCAATAATAATTCTTGATTGTTGTTACTCTTTTTCACGTAAATCATTACCGGGTATAAAAGTAGTGCTGGTGAAAGGGTTCACGTTTTAATCAATGCTTTAACGAGTATTTGTAGTGCACGGACAACAACTGTAAAAAAATAAAAATTGTTAAAAACACCAAAGCCCCGATTTCTCGAGGCTTTATAATCATTTTGTTATATCAGATTGTTAGGAGTCCTTTCTAACAGATGTAAAGATAGATTAGTTAAGGTCTTCATTGTTTTATCAGTTGCTAAAACGATTTATTTAACTGTTCAAATGTGCGAAAATAAAACTGAAGCGTAAATATTCATCATAAAAAGGCCTTATCTTTATGTTAAATCAAAGTTATTGAAGATCAAATGGTTAAAAAGATAGTTGTCGTTGGTTCAGGTGCATTAGCAACTTTATATGCAATAAGGTTTTCTGATTACTTTAAGGTCACAATGTTAGGAAGTTGGCAAGAAGGGATAAATGCGCTTAACGAGAAAGCTGTTTTAGTTGAAAACGATAGTGAGGTTATCGCTGAAAATATATTTGCAACCACTAATTGGTTAGATTCTGAAAAACCTGATTTGGTAGTTTGGTTAACAAAAGGCTATAAAAACTCAAATGCACTTAAAGAGTATTTAAAGTTGAACTGGCAAATTCCAATTTTGATTCTTCAAAACGGATCAGGACAAAAAGAACTTTTTAAATCGGTTTTAAATGCTGAGCAAAATATTTATTTAGGAACAACTACACAAGGAGCTAAATTGAAAGGTCCTGGAAAAGTTGAAAATACAGGGAACGGAAACCTAATTTTGGAGTCTAATGAATTTTTACAATCGTTCTTCAAGAATACACTTCCTACAATTCAATTTGAAGAAAAAATAGGAAAGAGCATTTTAAAGAAATTAGCAATCAATGCTGCTATAAATCCAACTGCTGCAATTTTTAAAGTCAAAAATGGAGCGGTTGTTAATGGTGAAGCTGGGATGTATTTAATTAAAATAGCGAAAGAGGTCTTTCCGTACTTTTTAACACGAGGTTTGTTTAGTGAATTTTCCGAATACGAAGATTTATTGAATAAAATATCGGATGCTACAAGTGAAAACGTAAATAGTATGTGGGCAGATTTGGATTCTGGAAGAGGTACTGAAATTGATTCAATTTTAGGTGTTATTAATAAAGAATTAAAAAGTGATTTCCTCTCAGAAATAATCAAGCAATTAACCCTCTAGTTTATTGAATAAAAGGTAGATTTATTTCAGGTGACCTCTTACATTTACAATTAGTAAAAGCTTTTCAATCTGATTAACGAAGTTTTTTAACTTCGTCATCACTCATTATATTTTTGATAAGTTTTGATCTCGGCAAATACATTAAAATTTAATTGCCATCCAAATCACATATTCGATTTTAAAAGATTGTAGCATCAGCTTGTAACTCTAAGGCCTTTTTTCTATTGTAAGCTTCATTAATAACATCTTATTCATTTTTATCCAATAAAACGTTTATCGTTGGTCAATTATAAGCAGCGTCATGATTTATTAACAGCTTTTTTGAAATTTGTAAAACTGTTTTCGTTTTTGACTACGATTAAATGAAATAGTTGCATATTTTTGGAATAGTAATTGAATGAAATCTTAAAAACTATCAAATGAAAAAAATATTAATAGGAGTAGCAATTCTTGCCTCAACTGGAGTGAATGCTCAATTGAACTTAAATAAACTGAAAAATACTGTTAAAACTCAAGTTGAAACACCAACAGCATCTAAATTAACAAACGATGAAGTGATTAGTGGCTTAAAAGAAGCCTTAAGTGTTGGAGTAGATAATGCAGGTAAGTCAGCTAGTATAATGGATGGGTTTAATAAAAACGATCTAATTCGAATCCCTTTTCCAGCAGAGGCTGATAAGATGCAAAAAAGTTTGCGTAAAGTAGGAATGGGAAAGCAGGTAGATGAATTTGAACTTGTTTTAAACAGAGCAGCTGAAGAAGCAGCTAAGGAGGCGGCTCCATTGTTTTTATTGGCAATTAAATCAATGTCTGTAAAAGATGGTTTATCAATTCTAAAAGGAGAAGATAACGCGGCTACAAGTTATTTAGAAGCAAGCACAAAAGATTCTTTATATGCTACATTTAGACCGATTGTAGAGAAAGCATTGCAAACTGTTAACATTACAAAATATTGGTCTCCATTAGCCTCCGGATATAACAAAATTCCATTAACAACAAAGGTTAATCTTGATTTGGATGATTATACAACAGAAAAAGCTATGGAAGGTCTTTTCAAACTTTTAGCATTGGAGGAGAAAAAAATTAGAGAGGAGCCTTCGGCAAGAGTTTCTGATCTTTTGAAAAAAGTTTTTGGCGCGTAATATAGTACCTCTAAAAAGGTAGTTAGTACCTCATGAGTGGTATTTTTTAAAAGGTTTTTACCTTGTTAGAGGTATTGGTTGAGTTTAGTGTCCTTGGTAGTTTTGTATTCGAAACTAAAAGACACTAAAACAAATGAAAAATTTAATTAAGGGAGTAGTAATTGCGGGTGTCATTTTTACATCATGTAAAGAAAAAGAAGAAGATAAAACAGATTTAGGAGCTCTAAAGTCGGCGACTAAAGTAACGTATGCGAACATTGCTTTCGCTAACTATTCAGATGCTCATTCAGAAGCAAAAGAGTTGAAAATTGCAATTGATGCATTTGTAGCAAACCCATCAGAAAGCACACAGAAGTCTGCTAAAACAGCATGGAAAGAAGCACGAGAGCCTTATGGATTGACAGAAGCTTTTCGTTTTTCAGAAGGACCAATTGATGATTCTGATGGACCAGAGGGGTTATTAAATGCTTGGCCATTAGACGAAGGATATATAGATTACACAGCTTCTTCAGATTCGGGTATAATTGAAAGAACAACAAGTTTCCCAAATATTTCAGCTTCTATTTTAGAAGGAGCAAATGAAGAAGGTGGAGAAACAAATGTTGCAATTGGTTATCATGCAATTGAGTTTTTACTCTGGGGACAAGACGACGCGGATGCTTCCTTAAAAACTCCTGGTTCTCGTTCATATACTGATTATTCAACCGACGAAAACGCTGGTCGAAGAGGAGAGTACTTAAAAGTTTGTGCAAATTTATTAGTTGATCAATTAATGGAGTTAAAGAAAGAATGGAATCCATCAGAAACTAACAATTTTAGAAAAGAATTCTTAGCAATGGATAACGATGCTGCTCTTCAAATTATCTTAACTGGAATTGGAATATTAAGTAAAGGTGAGCTAGCTGGAGAACGAATCTTTGTAGCCCTAAATAACCAAGATCAAGAAGATGAACATTCATGTTTTTCAGATAATACGCACCGCGATATTATTTTAAATGCTCAAGGAATTAGAAATATTTATATAGGTGAATATGAGGGCGTTGACGGGACTGTTACAAAAGGAACTTCTTTAGAAGATGTAATAGAAGAGGTTAACGGTGATTTAGCTTCGGAAATGTCAGCTTTATCAAAAGAGTCAATCGAAAATGTAGAGGGTATTCAAATCCCATTTGATTTTGCTTTAACTCAAGAAATTGTTGGTGGAAATGGACCAATAATGCAGTCGGTATTAACGCTTCAAAATCAAGGTGATAAAATAGCAGCAATAGCCGCAGCACTAGGTTACAGCATTTCTGTTGAGTTACCCGAATAGCGGTTGAAAATGAAATTACGATTAAACTTTGAAATGCAACTAAGTATCTACTTAGTTGCATTTACTGTTCTTAGTTGTACAAAAGATGAAGTGACGGAAATAAGTCCAAATAAAGTAAACTATGATCAGTTTTTGGGCGGAAATAATTCCATTATTAATTCTTCGGAAAATGCGTTTTCTTTCCCAAGTCCTGGTTTAACTGGTATGGATGAATTGAATTTTTTCGTGGGGAATTCCTTTTTCAATAAGAATTGGGTGTCCGCTCCTGCTAGCGCAACAGCTAGAGATGGACTAGGTCCAACTTTCAATGCTAAAAATTGTTCAAGTTGTCATTTTAAAGATGGGAGAGGCCGTCCAGCTAGTTTTGAGGGAGAACTTGGTACTGGTTTATTACTTCGTTTTAGTTTAGGTGAGGAGAGTGATGGATCGCCTATTCATCATCCCGTTTACGGAAGCCAATTACAAGACGACGCTATTTTAGGAGTTGAAGCAGAAGGTCAATTAGGTATAACTTATTTGGAGGAGTCCGGAGGATTTCCTGATGGTGAAGTTTATTCTTTAAGGAAACCAAGTTACTTCGTTAAAAATCCAAAATTTGGACCTTTAGATAATATTAAGATGAGTCCAAGGATAAGTAGGCAATTAATTGGATTGGGATTACTAGAAGCGATCTCTGAAGAAGATATATTAGCAAATGAAGACGAACTTGATGCTGATCAAAATGGCATATCAGGAAAGGCTAATTATGTTTGGGATGACTTAAATCAGCGTTATAGTTTAGGGCGATTTGGATGGAAAGCTGATCAACCGAGTATTATTCAACAAACATCTAAAGCTTTTTTAAGAGATATTGGGATCACTACTCCATTGTATAAAATTGATAATTGCCCAGATGAGCAAATTGATTGTGGTAATGCAGAAAACGGAGGAATGCCAGAAATTGACTCAGCAGATTTTGATAAAGTAATACTTTATGTATCTAACCTTGCTGTGCCTGCTCAAAGAAATCCCGATGATGAAATTGTCCAAAAAGGTAAAGATTTATTTAAAAATATAGGTTGTATTAATTGTCATGATAATACAATCACAACATCAAGTCATCCGATATTCCCGCATTTTAATAATCAGTCAATTCAACCTTATTCAGATTTNCTGTTGCATGACATGGGAGAGGGATTGGCAGATAATATGCCCGTTTTTGAAGCTACAGGATCGGAATGGAGAACTGCACCTTTATGGGGAATTGGTTTGATAGAGACGGTGAACAATCATACATATTATTTACATGATGGAAGAGCTAGAAACCTTACCGAAGCAATATTGTGGCATGGTGGAGAAGCGGAATCAATAAAGTTGGTATTTAAATCATTATCGAAACTAGATAGAACAGCATTGATTACATTTTTAGAATCTATATAGCGCCGGTTATGAAGAGTAGAATTTTGGTTTTTATATTAACACTAATTGTATTGGTAATTGCTTGTAAAAAGCAAAAAAAGGAATATGATAACTATAATCAAACAGCATTGATAAATAATTGGGCAGACAGTATTTACCTTCCCGCAATAAATGAATTTTATCGCTCAGTAAAGAGTATAGATGTTTTAGTTACTGAATATGCTTTATTTAAAGAGAGTAGTAAACTTCAAGAGATAAAAACTGAATGGAAAGTTGCTTCTTTGCTGTGGCGAGGAATTGAACCTTTTATAATTGGTGATTTAAAAAATTCATTTATTTCTTATCGTTTAACAACATTTCCAATTGATACTGCCGATGTGAAATCACTTTTAAATGATGAAATGCTTAACGCTGATCTCCTGAATACGAAGCCAAGTGATAATGTAGGTTTATATTGTTTAGAGTATCTATTGTTTTCAATTCATTTAGATAAGTCCGGTTCTTATTACGACTTATTATCTTTGGTATCTAAGGATGTATTAAAGAGTATAGAGAGGTTTAAATTAATATCGGATAACAGTATTGATGATTTCCGTAGTTCTAAGGGATATAGCCTAAGTTCTACAATTGGACAAGTTTTAAATCAAGTACCAGTAATATGCGAAAGTACTTTACGCTATAAAATTGGAATACCAATTGGTTATTATGATTATGTAGAAATGGATGATAGAATGCTTGAAGCATGGAGATCTAAAACTTCTTTTGAAACAATAAATAAAACAATTAATACGCT
>JGI24539J26755_10000147_pt1 | contig 31238 bp, 23 predicted proteins | sample NorSeaMetagenome_2_FD_26755 | JGI IMG/M metagenome (IMG submission 26755) | reverse complement strand
AAACCTTGGTAAGGATACTGCTATTTGTGTGGACAGTACGATTACATTCGACGCAGTGACAGGTGAAAACTGGACATGGAACAACACAGATATCACGCGCATAACTACAGTGAATACTTCTGGGGATTACGATGTCGTAGTGACAGATGCTAACAATTGTGTCAATTACGATACAATTAACCTTATAATAAACCAACTCCCGATTGTAAACCTTGGTAAGGATACCGCTATTTGCGTGGACAGTACGATTACATTCGACGCAGTTACTGGTACAAACTGGACTTGGAACAACTCCGACATCACGCGCACAACAAACGTTAATACTTCTGGGGATTATGACGTAATAGTCACAGACGCTAATGGATGTGTAAACTACGATACGATCAATCTTTTAATAAATCAACTCCCGGTCGTAAACCTTGGTAAGGATACTGCTATTTGTGTGGACAGTACGATTACATTCGACGCAGTGACAGGTGAAAACTGGACATGGAACAACACAGATATCACGCGCACAACTACAGTGAATACTTCTGGTGATTACGATGTAATTGTGACAGACGCTAACAACTGTGTCAACTATGATACAATCAAGCTTACAATAAACCAACTCCCGATCGTAAACCTTGGTAAGGATACTGCAATTTGTGCAGACAGTACAATCACATTCAATGCCGTAATAGGTGTAAACTGGACTTGGAACAACGCAGATATCACGCGCACCACTACAGTGAATACTTCTGGTGATTACGATGTAGTTGTGACAGATGCTAACGGTTGTGTAAACTACGATACAATTAACCTTTTAATTAACCAATTACCCGTATTAAATCTTGTAAGTGATACTTCAATATGTAGAGAAAATATGTTCATACTTGATCCTGCATCAACCCCCAACTCTTCAAGTTGGAATAGACCAATGCAATTCACTTGGCAAGATGGATCAAATGACACTACATTTGAAACCATTGGACAAGGAGTTTACACTGTAATGCTAAAAGATAAATTCAACTGTGTAAATTATGATACAGTAAGAGTAGATACATTTCCCACCCCTACCCCTTTAATTAATGTCCAAGACACTGCAATTTGCTTGGATGATTCAGTAAATCTATCTATAGCTACTTTGTACAATTTTTACGCTTGGACCAATAGTGAAAGCTTCACAAATACAACTACAGTTAATTCAACAAACCAATACATAGTTAGAGTTTTTGACTTTAACGGATGTATTGGTTCAGATACAGCTAATGTTATAGTTAATATGCTGCCAAATTCAGATATTGGAGACTCTGTTAAATTGTGTGAATTTAAAGACCTCTACCTAGAAGTACCTGAAAACAATGCTCAATACCTTTGGAGATCAGATAATACAACTCAAACCCAACAAATACATACTTCAGGAACTTATTGGGTATCTGTAATAGATACAAATAATTGTTCGAGTTCTGACACCGTTTATATATACAATGGTGAAAAAATACCCGTAAACTTAGGCAACGACACAACTATTTGCAACGGTACAACATTAACACTGGACGCTAGTTACGTACATACTGAAATATGGCAATCAACTGATAGCGCCGAAGTTTATTATGCTGCAGCGGCAGATACTTTTGATGTTTTAGTTATAAATAGTGAAGGATGTTACGGAAGAGATACTATAATTATTAAAGTATCTGAAATACCTGATGTTCAAATTATTCAAGAAGACTCCCTCCCACTTTGTGAATTAGCTTTTGAAGAAAAAATTATTTCAATCTTAAATGATGAAGGAATGGATATCATTTGGAACACTGGAGAAACAAATAATGAAATTACTGTCACAGAGACCAATTCATATATTGTAAGTAAAACAAACATTTATCAGTGTACAGGAAAAGACACTATTGAAGTTTATGAATATTGTCGTCCAGTAACGTTAACCATGCCTAATATATTTACGCCAAATGGTGATGAAGTTAACGATGTTTTCCATCCATTGGAAACACCATTGGAAACTTTAGATTATTTAATGTCACATACTGTAGAAATAAGCTTTACAGTATACAATCGCTGGGGAGCAGTTATCTACACTTCAAATAATGTTTTACCTTATTGGGATGGGTTGATTCAAAATAGTGGAATAGAAAGCTCTCAAGGAACATATTATTGGATACTAAAATACGCTGATGTTTCAGGTGGAAATTATAAAGAAAACGGTTTTGTTGAATTAGTTAGGTAACTATAAAAAACTTGCTAAATATTCTTATTTGTTGCNCAGACGCTTTCAAAAATTATTTATCCTTCCGGTTCTATTTAAAAATAACCTCTCACTCAAACAGTGGCCTATTTACCAAATTAAATATATNTACTGACGACAAATTTTATTTAAATGAAGTTACGTTTGAATCTTTTCATATTACATGGTGAACGTTAATACTTAATTATATTTCCTAAAATTAGGGAGCAGTATAGTCAATGGCATGCTAAATAATTAAAACTAGCATATAGATCGTTATTGCAATATAATTCACCGTAAAAATTAAACAAGCCATTAGTCATGAATGATTATATTTATAAACGAATGAACCAAAAAAAGATTAGAAAGAAGATTAGACAACTTAACAAGGTATCAGATGAAGAGATTGATAACCGATTTGAAAAAAGTCATATAGAAACTTTTAAAAAGATTAATTGTTTGGATTGTGCCAATTGCTGTAAAACAAAAGGACCAAGTTTCACCAAAAAAGATATTAATAGAATAGCTAATCACTTAAAAATTTCTCCTTCTGAATTCTCAGATAAATACTTATCGATTAACGATGACGGGAATTATATTTTAAAATCTACTCCTTGTCTTTTTCTGAAAGAAAATAATTATTGTTCTATCTATGAGATAAGACCGAAGGCCTGTGCTTCTTATCCTCATACAGACACAAGAAATGTTCGAAATCTTTTTCCTTACTTAGAAGAACACGTTTCGACCTGCCCAGCAATTGAAGAGATACTCATAAATATTAAAATTTGATTAGCTTACTCCTTTTGACTTTAAGGCCTCAATTACAATTACAGGAGGTTGTGTTGGTTTGAATTTATCATTCACAAAAACTAAAGTTACTTTTCCTTCACAAATTAAACGCCCATCTTCTCCTAGTACTTTATTCTTAAAAAGAATTTTCGAAGTTGGTAATTTCTCAATCCAAGTTTCAATAGTTAATTCTTCATCATATAAACCGGGTGCGCGATAACTAATTTCCAAATTGACAACTGGCATTAATATACCTTGTTTTTCTAATTCAGCATAAACAACCCCCATATCGCGCATATACTCCACTCTACCAACTTCAAAATACTGAGGGTAATTACCATAGTAAACAACCCCCATCTTATCTGTCTCAGAGTATCTTACCCGTAATTTTGTAATATGTTTATACATCTTGATCCATTTAAGTTTAAAAATAGTGAATTAATCGATTTAGTAAATCCTAAACCCAATATTTAAATAAGAGGTTTACTGATTTTGAAAATGTGTATAACCTTGACTTTATTAACTTTCATTGTTCATTACTAAATGATAAGTCGTGATTACAATCAAAACAAAAAACTAACACACTGAGATACAACTATTAAATAAGTATTAATTAAACAAAAAGTTCTTTATAACAAGGCTAACAAGCTAAACTCAAATATTTTTAATAAAACAATACCATTTATAGTGAAATCCTAATTCAAAAAAAGTTAAAATACAATACCAATTTAATTTTTTTATTCACTTTTTTCGCAACATATTTGTCGAAGCAAAATCAGGGTAGGAATCTATAATCCTCCCGCCAATTTTATGAGAACTAACGTTTAGGTGCCTTAAGGCATCTGAACATTTTATTGATATTAAAACCGGGAAAAAAAATGGAGAAAGCACAAAAAGTTTGGAATGATTGTTTATCTGTAATTAAAGACAACGTAAGTCCTAGAAGTTTTCAAACGTGGTTCGAACCAATTAAGCCAGTTAAATTAAAGACTAAAGTTTTAACACTTCAGGTTCCTAGTCAGTTTTTTTATGAGTGGGTGGAAGAGCATTATGTTGAGTTGTTAAAAAAAACAATTCAAAAAGAGCTTGGACCACAAGGTAAATTAGAATATAGTGTTGTAATGGATAACCAACAGAGCAACTCTAAACCATTTACGGTAAAGCTTCCAACCACCGATAAAAAGGCTATTAAAAATGCATCAGTGAACATGCCTTTGGATTTGAACCAACAAACACCAATTAGAAACCCTTTTATTATTCCTGGGTTGAAAAAGGTAAACGTTGATTCTCAACTTAACCCGAACTATGGAATTGAAAACTTCGTAGAAGGTGATTGCAATCGTTTAGCGCGTTCAGCAGGTTACGCTGTAGCGAATAAGCCAGGTGGTACAGCGTTTAATCCTTTATTAATTTACGGAGGTGTTGGATTAGGTAAAACTCACTTAGCAAATGCAATTGGAATTGAAATTAAAAAGAACCATCCTACAAAAACTGTTCTTTATGTTTCATCTGAAAAGTTTACTCATCAATTTATTGATTCTGTAAAGAATAACACTCAAAATGATTTCATTCATTTTTATCAAATGATTGATGTCTTAATCATTGACGATGTACAGTTCTTCGCAGGAAAGGAAAAAACACAAGATGTATTCTTCCACATTTTTAACCACCTGCACCAAAATGGTTCTCAGTTAGTTTTAACTTCTGATAAACCTCCTGTAGAGTTACAAGGAATGGAACAAAGGTTGCTTTCTAGATTTAAATGGGGATTATCTGCTGATTTACAAGCGCCTGATTTAGAAACAAGAATTGCTGTTTTAAATAAGAAAATGTACCAAGATGGTATTGATTTACCTAAGGACGTTGTAGAATATCTTGCTTACTCTATCACTACTAATATTCGTGAATTAGAAGGAGCATTAATCTCTTTAATTGCACAATCAAGTTTAAACAAGAAATCAATTACATTGGATCTTGCTAAGCAAATGATAGACAAATTCGTTAAGAATACTGCAAGAGAAGTTTCTATCGACTACATTCAAAAGGTTGTTTGTGATTACTTCAACTTAGCATTGGAGTTAATGAAGAGTAAAACTCGTAAAAGAGAAGTTGTACAAGCTCGTCAAATAGCAATGTACTTCTCTAAGCAGTTAACTAAATCTTCTTTAGCAACTATTGGTGCGCATTGCGGAGGAAAAGATCATGCAACTGTACTTCACGCTTGTAGAACAGTAAACAACTTAATTGATACAGATAAGCGTTTTAGAGTTTATATCAGTGATATCGAAAAGAAGATTAATTTAACTTAAAATTAATTCAACCTCATATATAATTAAAAAGCCATTCCTATGAATGGCTTTTTTTTGCTTTTACTTTTATAAAACCAAAAAGCTGTTTTAGCTTTCGAACCAAACTCCTTCATGATTCATAAAGATGGAATCAATTCTATTTAAATCTAATTTACCTCCAGCATAATTAGTTGCTTTTAAATTAAGCTCAGAAAAAATACATGCAGAGGCTGTAAAATCCCATAAACCTCCTCCTCCATCTGATATTTTAGGTAATTTAATATAAGCTGCAGGTGCATTTTCTAAAACCCATATAGCGTTCATTGATGCTCCACCATGCGAGATTATTTTAAAATCATTTAATCCTTTATCTTTTGCCGCTACTTTTAATTTCTGAATAAACGTATCAAAATCTCCAGTTTTCATAAAACTACGATCTGTTATAAAAGTGAATTGGTTGTTAGATCTTTCTACTTGATAAGGAACTTCATTTTTAAACACGCCTCTTCCAACTCTAGCTTCGTATAAATTATTTCTAAAGGGATCATATATTACGCCAAGCACTGGAGTTCCAATTTTAGAAACAAGCGCAATAGCGACGGAATACCCTTGAACTTGTTCGGTAAATGGTAGTGTTCCATCTAAAGGATCTACGCACCAAAAAAAATCTTTTACAAATCTTGATTTATTATCCAATTGTTCTTCAGATAACAATCCTAAATCAAATCTTTCAATCGATTCTTTTAAAACTTCAAATATTGCCGACTGTGCAAGTAAATCAACTTCTGTAACTACAGAAGACGCGAGACTTAATCCCTCTCCCTTTAATTGAACATTCAATTCTTTACCTAAAGAGGCATTAATTATCCCTCCAGCTTTTAGTGCTGCATATTTAGCAATTCCTAATAAATACTTTAAGTCTAATTCCATTCCTTTAATTCATCAAGTACCTCTTTAGTAATTTCCTCAACATAGTCATTCATTTTCCAATGCCCAGGACTCCAACCTTTTAAAAATCGGTTAAAATCGGCCCAAGCATATTTATACATTGATCTCCATTCCTTCTCAAGCAATATAGCTTCACTGGAAGATAAATAATTTTTGATTTCTTTAAAATATACTTCTAAAATTTCACTTTCCTTTTTCTCACATTCTGAACCGTCTAAGCAACTACTCATGAAGTATATTAAATCCTTCATTCCGCAGCCCTTTCCTACATATTGAAAATCGACAGCAGCCACTTTCGATTCATCCTTTGAGAAACAAAAATTAGCGACTTTAGCATCTCCATGAAGAATCGTTTGAAATTTACATTCATTTAATTTGAGGTCAATTGATTTTGCACAAGCTTTTAATTGAGAATCCTCCATTCTCTCAAATTCCTCCTGTCGAGTCACTAAACACCAATAACTCCCGAAATCCCAAAGACCAGTTACTTTGCGAGAGATGAATTGTCCATGTAAATTAGCTAACCACCGAACGCAACTATGAATTTGCAATTCAGAAATGTTGCCTAATCGAATTGGGTAACCAGACTTGTCAAGATCTTCTAGGACTAAAATCATTTCTCCATCGATTTCACTTTCTCCTAATAATTTAGGTATACGGCAATTTTCATTTAAAAGATGGACATATTTTAAATACCATTCTTGTTCTACTTTATAAGATTGAATTTTACGTTTATGCCCCACATCTGAATTCCAACCATGAGGATGATCAATTCTAGTTGGTAATTTAATGTGTTTTACAATTATTGAATCTCCATTTATTGAACTCCATTTATCTATACTACCGTATCCACTCCACAAAGACTGAATATGAGTGCTTTTCGAATAGGATTCGTTTATAAACAGACTATTTATGAATGATTTAATTTGATTTGGCATTCTCTTAAAATTAATAAAACCAACTAAGCAAGTTAAATTTTAAACACAAAAAAGGATACTTCATTGCTAACGTAGGTAAAACAATAATTTGTTTTTAATCTTATCCNTTTAATCTTTGTTAAACTTACTGGTTTATTCTCTCACCGATTTACCATATCAATTTACCGTTAATAATTATCGATTATTGGTAATTTTTCTCCTGCGAGAACTTTTACCTTCAAGGTATTATTAACAGGTGGTACTGGGCAAATATAATTAGGGTTGTAAACACAATAGGGATTGTATGCCGTATTAAAATCCAACACTACTTGTTGGTTGTTTTTAACGTCAACATCCAAAAACCTTCCTCCACCATAGGTTTCAATACCTGTAGTTAAATCATAAAACGGAACAAATAAAGAAGAGATGTTTTTTTTTGATTTACTATACCCTGTAAGTTCATTTACTTTTCCATTAACTACAAATGATAATTTTGCAGTTGGATAATTATTACTTACCTCTCCTGAATCTTTATAAACTTGAACAGCCTCACAGTTAAGGTTCCATTCAACTTTTGCGGTAATGCGATAAGTTGAATCAATCTTGAAAAAACTTAGGCCATTAAACTTTTTTTTGTCATTAGGTAACAAAGGAGAATTTGCGCCATAAAATCCGGCTTCAATAAATTGCCTCTTACTTTTTAACTTCTGCTCATAGGTAATTGAAACCTCCGAACATGAAGTTGATAAGATTAAAAGGGAAAAAAGAAACGTTTTAATAAAATATAATAGTACTCTCATCTAAATCAACTTATTTAAAATTTCTAACAATAGGTCGTTCTCTGGAAGATATTCTTCTTTACTTTCTGTAAAATAGAGTTTCGCCTGTTTTTCAATCCCTACTCCTTTACTTAAAGAATCAATAATGATTTTATTAGATATTTTTTTCACTCTTTTAAAATCTACCTTAAGCTTTACTGTTCCTAAGTATTTATATTTAATCATTCCTAGTATTGACTTTTGATCGTAATCTAATTTTAAATCATGAGATTTCACAAACTGTTCAAGGACGTTTAACTTATTACCCAAAGAATCAAGCTTCTCTCTTTTCCAATAAACAACTAAAAATAATAATTCACTATTAATAAAGCTATTAGATGATTTATTTGCTTTATTCCAATCTTGATATTCAATTAATAATGGTATTACTTTTCGCTCAATTCCACTTAAAACTAGTAATTCCGATAAGGATAAATATGTTCGAGAAATTAGGCGCTTATTGTTAATTTCTCGATTACCAACCAACTGTGTGAAATCAGAAATCAAGGCCTCTATCTCTTCCTTATTGACATCAAACTGTTGTTGATATATTTTATTTTGAAAATAAATATCATAGTACTTTTCTGCCAATATATTATCGGAGACTCTACCAAAGATCTTTGAAAAATATTGTTCAAAGAAACCAAGATAAGCTCTAAACTCTTTTATTTTCCCTCTTAATTTTAGAAATTTAAAAACATTATTTATTACTAATAACTTTTTAGTATAATCCTTTTCAAAAAGATCTGAAGTAAATAATAACTCCAATTGTTTTTTATGCTCAAAATGCTGCCCTTCAACATCACCTAAAACCACTTTACAAAGTGCCTTTATTTCAAAACAGACCATTTTAGCACTTAAAGAGCTAATTTCTGTGTTTTCGCTAAAAAGCTTATGTTTTAAAATTAATCCTATCTCTTTTATATACTCAGGTTTTTTCTCTTTAAAGAAATACGAATAATATAATCCAACTCCCTTTCTGTATAACACATTTAAATCCTCTAACTCTGTTTCTAGTTTTCTACAATAATTGATTTCAAACTCCAGTTCATCTATGATCTCATTGGTTAACATTCCTGAAAGGTGAAATAAACGCCACTGGTTCGATAATGACTTTTTAAGTATATGAAACTGCTCTTCTTCTTTTGAGTACTTTATTAATTTTGTATTTAATTTCCGTGCTTCTGCAACGAGACCTTTTTCCTGCAATAAGCGAACATCCATTAATACGCCCTGTAATTTAAAATCAGGACTTCCTTCCGAATGGAAAATTCGTAATTGCTTTAAAATTGATCTGTATAATTTATCAAGATTGGATCTTAAAACAGGAACTGTTTTATTATCTAGGTCTAACCACAAGTCAAAATCGTATTCCTTTTGCTTAGTTATAAAATCAAAATATAAAATAGATTGACTTTCAGCCTTGGTTGATTGAAGCCTTAATTTGATATATCGCTTTTCACTTTGAGAAAGTTTCTTAATTAAATTATATAAATTCTTCATTTGGCTGTGAATTAATAATTCAATTCATTTATGAACGTATTAATCTGGCTATTGTATAGTGCTCCAATCTATAGGACAGATTCTAAGTTACTTTTAATTATTTAGCATGCAGTTGCCTTTTGATATTCTAGTNCATTTAAGGTTTCTTTTTTTATTTCCACGCGCATTTTTTGGACTCCAAAGTAAAATAAAAAAGGCCTAAACTATTAAGTTCAGACCTTTTCTATTTATGTATTATTTTTATTAAGCTGTTTTATCCGCTTCTTTTTCTTCAGAAGATTCAACAGTTAATATTTTACTATCAATTAATAAATTATACCAAGAAAACAATTTTTTAATGTCTGATTCATAAACTCTTTCAGAGTCAACCGGCACATAAGTAGAAAGTGTACTTTTTAATTCACTTTTAGCTGGAACTTCCAACTTGCTAAAGTCATTAGCTTTACCTATTGCGGCAAACACTTCCTTTAATGGAATATCATCTACCTCACCGTAAATAGTAATATCTTCTAAAGATGATATTTTATATGACGAGTATGCATTAAACCTTTTACCGTCTAATAAAGACTCTACGATAACTCCGTTAGATGATTGGGCAACTAATTTTTGTAAACCCGGTTTACCACCAATTGTAAATATTCCAGTTAAATCCATTTGATACTTTTTAAACAAAAATACAATTTAAATAAAGAATGCCAAATATTAGTGATAAACTTCGAACTGATGAGAAGAACTTCCTGATACAGAAGTAATATTCATAAAATAATTACCTGCTTTTAATAAGCTAGAATTAAGTATTACTTTATAAGTTTCTAAGTCTAACTTCTCACTTAAAATTCGTTGTATTAACCTCCCATTAAGATCTAAGACAGAGATTATAACATTCTCTTCAAATTTCAATTTAAACTCCGCAATAATATATTCGTCTGCAGGATTGGGATAAAACTTAAATTCTTGTATTATTTGATTCACCCCATTTTCTCCTTCGATTATTTCTGGCGCTTCAATTATAAAACGTTCACTTTGACTACAACCATTTGCATCGATAGTTGTTGCTGCATAAGTTCCACCGCATAAACCTTTAAAAGTATTATCATCTTGAGTACTCCCCTCATTCAATGAATAAATGTAGGGTAAGACTCCACCTGAAGCAATTAATACTGCTTTACCATCACAAACATTTAATGAATCATCTATAAATTCACCTTTGTATAATTTTAACGAATCAGGAGCTCCAATAGAGACATAAACAGTGTCAGTACATCCTGCGATATCTGAAACTTCTAAAACATAAGTACCTGCCGGTAAATCTGGGGTTTCAATTGCTGGTACCTTTGAGTTATTCCAATTATAGTAGTATGAACCAGTTCCTCCTGAAACATCTAATGTTGCATTTCCATCCTTAGCATCAGTACATGAGGTATTTTCGATTGAAATTAAATCTACAACCAACTCTGAAGGTTCTGAAATTGTAAAATTCATTAATTTAGAAATACCATATTTATCTGTAATAGAAACATTATAACTCCCTGAATCAAGATTGGTAGCATTTGGAACTTTAATTGATAGATCATGAAACCATTCTACTGAATAAGGAGGAAAACCTAAATCAATCGATAAATCAATCAATCCATCCTTTACACCATTACAACTTACGTTTTCAAACTCATCTACATCAATAGTAATCCCTCTCATTTTCTCATATTGTAACTCAGCATACTCAGCATGAGTTTTTAAAGAATTTATATCTTCACCTGCTAAAATTGCAAATGCAACAACTAATGAATCGCCAGACTTAACTAAATATGGACCATTCGAAATAATATTAGCTACGTCACCTGAAACATTTACGTGCGCAATACCGCTAGTCATCGATTCATACTCTTCAGCGTCATTAAAATCATCAGATATATCAATTCCTTCAATACCCGACTTATTAAAGGCGTAATAATTGACCTTATTAGTTCTAAGAGCTTTAACTCCGCCATACAAGCCTCCCGGTTCATAAGCATAACCAATATCTTTACCTACATCAAACCCTGTTAGATTAGAGTTCTCATCACCTATGTCCCAATCACTGTATACACCAACATAAATTTCATCCAAATCATCTTCAGTTAAATTTTTAATAATAAATTCATAAATCACATAATCTTCATTATTTGGTGTATCCCATGCATACGCCGTTTGCTCAACTGTTATTCCTATTGGTTGAATAGCATAATCATCCGTTAAAGTACCTGAGACAATAAAATCAGCCCCTGTTGAACTCAATATTTGAGTTGTGTTTACAACAGCCGATTCTAAAGTGAATAACTCTTGATCTTCGTATGACAAAACATCGTCCTTTTCAATAGCTACAAGAACTCCCATTTCACCAATTAAACTAGCTCCATCTTTATAACTCACTCCTCTTCCTGCTCCAGCAATAGTGTACCCTATTCTTCCATAATTATTAAAACTAAAGTCCAAATTATTCGTTAGAACATCAACATAATCTTTATTAATGAAAATCTCAAAATAATCGTTCCATACATCTACACCATTTGTAACATCAATCTTAAACTCAGCTTTACTATTTAAACTAACAGTAGAATTTACTACAAACCTAAAAGGCACATAACATGATTTAACTTCACCTTTGGTCAAAAATGAAACATCGGAAAGTGAATCAATCATTTCTACTTTACCATCAGCGGAATGTAAAACCACATTTAGATTAGAGGACATATCCATAAAATTCTTTAAATCTAAGTACAGTGCAACCGTATCGCCAATTGCAAGGTTTTGATCATTTCCGTCATCAGTTCTAAAGTTTTCAAACACTACAAAAGGAGCTTTAACTTTCGTTATTATGTCTTCAATACAGCCATTTGCATCTCTTACTGCTGCAGTATATTCTCCTCCACAAAGTTCGCTAAAAACACTATCTAACTTAAAAACACCGTCTTCTAAAGAATACATATATGGAGCAGTACCACCAGTTGCATTAAGTGATATTTTACCATCACAAATATTCAAAGAATCATTAATAATATTCGTTTCTAAAACCTTAATAGAATCAGGAGAGTCAATTACTACTTCAAGAACTCCTATGCAACCAATAGAATCAGAAACTTCTAAAGAAAAAACTCCTACGCCAAGCCCTGGATTTCTAATTGAATCAACCGCAAGATTATTCCAGTTGAAAACATATTCACCAACACCACCAGAAACATCTAGTTCAACGCCCCCATCTTTAGCATTTATGCAGGTAATCTCCTTTTTTGAAATCAAATTAACACTTAAAGAATCTGGTTCCATCACAGTAAAAGAAGCCTCACNAGAAATCCCGTATTTATCAGTTATTGAAAGATCATAAACATCAGCACCTAATTGACTTATATTTAACGTAGTAATCGTTGTATCATGACTCCATCTTAATGTATAAGGCGGGAATCCTAATTCCACAGCAACATTAATTTCACCAGTTTCACTTCCATTGCAGTTGGCATTTTTAATTGAATTTACTTCTAATTCAATACCCCTCATCTCCTCATACATTAGTTCAGCATATTGAGCATTAGTAGCCAAACCTTCTAAATTTTCATTCGCTAAAATAGCAAACGCAACAATTAAAGAATCACCTGCTCCAATATCATATGGACCATTCGAAATAATATTTGCAACATCACCGCTTACATTTGAATGACTAATGCCATTGGTCATGGACTGATATTCCTCTAAGTCATTAAAACCATCTGCAATATTTATCCCTTCAGACCCCGATTGATCGAATGCATAATAATTCACCTTTTCCGTCCGTAAAGCCTTCACTCCAGCGTAAGTTCCACTCGGTTCATAAGCGTATCCCAAATTATTACTCGCATCAAATTTTGTAACATTAGAATTTTTATCTCCTATATTCCAATCGCTATAAACACCCACATAAACATCTCTAAAATCGGTAATTGTAGGGTTTCTAATTATATATTCATAAATGATATAATTCTTATTATTTGGTGTATCCCAAGCGTAAGCAGTTTGCTGTACTTTAAGTCCAATTGGACTAATTGCCCAATCATCAACTAAAACACCAGTTGCAGTAAAGGTCGCATTAGATAAACTCAACGCATCTGGGGAATTAATCACCGCTGGATCAAAAGTTAAAAGCTCATAATCCTCGTAAGAAAGAACATTTGTTTCAGATATTGCTACCAAAACTCCCATTTCACCAATTAGACTTTCACTTTCTTTATACTTAACACCAAAACCAGACCCCGTATAAGTATATCCAATTCTTCCGTAATTATTAAAACTGAGATCCAAATTATTGGTTAATATGTCTATATAGTCTTTATTTACTGATAAAGTAAATGCGTCTTCCCAAATATGTTCTCCATCTGAAATCTCCAAACTAAACTCTGCTGATGCATTAATACCAGCTCCAACATTGACAATAAATTTAAATGCTGTTGCACAGGTTTTTACTTGATTGGTATTTAAACTTGATATTGCTGATGAAGAATCTATTACTAAAGCTTTACCATCTATGGATCTTAATACAAGAGAAAGATTATCTGCATCACCCAAGTGATTTTTTAAATCGACCGTTAAAACAACAGTATCTCCAACTGCAAGGTCTTGTCCTAACCCGTCATCAGCATTGTATTTATGCAATGTGATAAATGGAGTTGACACAGGTGACAAAGCCTTAAAAGCATTAACTCTACCTGTACCTAAAGTACCTTTAAAACCTTCATTACCAGGAATGTGATATATACTATCTGTAGATGCTTTTAAAATTGCAGCGACTTTTTGTGGTGAAGCATCTGGGTATTCTGAACGAACTAAGGCTGCAACCCCCGCAACGATTGGTGCAGCAAAAGAGGTGCCGTAACCAATATGCCCACTACCGCCTCCTACATTTAGAGCAATTATACTTTGAGAAGGTGCTACTAAATCAATTTTATCATTATACTGGGAACCTTTAGTAGAATTTTCTCTCCAAATTTCATCTTTAGAATTAACTCCACCCACAGAAAGTACATTTTCGAATGAAGCGGGGTATAAATAAGTTTTTGCTGCGCTATTTCCAGCTGCAGCAATTATAACAGCACCTTTATTATTTGTAGCATAATTAATAATATCTTGTCCATACTGACTGTAAGAAGATGTTCCCCAAGAGCAATTTATCACACTAGCTCCATGGTCAGCAGCGTATTTCACACCGGCATAGCCATCCATTAAAACTCCAATATTATTAGATATTTTAACCGGTAAAATCTTACAATTAAATCCCACTCCAGCAACATGTATTCCGTTATCTGTAACAGCGGAGGCACAACTGGCTACCTTGAGTCCATGTTGTCCAGTTACCTCAGGGTCATTATCGTTCCCGCCTGTATCCCAACCTTTAAAATTATCAATGTATCCATCATTATCATTGTCAACCCCATCAATTGGATCATTATAATTCCTTTTTATGTTATTTACAATATCAGGATGATCACTATCAATTCCGGTATCTACAATTCCAATAACAACATTTGTATCTCCTTTTTGAATATCCCAAGCCTCTATCGCTTGAATTAAACTAATGTGATACTGACTTTCTAATTTAGGGTCATTAGGAGTATAAAGTAACTCAGGAAGAACTTGTTGTTCAACATACTCGAATAATCCACTTGAAAAGAACCATCTAGAAGCTAATTCTTCATTAAAGTCTGCTGAATAATTTATAGTATAAACTAGGCTAAGATCAACTAATTCTAATCCATCTGAATTTTCAGAATTTCTAGAGGAATGGTTATTGGGAAACTTTCTTTCTATTGAAGTGACTCCGAATTTTTCAAAAAGAGAAAATATAGGTGTTTCTATAAAGTTTTGCTTGTGAAAAGTAAAAACGTGTTCCTTTTTTATTTTAGCAATAAGTTGACCTTCAATTACATTAACTCCATTTCTTTTGATTAATGAAACTTCTTGAGCTACTGAAACAATACTCAAAAAAAAAAGCAACATTAAGTGTATTAAACCCCCTTTCATTTTAACGTTAAGAACTTATTTGTAAATTGAAACAATAGATTAGAATGACATCTAATTTATAAAAAAATAGTTACAATAAAAAACGGATAACATAAGGGAATTAACGTATTACTTAATTAGGCTTATTTTTTTTATTATTGATGAATTTTCATTCTGAATTTTAACAAAGTATACTCCTTTCGAAAACCCATTTAAATCAATAGTTAAAGTTCTTTTTGTTTCATGTCTTTGTAATTCTTTTCCGTTAATATCTAAGATTAAAACAGTTAAAGGTGTTGTTACATTGCTTAAAGAAATGACTCCTCGTGATGGGTTAGGAAAAACACCTACTTCATTCAATAACAATTCATCTTTCCCAACTAAATCGCTAATAGCTAGTGTATCCTTTACTTCACACCCATTTAAATCAGTAACAACAAAATCATACTCCCCAACACACAAATTAATGGCATGCATAGAGTCTCTTCCTAAGTCATCATTCCATGAAATGACGTATGCAGGAGTTCCACCACTTATAGTTCCATTAATTTCCCCTTTACAATTTGAACCTACATCCATAATTGTATCCGTTAAATTAACAACCAGTTGAGAAGGTTCAGTAATTAAAACTGAAATAGAATCTGAAATACCTGATTGATCGATTACAACACACTTATAAGTCCCTGAACAAAGTCCTGAGGCCGTATCTATAACCTGAGATAATAAATCATCCCATTGAAAATTATAAACACCTACCCCACCTCTAACTCCAACGGAAGCTTTACCATCGCAACTTGCATTACATAAAGTGTTTTTTAAATAGTTGTTATCTAAAACTAAATTATATAATTCAAAATAAGCAGTATCAGCTTCAAGACTTGCATTCTTAATAGTATTGTAGTCGTCTCCTACTACTAAGGCAAAAGTCAGCTTAACGGAATCACCATTAAAGATATTAATTCCATTTAGTCCAACGGTTTGAGAAACATCCCCCAAACTAGCACTATCTCTAGAGTTTCCATTACTTATTGAAGAAAACTGTTCCGAACTTGAAAAACCGTCCCCATGATTAATACTTTCATTAAACCCGTCATTATTAAAGGCATAATGAGCTTCCGTTGAATCAGAAAGAATATGAATACCAGCATACGTTCCCCCTATACTATAACAATACCCAGTTTTGATTAATGAATCATAAACTCCAATATTTTGATCATAACTAGCAATATCCCAATCACTAAACAAACCAATATTCAAACCATTAATATCAGAACCTGAATTATTCTTGACGTTCATTTCAAATATGATAAAATTGCTTCTTTTACTTTCCGACCAGGACATTGTTTTTTGATCTATTGTTAAACCTATTTTATCAACTCCTGCAATATCATCCGAATATTTGGAATACAAAACAAGATCAGCTTCGTAATTAGATGCCGAATCTATAGCCTTACTGTATGCAAAATCTCCATCTAAACCGAAACTTGATTGCGTGCCATTTAAAGAAGCCAACACTCCCATTTGATATAAAATATTTGAACCTCCTTTATACTTAACACCCAAGCCTTTGCCTACTAAAGAATTTCCGATAAAACCAAAATCAGCGTTCCCTCCAACCGTAAAGTCAATATTATTATTTGTGATATTTATATAATGAGGGTTAAAATCAGCCTTAGCTATTTGCCAAGTAAAATAATCTCCGTCGGTGATAGTCACTTTAAAATCAATTGTTTCATTAAACGGAATATCGTCTTTCACCTTAAATTTGAACGGAGCACCTTCTGACCTCCATCCAGCACCTTCTCCTGGAAACGATCCAAAAGTAAAAGCAGAGTCCAATAATTCAATATATGGAGACTCTGTAGATACACTCATAGCTGTTGCACTTGAAGATGCAGTTAACATGTTATAAAAATCACCATAAAGATAAACAGTATCACCTGCTCGATATACACCATCCGCTAAGTCGGTGAAAATAGCACTCATAAATATAAAACCAGGGTTCGTTGAATCAGTTACTGCCTTATGAGCATCAACTAAGCCCTTTCCTAATTTACCTTGATATGGAGCGTTGAATGCAATTGTATCAATATCAATTGCTGTTGACTTCAATTGTTCAAGAACTTGGTATGGAGTGTACGATGGAAATTGACTTTTCACTAATCCCGCAATTCCCGCAACAATAGGAGCTGAAAGGGATGTCCCATAGCCTCCACCTTGCAAAGCTCCTCCACCATCTCTTACTCGATATAAATCAACACCTGGAGCTACTACATCAACATAATCATTGTAATTTGAACCTTTGCTAGAATCGGTCCATTTCTGATTTAAGGAATCTGTTCCACCAACAGAAAGTACAAACTCAAAACTGGCTGGATAAAACAAGTCCTTAGCATTACTATTACCTGCTGCTGCAACTACTAAACACCCTTTATCTGTAGCATTATTAATAACATCTTGTCCTTGCTGAGACCATGAGTTAGGTGCACCCCAAGAGCAGTTAATAATATCGCAACCATGATCAGCAGCATATATAATAGATTGATACCCTTGTGTTAAATTACCAGAAGCGTCAGAAATTTTTAATGGCATTAACTTACAGTTAAACCCAGTTCCAGCGACCTGAAAGCTATTATCAGGAGTAGCACCAGCAAAAGCAGCAACTACAACTCCATGGTCACTTCCATTAATTGATGGATCATTATCGTTTTCTCCTAAATCCCAACCTCTATAATTATCAATATAACCGTCAGCATCATCATCAACTGAATTAATAGGATCAGCATAATTATACTTCACACTTCCTACTAAATCGGGATGATCAATATCAAAACCCGTGTCTGAAATACCAATCACAACATTAGTATCACCTTTTGTAACATCCCAAGCATCAAATACGTTCATGAATTGCAAATGATTCCATGTATTTAATTCTGTATCATTTGGAGTATACAACGATTGAAAAATAAAAGATGGTTCAACATACTGAAAAGCACCCGTTCTCATTAAATTATTAACCAAATCAGTTGGTTTATAATCTCCTGAATATTTCAACCTGTAAATTAGAGAAATATCAGTTGTAGGCATCCCTAATTGATTAACTGACTGTCGAGGCTTAGCGCTCCTTGGATATTCTTGAGTAATTGATGTCACTCCTATTTTATGGAATTGACCTTCAAGCTTATAAAAGTCTGTTTTATTCCTTAAAAAATATACGCGGAATTCTTCTTTCGCCTTAAAAATTAGTGTATTTGATTCGTAATTAGCTTGAGAAAATCCAGTAAAAGAAAAAGCTATCAGTAATAATATAAAAAGGTGTCTCATAATATTTAAAAATAAATGTTGTCAAGATACGGCTAACAAATGAAAAAGTTATGACTTCAAACTTTTGTATTTAGGGAAATTGGTTAATTGAATAATTTCATTTTCCTTTGAGTAGAAAAAAATATGTTGAATTCCATTTGAAATTAAAATGTAATTACAATTATATTTTTGATTATAATTTAACGCTTGATCCAAAACACTTTGATCGAGTTTAATTTTTAAAGCTTTACATTCCACTAAAACAGCAGGAACTCCGTTTTTGTAAATTAAAATATCAGATCGTTTTTGATTTCCATTAATTTTAACTCCTGTTTCTATTTTGAATTGTGATTCAGGAAACCCTTCTGACTGAACAAGAAACCTTATTAAATTTTGCCTCACCCACTCTTCAGAAGTTAAAACAAGCCACTTTTTTCTAATTGAATCAAAAATTAAAGGCTCATCGAGTAAAGACTTTTTAAATCGAAAAGAATATTTCGGTAAATTAAGTGGAGGTAATTTATACAAAGTTATTTCAATATATTTTGTTGACTAAAACGTATTTTATTCCCAATAAAGGTTCTTAACTACTTATAACTTTAAACTCCGTCCTTCTGTTCTCCCGTCTTCCTTCAGCCGTATCATTTGGCTTAACAGGATCGCTATCACCATAACCTTCAAAAGTTAATCTAGCCTTATCAATCTTATTCATGATTAACCATTCATAAACTGAACGAGCTCTATTCTTCGATAATATTAAGTTATGCTCTTCGCTACCTTGGTTATCCGTATGACCACCAATTTCAATTTTAAGTGTTGGATTCTTTTCTAAAAACTCATTTAACTTCGTTAATTCAACCTTACTTTCTTCTTTTAAGACAAACTTGTCTACATCAAAAAATATATTTTTCAAGACAACTTTAGCTCCTATTTTGATCGGCACCATTGGAACATCTTTCACAACAGGTTTCAAGGAAGAAGGCTTCTCTAACTTAAAACTCTCAGAGAAAAACAAGTAACCTTCATGAGATGCATTTAATGCGTAATTCCTTCCATGCGGCAAACAAACTAAAAACTTACCTTGCGCATTAGATCGAGATTCAACAACTTTTTTTCCATTTGCTAAATTTTTCAATTCAAACTTCGCGCTTAATGGCGCATTTGTTTCGATATCATAGGTCCTACCTGCCATATAACTTACAGGTTTTGGTTTTAACGAATCAGGTAATAAAAAACGATAAATATCCCAATCTCCAAAACCACCCTCTCTATCCGAAGTCATGTAAGCATAACCACCTAGAGCATCAACCGTGAAATCAAACTCATCTTGCGCCGTATTTATAGGATAACCTAAATTAATGGGTTTACCCCAAGAACCATCTTGCTGGCGTTTACTCATGAAAATATCGTTGTCGCCTAATCCTGGATGTCCATCAGATGAAAAGTATAAAGTTTGATTATCAGGATGTATAAAAACACCTTCTTCCCTTCCTGGAGTATTTATTACACCGCCTAAATTTACCGGAGTAGTCCAACCTTTTGATGTAATTCTACTCATATAAATATCATTCTCACCATAACCACCTCCACGAGTACTTGAGAAATATAACGTTCTTCCATCACTACTCATACTTGGCTGCGCATCATGACTCCGATTATTTACTTTTGGCCCTAAATTTTTAGCTTCCCCCCATTTTCCATTTTTTAGCAGGGTTACAAAAATGTCACAACTACCATGACCTGCTCTCCCTTTACCATAGAAACCGTAATGGTCACAAATCGTAAAAAACATTGCCTGACCATCAGGAGTTAATGCATGCCCGCCTTCGTTTACTTCCGTATTCAGAGGCTTTCCTATATTAAACGCTTTTATCCATTCCCCTCCATCTTTAAAAGCAGCATAAAAATCCTCTTGAAATCCTGAAGGAGTGCGGTCATCAGGAATAGTTCGTGTAAATACAAGCGTATTCATATCCACAGATAAAACAGGTAAATAGTCTTTTAACTCAGAATTAATATTTCCGCCTAAATTTTCAGGGGTTATATCTTTTGGATGCTTTAAAGAGTAAATCGAAAACTTACTTGACTCTGAAATTAACTGAGCTTTTCTTCTTTGCTTGGCCTTAGGGTAATATCTTTTAATGTACTCTTGAGCCTTTGATCTTGCGGCTTCATATTGCTGAGTTTTGAAATAAAGACCTGCTAAATCAAGGTGCAAAAAAGGAATAAAATCTGGATTCTTATTTAATGCTTCTTCCAAAAAGGAAATAGCAGGAATATAGTTTTTTCCAATAGCGTAAATGGTACTTTTAACAGCGTAAGCCTCAATGAAATATGGATCTTTTTTAATTATTTTATCTAATAAAATAATTGCTTCATCAAAATATCGAAGTTCAAATTGCGTTAAAGCAGCTTCATAAGTTTTAATCGACTTTTTATTTGACGTTGAATATTCATGTTTTTGCGCAGATACTAAAGTTACGCAAGCCATCAAAAAACCTAAAATCCAAATTCTATATTTAATCATATCCTGTAATATCAATTAACGTTCCTAACTTTTAAAATAGGTAAACTATTTCAACTTTTTAAAATTCTGACAAACGAAAGGCCTTCAACCTGACTAAAGGGTCTTCCATATCACAAACCATATCTTTTCTTGAATATTTTTCCACCATAAAAATATTATTTGTTTTTTTTTGAAGTTTTTTATAAATACCTAGACAAACTCTAGTTGCTCCTATCAGGTAAGAAACGGGAAAGTAAAATGCATTTATATTTCCCGTTTTAAAACCTGACTTGAATAAATATTTTTTTAAACTAGAAACCTCTTTTAAAAATAGTTCCTCTAAATGATCGATATCTGATGAAGGATTACTCAATGTTTGGCGTCCTTCATCAAAATCTTCCCACAAATCAAATATATCATCTAAAAACTGAGCTACAGCACCTAGTTGATTCATTATACTTTCTTCCTGAATAGTCAAAGGCTTATTCAACATATTACACATACAAATAACAGTTGACGCTCCCTTTTCAAAAGCAATTAACTCAACCTCACTGCGTGTCATTTCCTTATCCGACACTAATCGCTTACTCTCGTATTGAGCCTTAAAAACTCGAAGTGCATTCTCTAGATAAAAAGGAATATTTATAACGTTTTTATGAATATTTTGAGAGAATTCAATAAATAATTTTTCGATGTCAGTTTCTGCAGTATAATCAAACGGTGTATTAACCAAAAAATGAATTTTCTCAGAAGACAACGATACCTTATCAAAAAAGTCATCATACAAGGGAGCTAGAGCGCTTATATTAACAATAGCCTTTAGCTCATTATCCTTCATCCTATCTCCTCTCAGTAAACAAAAACCACTAGCCCACATTGTTTGAACAAAAATATAATCCATCATCCGCTTTTCATTTGCGGTATCAACTAACTCTTGCCAATTTTCAAACTTTGACTTTACGTTAATCAATAATTTTTGTGTGTATTTCCGAACCCTTCTAAAATCCAAATAAAGCTTAAGATAAAAAGGGAAATATCTTAAAAAAATGTAAATAGACTTAAGCATTGGCTATTGAGAGTCTAACCATTTTTAACCAATTCGACTTCTTTTCCATGTCGCAAATTAAAGCTTCCCTACCAATTTCTTGAATGCTAAATTTATTATTATTTGCCTTTTGAGCTTCCAAAAATTGTTGACCACAAAGTGTTCCCCCATTAACAATCAACATAATCTCACGAATAAACTTATTCTTATTAGAAATGTCGTAGTCCAACTTTAAGAAAAGATTTTTCAAACTTAACACCTCTTTATTATATAACTCAACAACCGGAGTGAAATCATTCTTATATTTTGTAGCCATAGTGTTTAATCCTTCCTCTACATCATCATACAAGTCAAATATATCATCCATAAGCTGACCAACTGCTCCTAATTGATACAACGCTTCTTTTTCTCCCGTTATAAATTCATGACTTAAAATACTCCTAAACAACAAAGCACTATATCCCCCTTTCTCAAATGCAATATACTTTACTTCTTCTATCGAAAGAGAAGAGTCCATGAGCCTCTTACTTTCCTCTTGAGCGTAAAATAATTTTTCAAAATAAAAAGCGAATAACTTTTGATTTGGTAAGTTGGCGTAAACTTCTTTGAGTAAATGAATAAACATTCCTTCAACTGCATTTTTAGAATCAAAAGATTCTGGGGCCAGCATTAAAGTTTTAATCTCTTTGGCACTAAGATTATTCTTATCAAAAAAATCATCGTATAGCGGTAAACAAGCACAAAAATAAACACAGGCCCTCAATTCTTTTGAGGATATTTCACTGTTTGCTAAACCGCATAAACTAAAATCTAACAAACTATGTACCTCAACATATTGAGTCATTCTTAATATAAAGCCTGACTTCTTGGTAATTAACCTCCATTCTGGAACTTTATTTACATCAGAAATAAGCTCATCAAGAATAGAGTCTATAATTCTAATACGCTGCAATGTGCGAGGAAGAATAAATAAATAGTGGAAAATATTTTTGAGTGGCCTAATCATCAAACTTATAAAAGCGGTTTTAAGGTTGCAATTTACCTTAAACTATTCTGATAAACGAAAATCAATTGGGTATTTAATCAACAATTCTTTGATTGTCAATTCACAATCAATCGCCAATTTAGCTCTTCTTTTTTCCTCAAGCTTCTGCAGCTTATATTTTGTCATTCGAATATTTCCAAAATAAAACCGCGGAATAAACAAATAGCCCCAAATACCGGTACTAAAATACACCTTATTTAAAAATAAATTATAAACACCATAACTAGAACCTCCTAGTATTATAACAGAGCCAAAACCATTATATATATCACCTGTAAGGACGGTTCCTAAACCAGGAACTAAACGCGAAGCCCAGATATAGCCTAATTTATTTTTCAACCTGTAATAAGGAATTGAGGACAGACAGTCTATGCAGTTAAGAGCAGTATCTAATGTTAAGGTTTTTTTAAATTCATTGTAAGAACTTGAATCTAATTCTGCCTTAATTAGTAATCCTAATAATTGAGCATTAACAGAAGAGTCTTTTACTACGCCTAAGTAGGCATCGTAATACGTTTCTGCATAATCTACCTTATTAACTAGTTTACTGATTAAAGATGCATTCCAATAAAAATCTTGAAGTGTTACCGAATCATTAAAGTACCTACCTCTCACTCTACTCAATTCAAAATAAGATCTTTTAAAATCTTTCTCTTTTAAAGATCCATTAAACTTCTTTAGGTATAATTCATTTTTTAAGGTATCATTCTCAGACATAAAAATCTCTTGCTCAATCTTCAGCATTGAGTTTTCATAATTTGTATCCTCGTTCGTTTGAGCAACTAGAGCGTTAATACAAATAAATACCAGAAGACTGGTAATCAGCCACTTCATATAAAAAATGTTTTTTCTTTTCTATTTTAATTCTTTTTAAATCGAAGACAGTCCCATAAATATTTGATAAATAGAAGGCACTGAAAACTCCTGTAGTAAGAATTGAATAGGGGTTTTTTATTCCAAACTTATGAATACTTTCGTAAGCCGTCGCACCGTAAAATGCGTTAACCATTAAAGACCCCAAAAACGACTTACCCCTTCCGATGTAAAGCTTACCGGCACCTGGAAGTACAGTTGCCAAAACACCTCCAACCCATGCTTTTTTGTTTCTTGTTTTTTCAAATTCATCAAAATGAATCCTTAACGATGAGGGCAAGAAATCTGCAGATAGAGTTTTGTCTTCCACCAATAAAAGCGATTTTTTAATCAGTGAATTGTTCAGGTAATTCCTCCCAAATAAAGAGTCTATTTGGATTAATGATTTTGTTTTTAAAATACTCCACTTTAATAAATGACCTGTTGAATAATCTAGTAATGAAGAGTCATTTAAAAAATCTGGATTAACAGAAACATTATCCAGGAAAACATCATATTTCCTATTAAGTAAATTGAATTTCAATTTAAAGTAACCCAGCGAATCAATATTGGTCGAGTCTGAAAAAGAATTTAAATATGAATTGTGCTCAGTATTTAAATCGCAAACCACCAAATGCTTAATGAAAGCGCTACTAATTTGCGAATACGAAGAAACACAAACCATCAAACAAACTATGAATAGCTTAATCCTCATTTAATTCAACAGGATTAATTATTTCGCCTTTTTCATTAATTGAATGATCAGGGTAATCGTACCCGGTTTGCGCCGTACAACTTTGTAATTGATAAAAACCAATTAACGAACCTTTAAATATCCCATAACGCTCCACTGCTTTCTTAGCATGTTCCGAACACGTGGTTTCAAAAGCACACTCCGAACCCAACTGTTGGGATATAAATCTTTGATAGCCAAACATTAAACCTATGGAAACATAAGAAAACGGATTCATTTTATACCAAATTTTCCGTCCCTTAAGACTCAATACAGATCTTACTTTATTTTTATCGTAAGTATAATCTTGAAAACAACTACTCAATAACGAATCAGTTAAAAATGATTGTGCCTTTACTCCTCCTAAAAAGGCAAAGCAAAGGCACAATAAAATAAGTTTAAATCTATTCATTATTTGGTTGTAGGTTCCAAAACACCAAAATATCCATAACCGGTTTTAAAACTCCACTTGTGTCCACCAACTAAACAACCTCCCGCACAAAACAACAACATTAAACCTTTTTTAGAATGTAATTCTGAATAACCTATATAAAACACATCATCAAACGATTGAATCGCAAGAGGTGAAATATACTTAGCCTCTTCCTTTGTTGCATTCGCTGAATTTGTTTTTAATGTCAATTCAGAAATCTTCCCTGCATTCTCATTAATATGAATATATTCAAGTGGATTTGTTCTATCAATTGTTTTCCATAATTTCCACCAAGCTTTTGTTCTTTGGTAGTTAGAAACATCACCATAAGTAACATAAAATCCATTATCTGCTTTAATTACATTAACATCATAAACATACCAACCACTATAAGTTCGGTTTCTATCTTGGTTTCTTCCCCAAACTATATTTCCTTTTTTATCTAACTTAAAAACGGTGATGTTTTTTTTCTGACAGTAATAAGAAGTTGTACACGTTGTATTTCCATTTGCATCTGTAGAACAACTCTCAACAGAATAGTTATTCATAATTGAAGCGAACAAGTAAACATCTCCATTCTTACCTTCTCTATATTGCTCTATTTCATAATCAGAATTCATAGTTTCGTCAGCTGCATGAGTTGAACCTTTCTTTCCTATTAAACAACAACCACCTTTTCTACCTCCATCAAGATCATCTTTATCATTACGAAACATATCTCTAATTAATTCTTTAGAGAAAGCCGAAAACTTCAAATTTTCAATTTCGTAATCCTTATTTAATTTAGCATAGTAAAGCCCATGAGCTTCATATCCGTTTTTATCCTTTGAGAAATCGCTATAGTAACCAAATATTTTAGCTCCTCCTTTTTTGGTAACCATTCTATTTACAGAGAATAATTTTTTCCCGTCAACCTTAATATTTACACTTTTAAACTTTCCAGATTTTAGGTTAATAGTAGATAGTACTTCATAGCTTAATTTGTTTAAGTTTTCAGTTTTATCACTTCTCTTACTTTTTCTTTTAACATCTTTAACCTCTTTTCTTGTAGGATAAATAGTTGATCGGATATGTACGTTTCCATCATCACCTAAATCATATCTAGATGACATCCCGTCAACACCTCTGCCTCTTCTTCCAGCTTTATACTCTAAAGGTAAAGTCACACGGTCTGAAGTTGAAAATGAAAAATCTTTATTTAAAACCTTGTATTCCAATTTTATGTTATCGCCAGGCTTAGTTTCTTTTTCAACTCCGATAAATACTTTACCTGCTTTTGCATTAATTCTAATAAAAGGAAAAGCTTCTTTATTTTCTCTTGCAATCTTATCTTTTTGAGTAATAACAACCTTTAATTTATTTATCTCTTTTAATTCAGGAGTAAAAGAACGAACCAATATTTTAGTTTCCTTCATATCGTAAGATTTATAAAAAACATAAATCACATCTTCATAAACTACTGTTTGATAAATATTTAAATTTTTATACTTCTTTTCATCTTTCTTATTCGAATCAAACCCCGCGATCTCAACTTTAAATTGCTTAGTCAATGTTTTTTTATCAAAGCCAATAATTTTTGACCCTACTCCACCATTGTTAAATCGAGCATAAATATATTTTTCGTTACCTCCTGCAATCTCACCAAAAAAGCCATCTACTTTATCGTCTAAAATCATACGATCCGACCACTTAGCACTTAACTTCTGACCTTGAACATTTATAACTACAACTAAAAGCGCAAAAAATAATACCTTAAAAATTCTCATAAAAATTAGTTATTAAAAAAAGGTTAAACTCTATTTAATTGCAAAATTAAATTATTAGTTGCTAAAGCAACAAAAAATGTGAAACTTTTTAAGAATTAACCGTAAAACTCAAAATAAAACAATAGAAGTATGAATTGTATTATTATTGACGACGATGCTATTCAAAACACTTTAATAGAAGAATACCTTAAGGAAATCGATGGTATTGATTGTGTTGGTGTTTTTAACAATCCGATCGATTTTTTAAAAGTACAAGACACATTAAACTTCAAATTTATCATTCTTGATATGGAAATGCCTAAAATGAGTGGTGTGGATTTATTAAACTCTTTTGATAAATCTGTCTCTGTTTTAGTTATTTCGTCAAAGCCGGAATATGCAATAGAAGTAATTAATCATGATGTTTTAGGTTATTTATTAAAGCCTGTGAAATTTGTTGACTTCATGAAAATGATGAGGAAAATAAAAACGAAATTCAATCCACTTACCGCAATCCCTCCGGAAGAAAAAAATCATTTATTTGTAAAAAGCAATGGTATGTTACATAAATTGAAATATGCTGACATCACTCATATTTCAGCAGCTGTAGATTATATTGAAGTGCACACTTTGAAAAAAAAATACTTAGTAAATTCTTCGATGAATAAAACAGAAGTGAAATTACCAAAAAACTCATTTTTCAGAATTCACAGATCAACCATAATTAACGTCAATCACATTAACAGAATCGATAAAGAATTGGTTGAAGTTGGACTTGAAACAGTTAAAATAGCACCAAGTAGGCGCGAANCGTTTTCGGAATTCATTAATAGTTTNTAGCTAAAATTTAAATGAAAACATAATCTCGTGAATACTTTGTAATCAAGTCTTTAGTAAACTCATACTCTTCTTTAATCCTTCCTAATAAAGGAACTTTGGTTGCTTTTAGAATAACTTCTTCCGAGGATGGATTTTCCTCTCCATTAAAAATAATACCCAAAACCTTCACACCACTATCCGCCAATACTTTTAAAGTAAGTAAAGTATGGTTGATACTTCCAAGATAATTCCTCGAAACAATAACCACCTCAGTATCCCAGTTTTTAGCCATATCAAGCATCGACTCTCCTTTATAATTAAAAGGNACCAATACCCCTCCAGCTCCTTCAATTACTAACGTGTTTTCGGTCTCTGGAACTTTGAGCCTACCCCAATGAATCTTTTTATCTTCAACTTCAGCAGCGTAATGAGGTGAAGCGGGTGTTTCTAATAAGTATGCTTCTGAGTGAAAGTGAGATTGTTTAGATTCAACTAAACGCTTTACTCGCTCTGTATCGGTAAGCTCTAAACTACCACATTGAATAGGCTTCCAATAATCAGCCTGTAAAGCTTCGGTAAGAATTGCAGCAACAATCGTTTTACCTACATCAGTTCCTATTCCAGTTACAAATACTTTTCTCATTATTTTGAATAATAGCGTTTTGTAAAGTTGCACAACAACTTCTTAATCTTAAAGGATTAATTCACTTTATTTAATTCTAGCTCATAAACAACGGGAGTTCTGGCAGGTACGATACCTGTTGAAGAGCCATTTGTTCCAAATCCCATCCATGATGGCAATATTAATAAAACAGCGTCACCTTCTCTCATAAACAATAAAGCTTCTTCTATTCCTTTAATCACTTGCATTTCCTGACCTACATAAAAGTCTTGTAATTTGTGTTCTAATAAATCAGTTGTATTAAACTGTTCACCATTCAAGAACCGCCCTGTATATTTTAATTCAACTCGCTTTCCGTAACCTGAAGCTTCACCATCACCTCTTCTTAAAAACAAATATCTTATTCCAGTGAAAGATTGCTCAGTAGATAAACCATTTTCTTGCTCAAAATCGTCCATCAACTGCTCCTCTTTTAAAACATCAAAATCTTTAGTTTCAACTTCATTAATCCAATTTTTGAATTTTTTTTGTGCACTTTCAAACTCGTCCTTCGTATAAATACTGTCAATTTGAACTTGAACATGTAAAACTGTAGAATCGGCCAATCCATGAAGAGGAAAAGCACCTTCTAACTCTTCTCTTAATTTTGAAAGCGGAAAAATAGCAGACGCAACTTCTTTTTCATTTATTAAGCTTAAGGTTTCTAGCAAACCTCCAGAATCGTAAACATCATTTACTTTTAGTAAAATCCGTGATCTGTTTAATTCCTTTCCCGAGTAATCTTTGAAAGAATATTTAAACTGCAAATAATTATTCGGCTGAATTCTTTTTTTGAAATCTGAAATAGATTCTAGCTTAAACAACAAACCACTTTCTTTCTCAGCATAGCCGTCATGCTTTTGATTGCAAGCAACAACTAAAAACAAAGCAAATATTACAGTAGCAAACCTCATTATTTCACAGATATATTATAAACAACAGTTGTTAAAGGCGGAATCTTATCCGTATCTCCACTAATTCCATGCGCTCTGTAAGAAGGAATTACAATTATAGCTTTCGATCCCGGTTTAAGTAACGTTAGAGCTTCATGCAAACCACTTTCTTTATCTGCATTTGCAATTCTAAACTCATCTAATTTCTCCTGAGTTGTGTACAAAGTATCCCCATTAATTTTACTTACTACATAATCAAGCACTACAACTTCTCCATCGTTCAGAGTTTCCCCTTCTCCTTCTTGATAAATGTAATAATGAACACCAGTAGAAGTTTTAATCGCAGGTATTTGATGACGCTTTAAATAACCTTCAATTTGAATTTGTTCTTTCTTCCCAGCCCGACGCATTGCATCTTCCATCGCATCTATACGTTCCTTTTTAGTCATTCCTTTAAAAGGATCATGATTTTCGACAATCTCTGGCTCATTACAAGCAACTTGTAATAAAACCACAAATAATATAATGATAAAGTGAAAAGTAGGTCTCAAAACTTATTTATTTTTAATGATAGATTTAAAGTGCTCAATAGTCGCATCCAATGAATCCTTACTCATTCCTCCAGCGGCATTTACATGTCCACCTCCGTTAAAATATTCGCGCGCAAAAGCATTTACATCATAGTCATCTTTAGATCTAAACGAAATTTTAACAATTCCTTTATCCTCTCTAAAAAAAGCTGCACACTTGATATGTGGCATAGTTAAACCGTAGTTCACAACTCCTTCAGTATCTCCTTTTTTGATTTTTAATTTGTAATGATCCGCTTTCGAAATTTTTATAATCGCTACTCCTTCCTCATTCATTAACTCCATTGTACTCATACAATGACCAATAACCCTTAAAGTAGCTTCAGTATTACTTTCAAAAACTCTGCGGTAAACCATTGAATGATCAGCACCTTTCTCTACAATATTAGCTGTAATTCGATGTGTTTTTGAAGTTGTTGATGGAAATCTAAAAGAACCCGTATCTGTCATAATTCCGCAGTACAATGCTTCTCCAACATCACCATCTATCAAATTATCTAAACCTATGCTTTCCACAAAATCATAAACCATTTCAGCAGTACTACTTGCCGTAGTATCGCTTATCGTATAATCAGCAAAAGCATCTGGTTGTTGATGATGATCAATCATTACCTTCTTACCCGTTGCCGCAGCTACTAGTTCACCAACCTCATCAATTCGGTGTAAAGCGTTAAAATCTAAACAAAATAAAAGATCTGCTTCTTCAGCCGATTTTTTGATCTCATCCGTATGCTCACCCCAAACTTTCACCGTATCATCTCCAACTATCCATTTTAAAAAGTCAGGATATTCCGAAGGAGCTACAACTGTAACTGCACATCCTTTTTTTCTCAAAACAGAAGCTAAACCTAAAGATGAACCCATAGCATCTCCATCAGGATTTTTATGGGTAACAATAAATATTTTTGATTGATTTTCTATTAAAGATTTCACTTCAGACAACTGCATGCCGCAAAAATACTAAAAACTTTAAGTCTCAACTAAATTCAAGAAAATCTCCCAAATATTTTTAAACACTCTAACTTTTGGGAGGATAAGTCTTCGACTTCGCTCAGACTGACAAACGCGTCCTAATAAACGGTAATTGTCCATAAGTAATTATTTCAGCCTGAGCGGAGTCGAAAAC
>JGI24539J26755_10000145_pt1 | contig 31348 bp, 32 predicted proteins | sample NorSeaMetagenome_2_FD_26755 | JGI IMG/M metagenome (IMG submission 26755) | reverse complement strand
GTTTGCTGACAGTATTAATCAAATTATTAAATTATTATGGATAATGTATTTAAGTATTTTAATGGCTTTTTTCAAGGCTTAACAGGTTTAATTATGACAGTTTTAGGACTAGGTGTAGCAGTAGAAATCCTATTTGGAAATGGTGCTATGTTTGGACTGTCAGTTATTGACAATGTAATGGGAGTAATCAACGGTTTAGGCGGAGCTGGATTTGCTGGACTAGTTGGTTTATGTGTCTTATTCTCACTTTTAACTAAAAAGTAAGAATAATTATTAAGTTTTAATTAAATAGCCCTACTAAATAAGTAGGGCTATTTTTTTTTTATAATTTTAATTATATCTTTATCAAATCAATAAACTTTTTATGAAAAAACTATATTCGTTTATAATAGATACATTAAATAATGCCATTACAATCTCATTATCTTTTTTATGTCTTGGAGTTATTGTGCAATTGCTAGTAGACGATAAAATTTTAGGCTGGGATCCTGTTGGCAACATTCAAGATGCTGGCAGTTCATTTATAGGTGTAATAGCACTCGTTGTGCTATATTTACTTTTCAATAAGAAGTAGGGTAACAACTCTCTAGTGCGCTTGCAGCCAATTATCTCCAATACCAATATCTACAACTAATGGAACGGAAAGTTTACAAACATTAGACATACAGTCATTTACAATCTCCCTTAGTTCTTGCTCTTCTGATTTTAACATATCAAAAATAAGTTCATCATGAACTTGTAATAACATTTTTGACTTTAAACCTTTTCTAGTTATTTCTATATCAATATCAATCATTGCCTTTTTAATTATATCGGCTGCAGAACCTTGAATTGGAGCATTTATTGCATTTCTTTCAGCTGCATTTCGCATAATTGCATTTCTTGAGTTAATATCTTTCAAATAACGTCTTCTACCAAATATTGTTTCAACAAATTCATTTTCTCTAGCTATGTTTATTGAATGATCCATGTATTTTTTTATACCTGGAAATTCCTCAAAATATTGTTCGATAACTTCTTTTGATTCCTTGCGACTCATGCCTGTGTTTTGAGCTAATCCAAATGCAGATATACCATAAATAATTCCAAAATTAACAGATTTTGCTTTTGACCTCATATTTCTTGTCACATCTTTAACCTCTACCTTAAATACTTTTGCAGCTGTAGCTGTATGTATATCAATGCCTTCATTGAATGCTTTAAGCATCGTACTGTCATTACTTAAAGAAGCCATAATTCTTAATTCAATTTGAGAATAATCTGCGGCAAGTAAGATACAATTTTGGCTAGCTATAAATGATTCTCTCACTCTCATCCCCCTGCTTGATCGAATAGGAATATTCTGAATGTTTGGGTTCGTTGAACTTAGTCTTCCTGTAGCTGCAACAGATTGATTAAAAGTTGTATGTATTTTGCCGCTATTATTAACTAAAAGTGGTAATGCTTTAACATATGTACTAAGTAATTTTTTTATTTCTCTATACTCTAAAATATATTCAATTATAACATGTTCATCTTTTAGTGCTAATAAAGTTTCTTCGGAAGTTGAGTATTGACCAGATTTTGTTTTTTTTGGTTTTTTAAGAAGCATCATTTGATCAAAAAGAATTTCACCTAATTGCTTGGGGGAAGAAATATTAAATTTAGATTCAGCTAGAGTATAAATCTTTTCCGTACATTTATCTAATACTTTTTCTAACTCAAAGGAGTACTCATTTAGCATGCTAACATCTAAAGAGATCCCTTGATTTTCCATCTTTGATAAAACTCGAACTAAAGGCATCTCAATGTTTAAAAATAAATCTTTAGATTTAATGTTTTCTAATTCTTTAAGAAATATTGGATATAAGCTTTGAATAGTTAGAATTCTTTTTGAAGAAACTTGTGCCAGCTTATCTTCACTTAAATATGTAAGTGTATTTTTATTTGGAGATTTTCTCAGTAAATCTTTGTCACTTTCAATTATTAAAGACAAGTAGTTTTCAGAAATGATATCAAGATTATGTCTCATGTCTGGGTGCAAAATATAATGAGCGATATTTACATCAAAAATATCTCCACAAAGAGCTATATCAAAACCTTTTAATATTTTTAACTGAGGTTTTATATTATAAGAAATTTTAGTGACAGTAGGGTTTTCAAATAATTGCTTCAATAATTGCTTGTAGTTTTGATTAGTTTTAGAGAAATTTATAAAAACATATTCATTTTCTTTAAAAGACAAGCCTAAACCATGAACACTGTCTTTATCTAAAATAAAATTAAAAACTAAACTATTTTCTTTAGAGTTTTTTTCTAAAACTGCTCAAGATCTAAAAATGAAGAAATAATTTTTGTAAACGCATCAAGTTTTAGGAAATTATTAGGCTTCTCAGCAGGAACAACATTTGAAAATAAATCAAATTGAGAATCATCTGTCTTCTCATTATCAATAATCTCTCTTTTTTCCATTGGAGTTTCTTCCTCTTTATGAATTAGCTGAGAAAATCGATTTAAAAAATTCCTAAACTCTAACTCTTCAAAAAGATTTGTTAATGCATCAAGGTCTTTAATATTAAGTTCCATTTGTCCAAAATCAATTTCTATTGGAACATCAGTAATTATTGTTACAAGTTTTTTTGATAATAAACCAATCTCCTTTGAAGACTCAACTTTTTCCCTAATTTTTCCCTTTAGTTTATCAGTGTTAGCAAATAAACCCTCCACGGAATCATAATCATTTATAAATTTTTGAGCAGTTTTTTTACCAACGCCTGAAATGCCAGGAATATTATCTGCTGCATCACCCATCATTGCAAGAAAATCAATAACTTGTTCTACTCTTTTTATCTGAAATTTGTCAAGAACTTCTTTAATCCCCCATGTTTCTGTTGGCTGCCATTTGTTACCAGGTCTATGCATGAAAATGTTTTCCGAAACTAGCTGTGCAAAATCTTTATCTGAAGTCATCATATATACTTGGAAGCCATTTTTTTCAGCTTTCTTAGCAATCGTTCCAATGACATCATCCGCTTCATAACCGTCCATAAATAATTTTGGAATCTTCAATGCCTCCAATAGCTTATCGATATATGGTAAAGCAAGAGAAATCCCCTCAGGCATGGCATCTCTATGAGCTTTGTACTGTGGAAACTCTATGTGTCTCTCTGTTGGCTTCTTTGTGTCAAAAACAACAGCAATATGTGACGGATTCTCTTTTCTTAAAATTTCAAGAAGAGAGTTGGTAAAACCAAAAACTGCAGATGTTTCTAAACCTTTTGAATTAATTCTAGGATTTTTAGCAAATGCAAAATATGCTCTGTAAATTAGAGCAAAAGCATCGAGTAAGAATAATTTATTTTTAATTTTTAGCATTTAAGTAAAAATACATTTTTATACATAAATTTAGATTCAAAAAGATTAATTTTATTGAAGATAATAATAACAATATGTTTAACAAAAATTTGATTAATACACTAAAGTATCCTTTGTTTTTTTTACTCATTATGTGGGGTGTAAAAATTTTCGAAATATTATATAACACATCATATATTGATCTTGGAGTATTACCAAGATCATTTAAAGGGTTGAAAGGGATTGTTTTTTCTCCTTTTATACATAAAGATTTGAGTCATTTAATTAACAACTCTATGCCAATAATTGTATTGGGATCAAGCTTAAGTTACTTTTATCCAAGAATTAAATTTAGATTAGTTCTTTGGCTTTATTTTACATGCGGAATATTACTTTGGGGTATTGGTAGGTCAAGTTTTCATATTGGGGCTAGTGGTTTCATTTATGCATTGGCAAGCTTTATCTTTTTTAGTGGATTAATGAAGAAAAACAAAAGACTTTCTGCCCTGTCTCTGGTTGTAGTATTTATTTACGGAAGCATGTTTTGGGGCCTACTCCCTACTCATGAGAATGTTTCATGGGAGGGTCATCTTTCTGGCTTAATAGCTGGCCTAATTATTGCGTTTTTCTTTAAAAATTTAGGTCCTAAAAAAGATGTTTATCAATGGGAAATTGATGAACAAGATGAGATAAAATATAATAAAGATGAAATTAAAATAACTTATGATTATCTAGAAAAGAAATAGTTATTTTTTAGTTACTCCAAAATTAGAGGAAAACCAGGCTCTTTCATGAAAATAATAAAAAAGTAATTTAACTATTCTATCTAAAACAACTAGAAAGCCAGCTCCACTCTTAGAAATAGGTTCTAAGTCAAAAAAAGGAGGTAATTCTGTTAAAACAAAGTAAGTGGTAGTCATAGCAAGTGAGTTCCAAGTTAAAGACTTTAATATGTGTCTCTGTCTATTTATTTTTACTTTATTCATAATATCTATTTTCTTCGACAATAATACAAAATTTAATAACGAAATATTTTTGAAAAAATGTATTTTCGCAGGTAATGAATAAAATTAGAAATTTTTGCATCATAGCTCATATTGATCACGGCAAAAGTACATTGGCAGATAGACTCCTAGAGTTTACAGGTGCTGTTAGTGAAAGAGACTCTAAAGATCAGTTGTTAGATGACATGGATTTAGAAAAAGAAAGAGGTATTACAATTAAAAGTCATGCTGTTCAAATGACTTACCAATACAATAATGATGAGTATGTGTTGAATTTAATTGATACTCCAGGACATGTTGATTTTTCTTACGAAGTATCACGATCTATAGCTGCTTGTGAGGGTGCATTACTTATTGTAGATGCTGCACAAGGAATTCAGGCTCAAACTATTTCAAATCTATATCTTGCTCTAGAAAATGATCTTGAAATAATCCCAGTCTTAAACAAAATTGATCTACCAAGCGCCGAACCTGAAGTTGTAAAAGATCAAATAGTTGACCTGATCGGTTGTAAACATGAAGATATCATCTCTGCAAGTGCAAAAACAGGCGTCGGAATTGAAAAAATTTTAGAAGAAATAATTTTAAAGATTCCTCATCCAAAAGGAGATCCTAATCTTCCTTTACAGGCAATGATTTTTGACTCTGTTTATAATACTTTTCGAGGAATTGAGGCTTATTTTAAAATAATCAATGGAACAATTAAAAAAGGGCAGAAAGTTAAATTTATGTCTACAGAAAAAGAGTATTTAGCTGAAGAAATTGGAGCCCTAAGACTTAAGCAATTCCCAAAAAAAAACATGAGTTGCGGAGAGGTTGGCTATATAATTTCTGGAATTAAAGAAGCAAAAGAAGTAAAGGTGGGTGATACAATAACAACTGTAGAAAAACCAGCTGCAGATCCAATTCAAGGATTTGAAGAGGTAAAGCCAATGGTGTTTGCCGGTATTTACCCTGTAGACAACGAAGATTTTGAGGAGCTAAGAAACTCTATGGAAAAACTTCAACTAAATGATGCATCTCTTACTTATGAAACTGAATCGTCAGCAGCACTAGGTTTTGGATTTAGATGTGGGTTTTTAGGTATGCTGCATATGGAGATTATTCAAGAAAGACTTGAAAGAGAATTTGAAATGACTGTCATAACTACAGTTCCAAATGTTTCATACTTTGCTTATAAAAGCAATAAAGAAAAACTAGTTATTCATAATCCCTCAGACTACCCTGACCCAAGTACTCTAGACTATGTTGAAGAGCCATATATCAGAGCACAAATTATCACAAAATCTGATTTATTGGGCAAGTAATGACTCTTTGTATTTCTAAAAGAGGTGAGTTGAAAAATCAAGTTTACTTAACAACTGACAGAGTAGAATTAACATTTGAAATGCCACTTGGCGAAATTGTTTTTGATTTCTATGACAGATTAAAATCTGTTTCAAAAGGCTATGCATCTTTTGATTATTATCCGATAGACTATAAAGTTTCTAGCTTAGCTAAGCTAGATATTCTTTTAAACGGAGATCCTGTAGACGCTCTATCTGCACTTGTTCATAAAACAAACTCTTATACTTTAGGAAAAAAATTATGTTCAAAATTAAAAGAGTTAATTCCAAGACAACAATTTGATATTGCTATTCAATCTGCAATTGGCTCTAAAATTATCTCAAGAGAAACTGTTAAAGCTCTTAGAAAAGATGTAACTGCTAAATGCTATGGAGGAGATATAAGTAGAAAAAGAAAGCTGCTAGAAAAACAAAAAAAGGGTAAAAAGAGAATGAGACAGGTAGGGAATGTAGAAATCCCTCAAGAAGCCTTTCTATCTGTCTTGCAACTAGATGATTAAATTACTACTTTTGAATAAACGAGATAAGAATGGGTAGAGCATTTGAATTTAGGAAAGCGCGAAAAATGAAGAGGTGGTCTAAGATGGCTAAAACCTTCACAAGGATTGGAAAAGATATTGTAATGTCTGTAAAAGAAGGGGGAGCTAACCCTGAAACCAATTCTCGTTTAAGACAAGTTATGCAAAATGCTAAGGCTGCTAATATGCCAAAAGATAATGTCTTACGTGCAATTAAAAAAGCAAGTAGCAAAGAAACTGCCAATTATAATGAAATTACTTTAGAGGGATATGCTATTCATGGAATTGCTGTATTTGTAGATTGTGCATCAGACAATAATAACAGAACTGTTGCTGATGTAAGATCCTATTTTAGCAAGTGTGATGGAGCATTAGGAACAAATGGTTCTTTAGAATTTATTTTTAATAGAAAAGGTGTTTTTACAATAGACCCTAAAAATATAACGTTAGAGCTTGAAGAGCTAGAAATGGAACTTATAGACTTTGGACTAGAGGAGCTAGAAATTGATGATGAAGCAATTACAGTCTATTGTAGTCTTACAGACTTTAATAATATGCAAGTAAAATTAGAAAAATTAAATATTGAAATTCAAAACTCTGAGCTGCAAAGAATCCCCAACAATTTAAAAAAAATCACAGCAAATGAGTCTGTAAAAGTTTTAAAATTACTTGATTTGCTGGAAGAAAATGATGATGTTCAGCAGGTATTTCATAATATGGAGCTAACTAATGAAATTTTAGAGGTTATGGAAAATGAATAGCAATTAATTCAAAAAATACAATTTAAAAAATGAATGTTTTAATTTTAGGTAGTGGTGGTAGAGAACATGCTTTAGGGAAAAAAATTTCTGAAAGCAGCCAGTGTAAAAACCTTTTTTTTGCTCCTGGAAATACTGGCACAAAAATAGTAGGACAAAATATAAACATCTCACTAAAAGATTTTGATAAGTTAAAAGAATTTGCCGTTGAAAAAAATATAAATTTAATTATAGTAGGCCCGGAAGCCCCATTGGTTGATGGCATAACAGATTCTTTTAAAAACACTTTAGAAACTAAAGATATAATTATCATTGGCCCTTCTAAATTAGGTGCTCAGCTTGAAGGGAGTAAAGATTTTGCTAAAGAATTTATGCATAGACATAATATCCCTACAGCAAAATCAAAAACATTTACAAAAGAAAATATTAGTGAAGGTTATGACTACTTAGAAACACTAAACTCACCATATGTACTTAAAGCAGATGGGCTTGCTGCTGGCAAAGGAGTTTTAATTATTGATAAAATTGAAGAGGCCAAGCAAGAGCTTAATGCTATGGTGCTTAAAAAAAAATTTGGCGACGCAAGCTCTAAAGTTGTTATCGAGGAGTTTTTAGAAGGTCTTGAGTTTTCTGTTTTCGTTCTTTCTGATGGGGAGTCATATAAAATACTTCCCTCTGCAAAAGACTATAAAAGAATTGGGGAGGGTGATCAAGGTCTTAATACAGGAGGTATGGGAGCAGTTTCACCCGTTCCTTTTGTTGATAGATTTTTTATGCAGAAAGTTGATCAAGAAATAATTAAGCCTACAGTTGAAGGGTTAAAAAAAGATGGGATTTTATATCAAGGTTTTATATTTATTGGCTTAATCAAAGTTGGCACTGAAGCAAAGGTTATTGAGTATAACGTTAGAATGGGAGATCCTGAAACTGAAGTTGTAATACCTAGGATAAAGTCAGACTTATTAAATCTTTTAAAGGGTATTGGCGATGGAACATTTAGTGAGAAAGATCTAAATATTTCTGATGAAGCAGCGGCAACAGTTATGCTAGTATCTGAGGGTTATCCCGAAAAATATGAAAAAGGTTTTATAATAAATGGTTTAGATAAAGATTGTGATAGTATTTTCTTTCATGCAGGAACAATTTCAAGAGATGAAAAAATTATAACTAATGGAGGCAGAGTTATTGCTGTCACATCTTTTGGTAAAGATATAGATGAAGCAATTAACAAATCATACAAAAACATTAATGAAATTTCTTTCAAGGGAAAACAGTTTAGAAATGATATAGGCTTTGACTTATAAAGATGAGTTATGTTCTTCGCCGTTTTTTTTGTGTCTAAACATTATTGAAATCCATGTAACAAGAAAGAGAAATATTATAAGAATATATAGATAGTTTATTTTATTACCAATTATCGGCATAAAATCAAATGTAAAAGTGAAAAAATCACCAATTGTATTCCAAAAATTCTTCATCATAATTTATAATATTTTGATTTTCAAATTTAAATATTTTTTATTAAAAGATGATTATAAATAAATTAATAAACCCCCAGCCTAAAGCAATAATATTTTTTATTGTTTTCGCAATAATTTTATTTTTAATCCCATTACATCAAAATAGCTATACTCTTTTATTTTCATCGTCACATATTCCTCCTGCTTTAGTTTTTTTATTATCATTAATTATAATCCCAATACACGCTATTGGACTTAATAATTTGGTTTATGCGAATAGTGTTATTAAAAAAGAAAACATAATTATTGCATTCGTATTTGTTCTGCTTAACTCGTTCTATGAAAACTCTTTGAATAATCTATTATGCAGTTTTCTAATGCTGTTTGTGCTAAACTACTTATTTGAAACATATCAAAAAGAACAACCATTTTATCAGATTTTTAATGCCAGTATAATAATAGGATTGGCAACGTATTTAAACCCAAAAGTTACTTTATTTCTATTACTAATATTATACACATCAGTTGTTTTCAATCATTTTAAGTGGAGAATATTTGCTGCTTCAATTATTGGTTTCTTAACTCCACATATACTGCATCTAATTATTTTCTTAGTTACGGGAAAAACATTTTATATGCCAGAATCTAATTTCACTATTAACATATTAAGCATTGATGATATATATCCATTAAAAACTCATCAAATTATATTAGCCGTTGTGCTAACAATAACATGCTTATTTTCTATTTATGAATTTCTTAGCTGGCTTTATAAAAAAAGTATTAAGTCAAGAAAATCATTTTTTATTCTAATTTTTTATGTTATTATTTCTCTACTAATAATAATATTTTTTGACTTTCAAAGCTGGTACCTTTTGATTACTCCAAGCGCTATATTTATAGCTAATTATTTTACATATTCTAAGCATAGATCATTAGCAAATCTGATATTTTTATTATTATTGATTAGTTCATGTTATTATAGGTTTATGATAATTATTTAATATGTAAATTTGTTAAAAAAATAAGGTATGAAATTTGGCGTTGTAATTTTTCCAGGATCTAATTGTGATAAAGATATGATATATGTTTTGAGCAATATTCTAAAACAAGAAGTTGTAGAGCTTTGGCATAAAGATAGAGACTTAAAACAATGTGATTTTATTATTTTACCAGGTGGTTTTTCATTTGGAGACTATCTTAGGTCTGGTGCAATAGCTAAATTTTCTCCAATAATGCAAGAGATTATAACATTTGCTAATAATGGAGGATATGTTCTTGGGATTTGTAATGGATTTCAAATACTAACTGAGAGTGGCTTACTTCCAGGGGCGCTCATGCACAACAATAGTCATAAATTTATTTGTAAAAATATATTTTTGAAAACAATCTCAAAAAGTACAAAAATTACTAGCCTTTATAAAGATGAAGCAATTAAAATTCCGATTGCACATGGAGAAGGAAAATACTTTGCAGATGAAAAAACATTACAATCTTTAGCAGAAAACGACCAAATATTGTTCAAATACAGTGATATAAATGGCAAAATAAATAGTGAGTCAAATCCCAACGGATCTTCTAATAATATAGCAGGAGTTTGTAATGAAAATAGAAATGTTTTTGGAATGATGCCACATCCAGAGAGGGCTTCTGATATAGAATTAAAAAACACAGATGGCCTTACATTATTTAAAAGTATTTTAGAGAATATTTAGTAGTATTATTAAAATATTCTCTAGATTCGTTTTGTGATTTCAAATTTAATATTTCTTTTAAAAAGAGTTCTTTTTATACAATTCTGTTTTTACTTATTTTCCTGTGGTAATGTTATGCCCTTAACTGGAGGCGAGAAAGATATCAAGCCCCCAAAATTAATCATTACAAATCCTGAAAATCTTACAAAAAACTTTTTGAATGATAAAATTATATTTTTATTTGATGAAAATATATCTGCAAAAAACTTAGGGAATAACATTTTTAGTAGTCCTGCAATACCAGATCTAAAGCACAAAATAAAGGGGAACCAGCTCGAATTATCTTTTGACAATAATAAATTAAAAGAATTAACATATTTAATTCAATTAAATCAAACTATAAAAGACATTAATGAGGGAAATATCCTTAACAAATTAGAATATGTCTTTTCAACAAAAGATATTATAGACACTTTATCTTTCTCTGGTTTTGCTGTGGATGCTTATTTGGACATACCTATGAAAGATATTTGGATTTTATTATATGAAAATAATATTAATGATAGTGCTATCTTCAAACAACAACCAAATTTTGTCTGCAAAACAGACTCTTTAGGATTTTTCAACTTCAAACATCTTGATAATTTAGAATATAAAGCTTTTGCTATAAGCGGACTAGATTTTAAATTTAATAACAATGATAAAATAGGTTTTAAACAAAGTGCTACATTGGAAAAAAGCTTAGACTCAATCATTTACCTATTTGACCCTTATTTTTCTCATGATTCAATAACAAATCTATTTTTAGAATCAGAGAGGAAAAACAGTGATACTATCTTGGAGAAAACTGGAAACTTACTACTAAACTTGAATAAATCACAAGATATTATTATTCAGTTAAGTCAGGATAATCAGCCTAAGTTTATTGGTTTATATAATCAGTCAGAATGTTTAATCAGCGATTTAAAAGTAGGAGAATATGAAATGCGAGTATTTTTAGATTCAAATAAAAATGGATATTGGGATACGGGTAGTTTATTAAATCAAGTTCAGGCTGAGAAATCTATACTTTATAATAAAAAAATAAGTATCAGAGAAAATTGGGATCTTGAATTAAATTGGATTATTCATGAATTGTAAAACTATCTCTATCTTTTAAAAAATTCATTTGTCTCTTGTGCAGCGCAATATTATCTCTTGAGAGTGTTACAGTTTCTACAATATTAGTTCTATTTGATAGATTTAATATTTCTTCCCCAAAAACATTATAGACTGATGACTGACCTGTAAATAAAAAATTTGCATTATCTGTGCCAACTCTGTTTACTCCAATAGATATACACTGATTTTCTATTGCTCTAGCTTTTAATAAAGTTGTCCANGCATCTATTCTTTTTTGTGGCCAATTCGATAAAAACAATAAAATATCATACTCATCATTATTCCGACAAAAAACAGGAAACCTTAAATCNTAGCATATCAAGGGGCAAATGTTCCAACCTTGCTCACTAACTATTAATCTACTATTTCCTTTAGTAAGGAACATATCTTCTTTAGCGAGTGAAAATAAATGACACTTATCATAATACCTACATTCTCCATTAGAAGAAATCCAAATTAATCGATTAAAAATATTATTATTTTCTTTTATCATAATACTACCAGCAACTGAACATTTTTTCTCAGATGCTAAATTACGCATCCAGACAACAGTATTTCCATTCATATCTTCAGCTAACTTAATCTCAGATGGACAAAATGAAGTATTAAACATTTCTGGAAGTAAAATCACATCAGTTTCTTCTACTTTTTCAAGCAAAGAATTAAATAAATTGATATTTTTTTTCTTATCTAGCCAAAATAGATCTGCTTGAACTATTGATATCTTTAAAAATTCTTTCAATCGTTAATTATTTAAGAAATAATGGTGTTAAATTATTTTTTCTCAGAGCTTATAGTTGCTGAAACATATTCCCTATTCATTCTTGCAATATACTCTAATGAAATTCCTTTAGGACATTCAACCTCACATGCTCCTGTATTTGTACAATTTCCAAAACCTTCTTTATCCATTTGATTTACCATATTTACAACACGATCTTTTGCTTCCACCTCTCCCTGAGGAAGATATGAGTACTGAGAAACTTTAGCCGCAACAAATAACATGGCAGATGAATTTTTACATGTTGCCACGCATGCAGCGCAACCAATACACGCTGCTGCATCAAATGCTTTGTCAGCATTAACTTTTGGAATAGGAACAGCATTTGCATCTTGAGTATTTCCAGATGTATTAACAGAAACAAAACCTCCTGCTTGCTGAATCCTATCAAAGGCAGATCTATCAACTACTAAATCTTTAATAACTGGCATAGATCCAGATCTCCAAGGCTCAATATAAATTGTTTCCCCATCTCTAAAAGAACGCATGTGAAGCTGACACGTAGTTGTTCCTCTCATTGGCCCATGAGCTTGACCATTAATATACATTGAGCACATCCCACAAATACCTTCTCTACAATCATGATCAAAAGCTACGGGCTCTTTTCCGCTATTTATCAAATTACCATTAAGGACATCCATCATTTCTAAAAATGAAGAATCCTCTGAAATATCAGAGATAGGGTAGGTTTCCATCTTGCCTTTAGCCTGACTATTTTTTTGTCTCCAAACTTTTAATGTTAAATCCATATTTTCTATTTATATGATCTTTGCTTAAGCTCAATATCATTGAATTCTAGCTGTTCCTTGTGCAATATAGCTTCAGAGGGTTCTCCAACAAATTCCCAGGCTGAAGTAAATGCAAAATCTTTATCATTTCTCAAAGCTTCTCCTTCTGGTGTTTGTGACTCTTCTCTAAAATGTCCTCCCGCGGATTCTGATCTTTCTAAGCCATCTTTTGCGAATAGTTCTCCTAGCTCTAAAAAGTCAGCAACCCTACCAGCTTTTTCTAGCTCTGTATTCATTTCATCTTTATCACCTGGAATTCTAACATTTTCCCAAAATTCTTTTCTTATTGTCTTGATTTCACTTATCGCATGCTCTAAACCTTCTTTATTTCTTGCCATACCCGCAAATTCCCACATTACCTTACCTAACCTTTTATGAAAATGATCTACAGGTTTATCTCCTTTTATACTCATTAGCTTATCAATAGTATCTGAAACATTTTTTTCAGCTATTTCAAATTCTTTTAAATCTGTTGAAATTGGACCAGTTCTAATATCATTTGCTAAAAAATCACCAATTGTATATGGAAGTACAAAATATCCATCAGCTAAACCTTGCATTAGAGCAGATGCCCCTAACCTATTTGCTCCATGATCAGAAAAATTAGCTTCTCCAATACAGTAACAACCAGGAATAGTTGTCATTAAATTATAATCAACCCAAACACCTCCCATTGTATAATGAACAGCAGGATAAATCATCATGGGAGTTTTATATGGGTTTTCAGCTACAATTTTCTCATACATCTGAAAAAGGTTTCCATACTTCTGCTCAACAACTTCTTCTCCAAGCTCAATTATCTTTTCTACGGAAGGCTGTTTTATTCCAGATACTAATGCTTTTTCTTTTCCATACCTTTCAATAGCAGCTGAAAAATCAAGATATACAGCTTCTCCAGTAGAGTTAACTCCATATCCTGCATCACATCTTTCTTTTGCAGCTCTTGACGCAACATCTCTCGGCACTAAATTTCCAAAAGCAGGATACCTTCTTTCTAAATAATAATCTCTATCTTCTTCTTTTAATTCTGTGGGCTTAATTGTTTTAGATCTAATCTTTTCAGCGTCCTCTAAATTCTTTGGGACCCAGATTCTACCGTCATTTCTTAGTGATTCCGACATTAGTGTCAATTTAGACTGATGTTCTCCAGATCTTGGAATACAAGTTGGATGTATTTGAGTGTAACAAGGGTTTGCAAAAAAAGCACCATTTCTATGAATCTTCCAGGCAGCAGTTGTATTTGACCCCATTGCATTAGTAGATAAGAAAAAGACATTCCCATAGCCTCCACTAGCGATAACTACAGCATGTGCGGAGTGCCTTTCAAGTTCTCCGGTTATTAAATTTCTTGCAATAATACCACGTGCTTTTCCATCTACTTTAACAAGCTCTACCATTTCATGCCTATTAAACATCTGAATTTTTCCTTTTGCAATTTGACGATTCATTGCAGAGTAAGCTCCAAGAAGAAGCTGCTGACCCGTTTGCCCCCTTGCATAAAAAGTTCTAGAAACAAGAACTCCACCAAAAGATCTATTATCAAGTAAGCCACCATAATCTCTAGCAAAAGGGACTCCTTGAGCAACACATTGGTCAATAATATTTACAGAAACCTCAGCAAGTCTATAAACATTTGCCTCTCTTGCCCTATAATCACCCCCCTTAACCGTATCATAAAACAATCTGTAGATAGAATCTCCATCATTTTGGTAATTCTTTGCCGCATTTATACCTCCTTGTGCAGCAATAGAATGTGCTCGTCTTGGGGAATCCTGGTAGCAAAAAGCTTTAACATTATAACCCATTTCTGCTAAAGATGCAGAAGCAGAACCTCCGGCAAGACCAGTACCCACAACTATTATATCGATATTTCTTTTGTTTGCAGGGCCAACAACGTTGATATCATTTTTATGTTTAGTCCATTTGTCTTTTATTGGACCTTCAGGAGTTTTACTATCTAAAATCATTTAATTAAAAGAGTATTGATTAATAAAATGAACTACAGCAATTGTAGAAAAACCAACAGAGATTAAAATACTGTAAGCAGTTCCGGCAATTTTAATAGCTGGATTATATTTCTTGTGATTTGCACCAACTGATTGAAATGCTGATTTAAAACCATGATTTAAATGAAAACCTAAAACAATAAATGAAATAACATACACACCGGTATATATTGGGCTAGAAAATAAATTAACAACAAGATCATAATCAGTAGTTCCTGAAGGAAGACCAACAAATTTAATTTCATAAAAGTAATCACGTAAATGAAGAATCAAAAATACTATTACAAGTCCTCCAGAAATTATCATTGATCTAGATGAAAGGTCAGCATTTTTACTTGGTTGATTATAAGCATAACTTTTAGGTCTTGCTTTTCTATTTTGAAGTGTTAATTTAATACCCATACCAATATGTATTATAAAGCCTAAGGCAAGTACATATTGCATTAAATATATTACCGGATTAGTAGCCATGAAATGAGCCGCATCATTAAAAAGTTCTTTTGATGGAGCTAAAGTAAAAGAATTAATTACTAGATGAGTAACTAAAAAAATAATTAAAAAGAGCCCTGAAAGGGCCATTATCAATTTTCTTACAATTGAAGATAATTTCATATTATATCAAAATATTTATACAAAGGTATGACTCATATCGCACAAAAACAACAATAATAGGTAATTCAGAACCATTATAGATAAACTATATTTTTTATTATAACTTTGAGCAAAAATTAATTAGCATGAAATATAATCCACTCAGTAAAGATATTTTTAATAAAAATAGAAAGTTATTTTCTCAAAAAATAGAGAAAAATTCTATATCTATTTTTAATTCAAATGATGTTATGCCAACAAATGCTGACGGCACCATGCCTTTTAAGCAAAATAGTGACCTCTTCTGGCTTACGGGCATAGACCAAGAAGAAAGTGTTTTTATGATGATAAATAATAATTCAACTATTGAAGAATTACTATTTATCAAAGAAACAAATGAACATATCGCAATTTGGGAGGGGGCGAAATTATCTAAAGAGGAGGCTAAAAATAGTTCAGGGATTCAAAAGGTATACTGGATTAAAGAATTAGAAAAAATTCTCAAAGAAAAAATTGCTGACTTAGATACTATATTTCTTAANAANAATATTCATGCTAGATCTTCTTCAGAGGTTCAAACACGAGATGATCGTTTTAGGGATAAAATTAAAGTCCATTTTCCAAATATGGAAATTAAAGAGATTGCTCCGGTCATGCACGAACTAAGATTTATTAAATCTAATTTAGAAATTGAACTTATGCAACATGCGTGTGATATTACTGAAAAAGGGCTAAGAAGAATTTTACCAATTATTAAGCCTGGCATTATGGAATATGAAATTGAGGCAGAACTAATGCATGAGTTTTTATTAAATAGATCTTCTGGTTTTGCGTACCAGCCTATAATTGGCTCTGGATCTGACTCATGCGTACTGCATTACATAGAAAATAATAAAATGTGTCTAGATGGCGATATTTTACTGATGGATTTTGGAGCGGAATATGCAAACTATGCTTCTGACTTAACAAGAACTGTGCCAGTAAATGGAGTGTTTTCCCCTAGACAAAAAAGTGTATATAATGCTGTTCATAGAGTTATGAAGCAAGCAACTAACATGTTAAGACCCGGAACAGATCATAAAAAGATGCAACAAGAAGTTATAAAAATAATGGAGGAAGAATTAATTAAGCTTGGACTATTTGATAGGCATGATGTAAAAAAACAAGACCCTAAAAGCCCTCTATTTAAAAAGTATTTTATGCATGGAACTTCACACTCACTAGGGCTAGATGTTCATGATGTTGGAGACACTAAAACTCCAATGTCTGAAGGGATGATTTTTACTTGTGAGCCTGGAATATATATTAGAGAAGAAGGGATTGGTATAAGACTAGAAAATGATATTCTAATCACAAAAGGAGACCCAAATGATCTTATGAAAAACATTCCCATTGAAATTGATGAGATTGAAGATTTAATGAACAAATAATTAGAACCACCACAGTATTAATCTACTTTTTTTATTTCCCTGATTCATCTGTAAAACAGTAAATTTAGCATTGACTTTTTTTAGCTGCGTTTTTATTGTGATTAAACTATTAACTTTTGATACTAAACTTGAAAAAACTTTAACTTGGTTTTTAAAAAAAACACTTTCCTTAATTAATCTTTTTATAAATAGTTTTTCTCCACCATTACACCACAATTCATTTGCCTGACCTGCAAAGTTTAGAGATATTTCTTTATTGCTATCTGATTTTTTTAAATTATTAATTTTTAGCAGTGCACTTTTTGAAGCCTCTTGTATTGAGTTATGAAAAGGAGGGTTGCANACTGTAAAATCAAAAAGTTCATCTTCATTAATGATCCCTTTAAATAGATAACTCTTATTTGTTTGCCTGCGAATNTTAATTTTTTCTGNTAAATTCTTTGTAAAGTTTATATTTTTTTNTGAAAACTCTATTGCTTTTAAATCAAATTCAGAGCCAACCATATGCCAGNTAAAATGCTGTGCACCTAAAATACAATATATCGCATTTGCNCCGGAACCAATATCTAANCCTCTTAGTTTTTTTTCATTTGAATAATTAAATTTTTTGTTGATGAAACCTTTAAGATTTAATAAATAATCAAGCCTCCCAGGAATTCCTGGTATAAGATAACCTTTTGGTAAATGATATTCGGCAAGATTAAAATTTGAAAGTAATAATGACCGGTTAAGCTGATATATAGCTTCATTAGAACCAAAATCTATTGTTTCTCGATTTAGTTTATTAAAAATAATATATGGGTAGAAAGCTCAGGATTATTTTTAACTAATTCTTTAAAATTATAACCTTCCTTATAAGGATTATTTTTATGCAAAATTAGAGATTGATAAACTGATATTTTGAAGACTATTCATGTTCTTTCATTCCATCCCAGCCTTGTGCAGTTAAATCGTGGACACTTCCATCATTTGCTACAAACTTATTACCCTCAGAAGCATCTGTTACATATCCAACTATTGTGAAATCTGGATCTTTTTTAATTTTCTCATAATCTTTCTGACTAATAGAAAATAGTAGCTCATAATCTTCTCCACCTGATAATGCGCAAAAAATAGGATTTAAATTAAATTCATTAGCTAAGTTCATAACTGTATAGTCAACGGGTATTTTTTCTTCATGAATTCTAATACCCACTTTAGATGAAGTTGCTATGTGAAGAGCTTCTGAAGATAAACCATCAGAAATATCTATCATAGAGGTAGGTGTTATTTTTAAATCATTTAAAATTTTAGTATATTTTACTGCTGCTTCAGGCTTTAACTGTCTTTGTAAAGAATAATCATTACCACTAAGATCTGGCTGTACAGAAGGATTTGATTTAAAAATTTCTTTTTCTCTTTTTAAGAGCTGTAAACCTAAATATGCAGCGCCTAAATCACCCGTGACAACTAGTAGATCATTTACCTTAGCTCCTGATCTGTAAGCAATATTTTTTTTTGAAACTGACCCATAAACACTAACAGAAATCATTAAACCGGACATAGAAGATGTTGTATCTCCTCCAATGAGGTCTACATTATATTTTGCACATGCCAAATTAATACCCAAATACAATTCTTCTAAGGCTTCAACACTAAACCTATTTGAAGCTGCAATACTCACAGTTACATGAGTTGCTTTTCCATTCATAGCGCATATATCAGAAACATTAACAACAATAGACTTGTACCCTAAATGTTTAAGTGGGCTGTAAGCCAAATCAAAATGTACACCCTCAACTAACATATCGGTACTAATTAAGCTAAAATCTTTACCAATATCAAGAACAGCACAATCATCACCAATGCCTTTAATGGTAGATTTATTTTTACACTTAATATCTTTTGTCAATTTCTCAATTAGTCCAAATTCCCCAAGAGATGAAATTGGAGTCATATTCATTGTTTCATTATTTAATAAAGTCATCTTGCAAAGATACTATTTATGTGTAATTCATTTTGTAAATTTGCAAAAGTATCATTAAAACTATTTTATAAATGATTAACATAAGTGATTCAGCTCGAGATAGATTACTACATATCATGCAACAAGAAGAGGATAAAAAACCTTTTGTTCGTGTTGGTGTAGAGAGTGGGGGCTGTTCTGGCTTAAGTTATAAGCTAGATTTTGATATTAGTAAAAAAGAGGATGATGAATTAATTCAAAAGAATCAAATAAACTTGCTCGTAAATAAAAAAAGCTTTCTTTATTTAGTTGGAACAACTTTAGAATTTTCTGATGGATTAAATGGTAAAGGATTTGTTTTTAACAATCCTAATGCAAGCAGAACGTGTGGTTGCGGAGAAAGCTTTTCACTTTAAGAACTTAATTTAATTATGAAGCAAGAACAATTGTCGGAAGACGAACTATTAGCTCAAGTTACATCAGCAGAATATAAGTATGGATTTACTACGGACATTGAGGCTGATACAATTGCTAAGGGTCTTAGTGAGGAGGTTGTTAGAATAATCTCAAAAAAGAAAAATGAACCAGAATGGATGCTCGATTATCGATTAAAAGCATTTAAAGAGTGGTTAGAAATGGAAGAGCCTGATTGGGCTAACGTAGATTATCCAAAACCAAACTATCAAGATATTATTTATTATTCTGCTCCAAAACAAAAGAAAACGTTAGACAGTTTAGATGATTTAGATCCTGAACTAAAGAAAACATTTGACAAATTAGGCATCTCTTTAAACGAACAAAAAAGATTATCTGGAGTTGCGGTTGATATTGTTATGGATAGTGTTTCTGTAGCAACATCATTTAAATCAAAACTTGCAGAACTTGGTATAATTTTCTGCTCAATTTCTGAAGCTATTCAAGAGCATCCTGAGCTCGTGAAAAAATATCTTGGCACGGTTGTTCCTGCTAGAGATAACTTTTTTTCTGCACTTAATGCTGCTGTATTTTCAGATGGATCATTCTGTTATATCCCAAAAGGCTCTAGATGCCCTATGGAATTATCTACCTACTTTAGAATTAATGAAGCTGGTACAGGNCAATTTGAGAGAACATTATTAATNGCTGACGAAGGAAGTTATGTGAGTTATCTNGAAGGTTGTACAGCNCCACAAAGAGACGAAAACCAATTACATGCAGCAGTTGTGGAGCTAATCGCAATGGATAATGCTGAAATAAAATATTCCACTGTTCAAAACTGGTATCCTGGAAATAAAGATGGTTTGGGAGGCGTGTATAATTTTGTTACAAAAAGAGGTATATGCTATAAGAATTCAAAAATATCCTGGACTCAAGTTGAAACAGGCTCTGCTGTTACCTGGAAATACCCATCTTGCATTTTGAAAGGTGATAATTCAGTTGGAGAATTTTTTTCTGTGGCTGTTACAAATAACTACCAGCAAGCAGATACAGGAACAAAAATGATTCACCTTGGTAAAAATTCCAAAAGCACTATTATAGCAAAAGGAATATGTGCAGGAAAAAGTAATGGGAGCTATAGAGGGTTAGTTCAAATAGCAAAAGGAGCAAAAAATTCTAGAAATTTTTCACAATGCGACTCTTTACTTATGGGTGATAAATGTGGCTCTCACACCTTCCCATATATAGAGGTGAAAAACAATAGCTCTCAAGTTGAACATGAGGCCACAACATCAAAAATTGGTGAAGATCAAATTTTTTACTGTAATCAAAGAGGGATAGGAACTGAAGAGGCTATTGCTCTTATTGTAAATGGATATTGTAAAGATGTTCTTAATCAGCTACCAATGGAGTTTGCTGTTGAGGCACAAAAATTATTAGAAATTAGTTTAGAAGGTAGCGTTGGATAAAAAAAATGATATGTTAAAAATAGATAATTTAAAAGCTGGAATAGAAGGATTGGAAATACTCAAGGGTATCAATCTATCAGTAAAAAAAGGTGAAGTACATGCTATTATGGGGCCAAATGGGTCAGGTAAAAGCACATTGTCATCTGTAATTGCTGGAAATGAAAATTATGAAGTAATCTCTGGATCAATCTCTTTTGAAGGTGAAGACTTATTAGACTTAGATCCAGATCAAAGAGCACATAAAGGTGTTTTTCTTTCTTTTCAATATCCAGTTGAGATTCCAGGAATTTCAGTGTCAAATTTCATAAAAGCAGCTATAACTGAAAAAAGAAAAGTTTTGGGGTTAGAAGCAATGTCAGCTAAAGATCTTTTATTAAAAATGAAAGAAAAAATGGATTTATTAGATATGCAAAAAGGGTATCTTTCTAGAAACATGAATGAAGGATTTTCTGGCGGAGAAAAGAAACGTAATGAAATTTTTCAAATGGCTATGCTAGAACCTAAACTAGCAATATTAGATGAAACAGATTCTGGCCTAGACATAGACGCTTTACGAGTGGTTGCAAATGGCGTAAATAAACTTAAAAACTCTGAAAATGCGACAATAGTTATTACTCATTATCAAAGACTATTAGACCATATAATCCCAGATTACGTACATGTCCTGCACAATGGTAGAATAGTAAAATCAGGAGGCAAAGAACTAGCTCATGAACTAGAGAAAAAAGGATACGATTGGATAACTAAAGAGGCTGATAAGAAGTGGGGTTAATAGATAACATCAAAGAGTATCAGCATAATTTTGCTGTAAATTCAAAAAAAGAGAAAGCTTACTTAAGTTTTCTGGAACAAGGGTTTCCTAATACTAAAAATGAAGAATGGAAATTCTCATCTTTAAAAAAAATCATTTCTAATGATTTTAGTATTGAAAATAAAGGTATTGAAATTAATACTGAGGAGATAAATCATAATAGTTTAAACTTTAATTATAAGATTATATTTGTAAATGGCGTCCTGGATTCAAAACCAATTATAAAAGGAGTTAAAATAAATAAACATGTTGATGAATCCCCATCATTTAGCAATGCTTTTTCAGCATTAAATGCTGCGTTTTCTAATACAGGTTATGAAATTAATGTGGATCCAAATATAATTATTGAAGAACCAATAGAAATTTTGTTTCTAACTAAAAACTCTTCAAATAATTTCATTCAATATAGAAACAAAATAGTTTTAGGAGAAAACTCGCAAATAAAAATTATTGAGAGTGTAAAAAATATCGGTGATCAATATTGTTTTACAAATATGCAAACCAATATCAAACTAAATAGGAGTTCAAATATTGAATTTAACAAGCTTCAAAACAATAACGATTCACAAATAACAATTGATGAAACAAGCTTAACTCAAGAAGAAAACAGCAACTCTACTGTTAACACATTACTTTTTGGCGGAATGTTTACAAGAAACAATTTGAACTTTGCTCAAAACGGAGAACATTGCGAGAGCAATATGAATGGTGTTGTAATTTTAGATGACAATGAGTTTGGAGATAACCATACTTATATGGATCACAAAAATGCCAACTGTGAAAGCAATGAGTTATACAAAGGAATATACCTAGGTAAATCAAGAGGAGTCTTTAATGGCAAAATAATGGTTCAACCTGACGCACAAAAAATAAATGCATTTCAAGCTAATAATAACTTATTAGTTAGTGACAATGCATCTATTAATAGTAAGCCTCAATTAGAAATTTATGCAGATGATGTAAAATGTAGTCATGGTTGCACAATTGGACAGCTTGATGAGAATGCTCTTTTTTATATGAACACTAGAGGGATTAGGAAAGAAGATGCTAGAGCTATTTTAACATTTGCTTTTGCTTCTGAGGCTTTAGAAAAGATAAGCATAAATAAAATTGAAGATTTAGCTAAAGATTTAATAGCTCAGAAACTAAAAGTAGATTTAAGTTTTTAATTATGAGAAATGAAAAAGAAATAAGAGATCTTTTTCCTTTGCTTGACATAAAGGTAAATGATAGACCACTAATTTATTTGGATAATGCTGCAACAACGCAAAAATCTAAAGAAGTCATATCTGAAATTGAAAAATTTTATTCACTTGAAAATAGCAATATTCACAGAGGTGTTCATCATCTTAGTCAACTTTCAACAGATAACTTTGAAAAATCAAGAATAACCGTACAAAATTTTATTAATGCGGAACATAATCACGAAATTATTTTTACAAAAGGAACTACAGAATCAATTAATCTTTTAGCAAGCTGTTATAGAGAAATACTAAAAAAAGACGATGAGATTATTATTTCTGAAATGGAACACCATTCAAATATTGTTCCTTGGCAAATATGCTGTCAAAATACCGGTGCAAAGCTAAAAATCATTCCATTTGATGAGCATGGAAATCTTGATTTGGAAACATTTAAAAATCTATTAAACACTAATACTAAGTTAGTTGCTATTACTCATATTTCGAATAGTCTTGGAACTATAAACCCTATTGAGGAGATAATTAAACTAAGTCACGAAAAAAATGCAAAGGTTTTAATTGATGGCGCACAATCCGCAGCACATGTAAAAATTGATGTACAGAATTTAGATGCCGATTTTTATTGTTTTTCTGCTCATAAGTTATTTGGACCAACTGGTGTTGGCGTACTCTACGGAAAAGAAGAATTACTTAATCTCCTGCCTCCATATCAGGGAGGGGGAGAAATGATTAAAGAGGTAGATTTTGAAAAAACAACTTTCGCTCCGCTACCATTTAAATTTGAAGCCGGCACACCAAATATTTGTGGAGTTGTTGCTTTTAAAAAGGCTATTGAGCTAATACAAAGAATAGGAATTGACAACATAAAAGAGTATGAAGATAAACTTTTGTCATATGCAACAGAAAAATTAACAAAAATTGGAGGCTTAAAGATTTATGGCCAAGCAAAACTAAAGTCTGCAATAATTTCGTTTAATATTGAAGGTATACATCATTATGATTTAGGACTAATACTGGATAAAATGGGTATAGCCATTAGAACAGGGCACCATTGCACACAACCAGTGATGAAAAAATTTAAAATTGCAGGAACAGCAAGAATATCTTTTGCATACTATAATACGTTTAATGAAATTGATAAATGTATTGATGCTATCGAAAAAGCAAAGAAAATGCTTCTATAAATGAATTTATCAATAAAAGAAATAGAGAAAGAAATAATTGAAGAATTTGAGTTATTCGATAATTGGGTAGATAAATATGAGTATTTAATTGATCTAGGCAAGTCTCTTCCTAAGATAGAAGAACATGAAAAAACTAATGAAAATATTATTTCAGGCTGTCAATCACAAGTCTGGCTAAATGCAAAAAAACAAAATAATGAGGTTCATTTTTTTGCGGATAGCGATGCTATTATGACTAAAGGAATAATAGCAATACTCATACGTGTACTGTCTCATCAAGAACCAAAAGAAATAATTAATGCTAATTTAGATTTTATAAATACCATAGGACTAAAAGAACAACTTTCACCAACAAGAGCTAATGGATTAGTTTCAATGATAAAAAAAATGAAGATTTATGCATTAGGATTTGAAAAAAAATTATGATAACAAGTAAAGAAATAGAAATTCTAGGCGAAGAAATAATCAAAATTATAAGTGGCATCTATGACCCAGAAATTCCGGTTAATATCTATGAGCTAGGCCTAATATATGATGTTAAAATAAGCGATCAGGGAGATGTAAAAATAGAAATGACTCTTACTTCTCCAAACTGTCCTGTTGCAGAAAGTCTACCTGCTGAGGTTGAAGAAAAAGTAAAAGCAATTGAAAAAATTAATGATGTTGAGGTAAATATTGTTTTTGATCCAGCATGGACAAAAGAGATGATGAGTGAAGAGGCTAGACTAGAGCTTGGGATGTTATAATGAAAGATGAAATCGTTAATAAAGTTGAAAAAAGAGGTATTATAAATATTGATTTAACGGATTATGCTCCAAAAAAAATAATAATAGAGCTAGATATTGCGGACTTTCTCTTTCAAAAACTTATTTTAAAAGAAAAAGATTTTAGAACAAAATTAGAAAAGACGGATTGGGAAATATATAAAGACAAAATCATTACACTTATTTGCTCAGCTGATTGTATTATTCCAATGTGGGCATATATGCTAATCACTAGCGTTCTAAACAAAAACAATATTGATGTTTATTATGGTAAAAAAACAGAAATATTTAATAATATATTTATTGAAAATATTAAAAATATAAATACTTTTGATCTTAGAAACCAACGGATTATTGTTAAGGGTTGTGGTAATATTAAAGTGCCAGAAAAAGCGTACATGGAAATTACAAAAAAACTACAACCTATAGTGAAGAGCCTAATGTTTGGAGAGGCTTGCTCAGCCGTACCTGTTTATAAAAAAAAATGAACCCTAGAATAGAAATTATAAATAAAAATATCTCTAACTATAGAGATAAGATTGTCAACCACGCCTTATATAAAGAACTAAATTCTGTTGATGATATTGCTATTATGATGGAGTTTCATGCGTATGCTGTTTGGGATTTTATGTCTCTTCTTAAGGCAATGCAACATAAACTTACTTGCACAAGCTCACCATGGAGGCCTGTTGGTGACAAGAAAATTAGGAGACTAATTAACTCAATTGTTTTAGAAGAAGAGAGCGATGTAGATAAAGACGGAAATCCATCATCTCACTTTGAAATGTATCTTGAGGCTATGAAAGAGTGTGGTGCCAAAACAAAAGATATTGAAAAATTTGTAAGCAAAGTTGATAGAAATTTAATTTCAAGTGGAAATAATGAAATCGATAATTTTCTAAAATCAACTTTTTCAATTATTGATACTGATGAAATACATAAAATTGCTGCAGCCTTTACTTTTGGCAGGGAAGATTTAATACCAGATATGTTTACTGCCATAGTCGATGATTTAAATGAAAAAAATAAATTAAATAAATTCGTTTATTATTTAGAGAGACATATTGAACTTGACGGTGGAGAACATGGTCCTTTAGCGTTTCAATTAATATCAGACCTTTGCGGTAATGATGAACAAAAATGGAAAGATGTTGAGGAAACTGCTATTGAATGCTTAATTGCAAGAGAAAAACTTTGGGATGCTATTTTTGAGGAAATTCAAATAAAGCATTAAAAAAAATTATTTATTTCCTTCGAATATTTTAACAGAGTGTTTAACTGATTGGTGGATCTGATTGAGCTCTTTAGCGGTAAAATCTCTATATTCTCCAACAGGAATATCAAGACTTATATTCATTATTCTAATTCTTTGTAGGTAGGTAACTTTATAACCAAAATATTCACACATTCTCCGAATTTGCCTGTTTAAACCTTGAGTTAAAACGATTCTAAATGTTTTTTTTCCAGTCTTTTTTACAAAACATTTATTCGTTACAGTGTCTAAAACAGGTACTCCATTTGACATCATTTTTGTAAAGTCGTCTGTAATAGGTTTATTTACCTCAACAATATATTCTTTTTCATGATTATTTTTGGCCCTTAAAATCTTATTAACTATGTCTCCATCATTAGTTAAAAAAATTAATCCCTCGCTCATTTTATCTAACCTACCAATTGGAAAGACTCGTGATGGATAATTAATAAAATCTATAATGTTATTTTTTTCTCTTTTTTGATCTGTAGTACAAACAATTCCTCTTGGCTTATTAAAGGCTAGATAGATGTTTTTACTTTTACTAATAGTCATTAACTTGCCATTAACTTCTATTTTCTCATCACCACTAACCTTTTGCCCCATAAGAGAAACGATACCATTAATTCTGATTCTTCCCTGCTCAATTAGTCTATCAGCCTCTCTTCTTGAGCAAAAGCCTATTTCACTCAAATACTTATTTATTCGTATACCGTTTTCCAACTGTGACATTTAACAAAAATACATTAATGTTTCTGATGAATAATTAAATACACATCTATAAATATTTTACATTTGCACAAATCAATTTAAAAATCTAACATGAAATATTTAATTAGCCTTCTACTNTCCATTTTTTTATCTTTTTCTTTAATTGCTGATGAAGGNATGTGGCTNCCTCAACTTCTTAAATCATTAAATGAAAAAGATATGATTGAGAGAGGTCTTAAGCTTACTGCTGATGATATTTATGATATAAACAATTCATCTTTAAAAGACGCTATTGTTTCTCTTAATGGTGGAGGCTGTACAGCTGAGATGATATCCAGCAATGGATTAATGCTTACTAATCATCACTGCGCTTTTGGCTCAATTCAAACACATTCTACTTTAGAAAATGATTACCTAAAAGATGGTTTTTGGGCTATGAGTAATGCAGAGGAACTTAAAAATGATGATGTTACAGCTACATTTTTAATAAGTATAGAAGATGTGAGTGAAAGAATAAATAGTTTTCTGAACAACCAAATGAGTGAAGATGAAAGAAGAGCTAAGATTGCAGAAATTTCAAAAGTAATTTCAAAAGAAGTGTCTGACTCTACAAGTTACTCTGCAAATGTTAAATCATATTTTGGTGGTAATGATTTTTACTTACTTATTTATGAAACATTTAAGGATGTAAGACTAGTTGGGGCTCCACCATCATCAATTGGTAAGTTTGGTGGTGACACCGATAATTGGATGTGGCCAAGACATACTGGAGACTTTTCTCTTTATAGAGTTTATATGGCTCCTGATGGCTCACCTGCTAGCTATGATTTAGAAAACATACCCTATAAACCAAAACACCACTTACCTATTCAATTAGAAGGAGTAGAAAATGAAGACTATACGATGATAATGGGATATCCTGGTAGAACAAATAGATATCTTACATCATTTGGTATTTCTGAAGCGCTTGAAATATCTAATCCAACTACAGTAGATATTAGAACAGAAAAATTAGCCGTTATCAAAGATGGAATGGATGCTAATAAAAGAGTTAAAATCCAATACGCATCAAAATACGCTAGTACTTCTAACTATTGGAAGTACTACATTGGTCAGTCCAAGAGCTTAAAAGCTATGAAAGTATTTGATAAGAAAAAAGATATAGAGAATGCTTTTGAAGAATGGGTTGAATCAGGAGACTCTTCTGTGCAAGAAAAATATGGAAATGTTTTAGAAATGATTGAGTCCGCTTATAACAAAAACAAAAGAATTGCGCTTAACAGAACATATCTAAATGAAGCAGTTTTTCAAGGATCTGAAATACTTTACTTCTCATATATGATGAAAAACAGAATAGCTTCTTTGCCAAAAGATAAAAAAGAGCGTTTGACATCAATTAGAAAGCTAAAAAAGTTAGCAAAAGATTTTTATAAAAACTACAATGCTTCTGTGGATGAAAAACTACTTTCTTCAATGCTTTCAATGTATTATTATAATGTCCCAAAAAATCAACATGCTCCTGTGTTTAAAAAAATTGAAAATCAAATGCTAGGTTTTAAAAAACTAGATTTTGATTTTTACGCGCAAAATGTATTTAAACGCTCAGTATTTTCCAGTAAAGAAAAATGTATGGAATTCCTTCAAAACCCAACTCTTTCTAGGGTTTCAAGAGATCTCGCTTTTACAACTATGAATTCAATTTATGATAAGTATATGAAAGAAATATATCCTACAAGAAAATCTGTGCGAGCTGCATTAAGTAAAGGAAATAGATTATTTATGTCTGGACTGAGAGAAATGGATACTTCAAAATCATTTTATCCAGATGCTAATTCAACAATGAGGGTAACTTATGGAAGTATAGGTGATTACTCCCCTGGAAATGCCATGCACTACGACTACTTCACAACAATAGATGGGATTATAGAAAAAGAAGATGAAACAAATGAAGAGTTTATTGTTCCAGAAAAACTTAAGGAACTTTACAAAATGAGTGATTACGGTAGGTATGCAGATAAGAATGGAGATTTACGAATTAATTTTATTTCAAGTAATGATATTACAGGTGGGAACTCAGGTTCTCCAGTAATGAATGCCTGGGGAGAACTTATTGGTACCGCTTTTGATGGAAACTGGGAATCAATGAGTGGTGATATTGCTTTTGAAAATAAAATTCAACGAACAATTTCGGTTGATATCAGATATATTCTATTTATAATAGATAAGTATGCAAACGCTTCATATTTAATTGATGAAATGACTATTGCCCCAGCCACAAAAATGATTCTGTTGTTATAGTAACTGATGTAATTACAGAAGAAATAGATGTGATATCTTCTGACAAAAATGATGAAATAGATAAATCTGAACTAAATGACTCTTTGGAAACTAAAAACTACAATGGAAAAGATATACCTATAATAAGTTCAGGCAGTTTTAATAATGCTTTTATGCAGGCTGTAATTCAATTAGGGGCAAGCTCTGATCAGTTTTTTTGCTGGAATAATAATATCTACACAACTGAGAAAGAATAGGTATTAGTAAGCTCTTTTCTTTACACCATCTACATAGTTAATAAAAGCTTGTGTGACAACTTTGTTTCCTCCTGGGGTTGGGTATTCTCCAGAAAAATACCAGTCTCCCTTGTGATCTGGACATGCAATATGTAGACTCGATATACTCTGATAGATAATCTCTAAATCAGCCCTCATATCCTTAGGTTTTAATATTTCACTAATTTTTGCAGAAATTTGATCAGCAGTAAATGGGCTATATATGTCTTTAACATGATTAACCATCGACTCTTTTGCTAAACTGATCTGATCTTTACATTTAAGATATACATCTTTAATAATTTGTTCCTGACCAGTTTCTTTTAATAGAGCTATAGCAGCTTGAAAAGCAATAAAGTCACCTAAAATTGCCATATCAATTCCATAGCAGTCAGGGTAACGGATTTGTGGCGCAGAAGATACAATAACAACTTTTTTAGGATTTAAACGATCTAATATTCTTAAAATAGAATGTTTTAGTGTGGTTCCTCTAACAATGCTATCATCAATCATCACTAAATTATCGCTCTCTTTAACTTTGCCATATGTTATATCATAAACGTGTGCAACTAAATCATCTCTATTTACATCTGAGGTTATAAAAGTCCTAAGCTTAGCATCTTTAATAGCTATTTTTTCCGCTCTTGGACTAATAGACATTATTTTTTCTATTTCTTCATCTGACGGATTACTTCCTAAAGATTTAATTTTTTCTATCTTCACTTTATTTAGATATTCATCAACCCCTTTCATCATTCCAAAGTATGAAACCTCCGCAGTATTTGGGATATACGAAAAGACCGAGTTCTTGACATCATTATTTATAGCTTCTAAAACTTTAGGGAATATTAGCTTACCTAAATTTATACGTTCATTATAAATGTCTTTGTCATTTCCTCTTGAAAAATATATTCTCTCAAAAGAACATGCCGTTCGTTTAAGTGGGCTTAATACTTGCTTTTCATAAACCTCTCCATTTTTCTTTATGATTAAAGCATGTCCTCTTTTAATTTCATGCACAAGATTATCTTTAACATTAAATGATGTTTGGATAACAGGTTTTTCAGAAGCAACCACAACTACTTCATCGTCTTTATAATAATAGGCAGGTCTAATTCCTGAGGGGTCTCTTAAAACAAAAGAATCCCCATGACCAATTAGACCACCAACTACATAACCGCCATCCCAATATTTAGAAGCGTTATATAAAATTTCTTTAATATCTAATTCATCTTCAATTTTTGATGATATTTCTTTTTTTGAGACCTCACCTTTATGCTTATAATATATCTCGTCATTTGCTTCATCTAAAAAATGACCTATCTTTTCAAGTATTGTTATGGTGTCTGCTTTTTCTTTAGGATGCTGACCAAGTTCAGTAAGATGATTAAATAACTCATCTACATTTGTCATATTAAAGTTTCCAGCTACAACTAGATTTCTTGTTTTCCAATTATTTTGTCTTAAAAATGGATGGCATTGCTCTATATTGTTCCCTCCATAAGTTCCGTACCTTAAATGACCTAAAAAAAGCTCGCCAGTAAAAGGCATATTATTTTTTAACCAAAGGGTATCGTTTAATTTTTCAGGACTTTTTTCTTCTAATTCTATAAATCGTGCGTTAATCTCACCAAAAAGATCCTGAATCGGATTAGATGTTACTGAGCGTTTCCTACTTATATATCTTTTTCCTGGAGATGTTTGAAGCTTTACATTTGCAAGGCCAGCACCATCCTGCCCTCTATTCCTTTGTTTTTCCATTAAAAGATACATTTTCTTAAGACCGTAGAAAGAGGTTCCGTATTTCTCTTTATAGAAATCTAAGGGCTTTAAAAGCCTAAGCATTGCTACTCCACATTCATGCTTTAGTGCATCACTCATTTTGTAATTTTAGTTGTGCAAATTTAACTAAATAATCCATCATTAAACACTCTAAAATTTATGATGCTGATATGCTTAAAGTGTAAGTAATCTCAGCCTGAATAATTGTGCAAAGCTTACAATGAGATAAATATGTAAATTTAAATTCCTGAGTTAAATCTAAACCTCTTGGACTACAAATAAAGTTCCCAGAACACTCTGGATCTCCTAATTTAGAATATCTACTAATTGAAAAAAAATTATTCACTTCAGTAATAACGAACCAAGAACCCGCACCAACTCCACCAAGC
>JGI24539J26755_10000143_pt1 | contig 31508 bp, 53 predicted proteins | sample NorSeaMetagenome_2_FD_26755 | JGI IMG/M metagenome (IMG submission 26755) | reverse complement strand
TTATTTTTATATTTGACTCATCAATACTTGCATTCACAAACTCTGATTTGTAGGTCTTATGTGCTTCCTTCATCATTGCTTCGATTTTGTCAGCTTGGTCTTTTGATTTATTCGCCACGTACTTTCTCCATTCGTCTTACTGACGCAACCCAGTTCTCGTAACTCATTGGTTTACGAGGTTCACCGCAGGCCAGTTTCTTTTTCTTAAATTCTTCCTTGAGAATCTTCTTCTCTTTTGCACCCATAAANGCACCAACCAGACTCAGGACGCATTGACGGAACGAACGTCCGTGGTGCATATGTCCGAGACAGTGTGCAAGTTCATGTAACAGTACATACTTGTTCATCCCAGTAGTAGGACAAAGTGTAACGGTAGTACCGTTAGTGTATCCAGACATTGTCTTACTTCTACGTGACATACCAACTACTTGGGGTTGACCACTAAAGATTTTACCAACATCTTCTTCNACAGATTTCTTCCACAATTTAATCCACGTCTTACTCTTGTAGAGTTTATTTGCGAAATTCTGTGCATCTGTGAGGTTTTTGAAATCAGGAATCTCTGCACGAGATTGGAATGCCCACTCTGATTTGTAGGTCTTTAGTCTCTCAGTATCACGAGAATACTTCGCACCACGATTCTGTTTNGCCTNGTGTTTCAACAAGTAGGTTTNGTAACGCATTTTCAATTGTTCCATTATATAACTCCCTTTTCCCAAATTTCTTCACAGAGAGTTTCTTGCATCTTGAATGCTTCCTTCTCCCAAGGTTGACGGGCATATGCAGTACCGTAACCATACACAGTTCTTTTCCAACGAATCTTACGACTCTGTGCTTTCTTGTCGTAGTAGTCAACCATCTCTTTACGTGCATACTGTTTGACGTGAACCATCTCGTGACAAACACAAGTGATTAAGTTTTTGAGACTCAGATTCTTTTCAACCTCAAGGTCAAACAATCGGTCATCTTGTTGCATACACCAACCTTCAACACCCTCAGACTTCAGACTCTTCAGAGTAATCAGGACTTCGAGTTTACGCATCCTTGGCATCATTTTAGCAACACAGTAATCTGCAACCTTTTGAACTATTTCACGTTGGTATTTGTTACCACCAACGATTCCAACGAAGACTTCTTCTGGTTGAACATAGTTTCCCATCGCCATAATCATTTCCTTTTCTCAGTTTACATGTACATTATACCAAACTGAACAGGGTTTGTCAACTTATTTTGAAAATAAGATTCCTATAGAAAACAATGACTTACAGAATATTTGGAATTATTTTCAATTTCATCGATGAAATCTTGGGGTATTTCACGGTCAATGATGATAATTCCGATACATCCTGTAGGTGACCTGTCTCTAAACTGACGGGATAGTCTATGTTTCCCTGCAATGATGTCTAATCCACAGGGGATATTGACCCCATACTTCTCATGTAAATGAAAGGGATATGGGACATCTTGAGATTCTGGTTGTACAATCACNTTCTGAACTTCACCATATGAGTCCCCGATTATCTCAGGTTTCCCATGCATTGATTCCAACCATTCGTCCCCAGTAATGAAGTAGGGCATACTGTTTGACTGTTCTGGTCTGACGTTTATCTCACAGAAGTACCACTCGTCATCCTTGATAAGACCAGTAATCTGACCAATATAGTCACCACCCAGTGTCACCACCCAGTCCAGAATAGTCTTCGCATTCTCTAGTGTCATGTCACGATGTTTGTCAGACAGTTTGTCGTATCCCGCAAAACGAGTCCAGTGAGTAAACCCACCCGCCATCTTTGCAGTGTCTTCACCCATCACTTGTTGATGATGGTAGATAGACCACTTACCACCAGAGACTACAAACTCGACATTAGTCTCAATGTTATCCGAGATGTATTCCTCAATATAGTAATCTGGTTGATTGTTGATAACCCACTGACGATGCTTTTCGGTAAGAACAATTGATGCACTGTCGCCAGCTACACCACTTGTCTCTATTGGTTTAACAACACAAGGTATTTGAAGTTCGGATAGTAACTTTGGAAGTTTAACTCCGAGTTTTTCGATGTGTCCTCTAGTCCAGTGTTTGCGACATTCTAACCATGCAGACTCTTCACTGAGTCCAATATAGTCTAGTTCCCGTCTCCATTTTGGTGGGACAGGGTACATAGGCCAAGAATTGATAATAGTATCGATACCATTATCTTCTACAAATTTACGTGCAACACTTTCACGTTCGGTAACATCGGGGTTATCTAGTAAAGTGATACCCAGTGATTTGTAATATTCTTTTGGGACTCTATGGGGGTGCTTAGGCATACCGTTGGTCACAAAGACTTTGTGTCCAGACTCAGCTAGTATTCTAAGATTGTGGAAATTGCATAGACCGTAATCTATGCATAGAATCCTACGTTTCATTAGACGATAAGTCCACTCGTGTTTTTAATATATGCTTTACGCAAGTCATCGTTAACTTTAGTGACAAAACAAATACTTGAATGGAATATATCAACAGACTTAACATCTGCCTCACCAGTTACACAAATACCATGTGCAAATCCTAAACCTTGTTCGTTACTTACGACCATTCGTGGGTCTTCAATTGTAACTGTTTGTGCAGTCTTTTGAATTGCGGCATACTTACCAACATATTCTCCACTGTTACACATTACTGCAACAACATCATTTGTATCAAAACCTTCTACCATTTTTTTCTCCTATGAAAAATAGGTAGGGGATTTCTCCCCTACCCGATTATATATCAGTTAATTAAGATGCGAGTGCGAACTCTACTGCTTTCTCAACTGCTTTCACCTTCCTAGTTTGATTCGCACCAAACCATGCAGAAGTCAATCTTGAATCTGCTTCCCTTCCCATCTTGTGGTCAGTTANGTAGGTCACACTNTTAAGTGCAGACCACCATGAACCTTCACCAAACTTAGCGCCAGGTTGTGTCTCCAAGAATGAAAACGCTTTCTGTGCATTGTTAGTCAAGTCATTGTAGTCCTTAACGTTCACTTCCTGTTTACCTTGATAGGTTCTTGGGAAGATTTCGTTGTAGTACTGAATCAATGAGTTCATGTTGAACTTCTTGGACGCAAGGAACTCACAAGTCTCTTTGTACTGTGCGAATTTCTCGTGTGCAATACCCATTGTCTGTTTTACTGACTCAGGATTAAATGCAGTTCTGTGGTTAAGTGATACAGAGTTTGCAACATTCTGACCCAAAGACATGGACAATGTGTTGTTACATACTACTCTGATTGGAGTGAATCTAACATCAATTGCTTTACCATACTTGTGTGGGTTTGAGAACAAGAGATATGAATCGACTTGGTCACCACCAAGGATATCGAATGATTCCTTGACTTTCGCAAGTGCCCATACCATTTGACCACCTTTCAGTGAACCCGCAGTATGCATTTCCATATCACCCGCAAGACAATACTCTGAGAAGAACTCAAATGCCTCACTGTTTTGGACTGGATTCCAGTTGTCACCAACTACATCCAACACCTTATTGTCCGAAGACCTTACCAGTGCTTTTTTACCTTCAATTTCTACACCACTTGCAGTGGTCATAGTCTCTTTTTCGACAGACCAATCAAGTCCTGCCTGTTGCATTATTTGAGACGGTGCAAGGTCACTCGCAACTTTAGTACCCAGACCGTGCCACGGGAGTTCACCCGCATATGCCATCTGTGCTTGACCATCTATTATTTCTACTTCATGACTCATTACGCCACCTCCAACATAGTTAATGGAACAGAGTATCTACCTTCAGGCAACATAACAATCGCCTTCTTGATATTTACTTTGATTACTTCACCAAGAGTCTTCTTGGTCTTCTGAACAACGTAGACTTTACTACCGACTGTAATCGATGATTTTGCCTTTGTTGCGATTACATCCTTTGCGAATGCAATTACCTCATTCAATTCCGTTGTGGAATCTAGGTTGAGGAGTTCCTGTTTTAGTGTCATACTAATCATAATATATTTCCTTTCAATATTTTGTTTATTAAGTACTTATTATAACAACAAGTACATGAATTGTCAAGCTTTATTTTGCTTATTTTGAAAAAAAGTTTCTAATTCCTTCTTTTCTTTCTTCGTAGGTTTGAAGTGCGGGTTCAAGAAGTACTCCTGTAACAGAGTACCTTTTTTATAACCCTTCATCCTTCCACCCTATCGTGAACTGCAACCGCACCGTAGAACGTACCACCGAGTAGTTGGTCACAAAGTCTTGAGAACCTTGAGTCTGAACAACCCGCATAGTTCCCACCGAACATAGTCCACTTTCCTTTCTTGGAAACTGGAATCAATCTTAGAATTTTTCTACCACCGATTGGTTCTGCAACCACAAGTTCTGCGGCAGGATAGTCCTCACACGGTTCAAATGGCCCTTCTGCGTTTACCACACAAAAACCTTTTGCATAACTAGACTCACCACCGTTGGTGCAGTCGTTATCTCCAAGGAAGAAATCATCGTCCCTTGATTGTTTGTAAATACTTACGTGAATTCCCATAATAATCCTCCTAGTGGAAAGTCTTCTTTACACCGTCAACAACGATGTAATCAATTTCAATTTGACCAATAATTTCAGTACCAGTTCTCTCAAGAACTGCATTGCACATTAAGTCCCATAATTCATTGACATTCCCTTGGACTTCTTCAGTTCCACTTGAACCCAATGCAAGTTGCATCTCTTTGTAGTTCAAAGGGAGTATAACAGGGGTATCAGTCGCAAGGTGCGTCCCGATTATTCCGTTTATCATTTTTTCTTCAATCATTTCTTTTCCTTTCTTATTTAACATACACTTATTATAACAACAATAGCAGGGTTTGTCAAGCCTTTTTTGGAAATAATTTGAAAAAGATTTTGTCAACTTCTTGTGCAGTCAGATAATTGGATACGATGATACGTTCCCAACCGTCTTTGCAGACCCAGTCATCCTTGTTACCAAACTTGTCCAACTCAGGATTGTAGAAGTATTCATTGACATCGGTTTCCATTACCGCCATGTCATGAGTTATATTCCACAGTCCACCTATATGGGTAGGGATTACTTCAATACCATTTTCATTAATCATACAACATACTCCACTTTCTTTTTAAGAAACCATTTTTCGATGACGGGGTTACCGTATCCATCTTCGCCAGTCACAACGTAAGCAACAGTCTTTTTGACTTTGGCATAACGATACTGAAAGTCTAGACCGCCAACCCATACGAGGTGGGGAAAACAACACCAATCCTTACACCCTTCTTTTCTATCGGGGTTCTCTGAGTAGTGGAAGTAGTTACCAAACTCTTTCTCAGTGAACTCACCTAATACGNNTTCAACATTCATNGGGGCAAGTGCCATATCTCTTCTCTCTTTTAATCGTTATAAGCGGGAGCAATAGCAAGAAGACCTGTCTTGCTCTTAGGAACTTTCATAAGTTGAATCGCTAACTGTTTTGCACCATAAAGGTCACAAGCTTCAGTCTTCTTTATTTCAACTCTCTTATTGTTATAGAAAGCAATCCATCCTGCAAACGTTTCGTTATTCATTACTTCACCTCCACTTGGTCAACCCAAGCAGTACCATCTTCAAGATAGGTCGCACGGTATTTAAACGCATCAACCATAGTGTCGAACATCTTACAGTTAATTAGACCATCATTGACAACGTCTCGCAGTACATATTTGATAACTTTCTTCATAACTTTCTCTCTCTCAACTCGACTTTACATATACATTATAGTCTATTGGACAGGTTTCGTCAACACTTATTTTGATAATAAGTAGATTAATATGGAATAAGAGGGGGAGTTTTTAGAACTTTTTCTTATAAGAGAAGAAAGTGAGAACCTTACGGTCTATACCACCGAAGTGGGGATTGTGGGGAGTGTATGCATCAAAGGTTATCAGACGATTGGGTTTCCAGTCAACATACTGGTCACCTACTGTAGTACCTAGTCCTATATCACCGTGGTCTAGGTATAAGACACCAGAAAAATCGAATCGTGCATCGATATGTTGTGGGGGAGATGGTTCGTATTCTGGGAAGTTTTCTAGGGGGTGATTGAAGAATTCAAGTCTACTGACCCTGCAATCAAATGCATCGTTTATCTTCTCAGTAACATTGTCCAGATACTCTACCAGATTGTCACTACGTTTACAGTTTTGCCATCCCCTCCAATTAAAGTTAATCTTGGGGTTTGGGTCTTTACTATCACCGTATTTGTCTGCATACTCTTCTGCACTATGNAAGTGAATAGAGTCTGAGAGTTCTTGGACTTCTGAGTATTCTTCGGGGGACAGGAAGTTATCTATCCATTGTAAAGATATCAATCATCTCCTCCTTACCCTTCACTTTAATCTGACCTATTGGTCTCGAATTAATAGTGGTGAGTTTTTCCATTGTGAAACGAGAGTAGATGGTCTTGTATTCAAGGTAGTCTCCTCTTGCGGCAGTTGATTCAAGTCTTGCGGCAAGGTTGACGGAGTCTCCAATGACTGAATAGTCAAACCTAGACTCACTGCCCATATTACCAACAATGCAAGTCCCAGTATTGATACCAGTTCCAACGTTGATGGGGGGTAAGCCCTGCTCTTGATATTTTCTTCGAAGTTCATTTGTTTTATCTTCTATTTCTATTGCAGATTTAACTGCCATCTCTGCATGATTGTCGCACGGTAAGGGTGCGTTCCAGAATGCCATAATACAATCGCCCATATATTTGTCGATAGTACCACCGTTATTTAGTATAATATTAGTCATCTCATTCAAATAATTGTTAATAAGTGCGACCAATCCTTCTGCATCGTCCTTGTTTTTATAATGCTCGCTTATGGGNGTGAATCCACATATGTCCATGAATAGGAACGTCATCTCTTTTCTCTCACCACCCAACTTCATGAGACTNGGGTCTTTTGCCAACATGTCCACCATGTCGGGTGAAAGGTATGTACCGAACTGTCCCTTAATCATCTGTTTCTGTTTGAACTGAGTGTAGAACTGGACGAACGAACCGTGTGCAAATACTACCACAATGGTCACTATAGGAAATACTGGGTCAAACAATAAGAAGTGTGTTCTGAATGTATCTACCGCAAAGTAATATGTTCCCATGAGTATGACACCAAACGTCATACCAGATACAGTAATCGGGGACATGGTTAAGAATGCAAGAAGTATGACAGAAAGTATGACAGTTCCAAGAATCTCGTAGACCATATACTCGGACTGTCGTTTTAAAACTACACCATCAATCATTGTCTTGACTAAGTTTGCTTGAATGTCATGGGGATACATAGAACCCATTGGAGTGGATACTACATTCGAACCTTCGAAAGTCGCACCTACGATGATTATTGAACCTTCTGGTATACTTGCAAGGTCTGTAAACGAGTATCTCTTGAACTCATTCCAGTATGCGATTGTAACGTTACCCTCTACATCTGTAGTAATTGGTTTGAACTGTGGTATACGAACAAACTGAATACCATAGTCATCCGTGGATATCTGATAAGATGAATCCCCTGCGGCAACTCTGAGTACATCTANTGCAAGTGCGGGATATAGTCTACCATCAAAATTCTCTAGTAGTGGTTGTCTTCTGACAATACCATCAATATCCTGTGCAGATGATATCGTACCATAACCAAATGCATTGTCATGGATGACTGGTTGTGCAAACAACATGCCTGGCAATTCTGGTCNGAAGTCTTCTGCGTCCTTATCACCAAATGTTGCAGTACCGATACGGGGTGGACGATAGTCTGTGTTGGTTCTGTTGGATGGTGTGATTGCAACAAGTGCTTGTTTCCATGATAAGATGTCTGCAAAGTATTCATCTCCACCCATTCTATCTTCTTCGGAAAACAAGATATTAAATGCAATGATACTACCCTCAACCTTGTCAACCTCATTCCCCATTACTTTACGGGGGATTGGGTACTGTCCGAATTTGTCTAGGGTCTTCTCATCTATATCTACCAGTACAATTTGTTCTGATACGGACACGGGTTGTGTCCTCTGCATAGAATCAAAAAAAGAGAGTCTTGCACTCTCTAATAAGAAGGGGTCTAATAATCTTAATGTCACCATGACAATAAGGGTGACTAGTACGTGCCATGTTTTCATGGTATTATTTATATCATTGTTTAATTATGATTTCTGACTCTACACCATTAACACGTATGGGGTCAAGTTCTTTACCGTCTTGTTCGATTGATATATTGGTTAATGCATTCTTATCTACGGTTATTACTGCAATATCATTTACTGTTCTATTGAAGGTTACCTTGTCTCCTTCTATAACTGTCGCAACCTGTGTGACTGTATCAAATCCTTCTTCAGTACCCTGTAGATTTATCTCACCTGAACTCTGTCTCTCTTCAAGAACTTCTTCTCCCAGACTATCAAAGTTGTCTAACATGTCTTCGAGTAGGTCAACGTCCAGATAATTAATATCCAATTCTGTAAACTCTAAGAGGTCTTCTTCTAACTCGGCAGATTCTAACATGTCTTCGTCAAGAAAGTCTATGTCTAAAGGATTGAGGTTCTTGACCGCATTTACATTTGCCATGAACTCTTCTTGTGTCTGTATTGTCTTGGGTGGGTTGATAATCATAATGTTATTCAACATATCCAAGGTCAAATCTAATATTGCGGGTGCGGATGGGGCGGTTTCTGCAACTGTTGTGGTGGTGGATTCGAATGGTTTATTGAGTACCACTTCACCTGTCATTGTTGAAACAATAATCTCACCCGAAGAAATACCGTTCACGTCTGGTAAAAGTACCACNAGAGTTTTCCCGAATTCATCAACGGTTACTGTGAAATCTGTACCCCTGATACCAATAGATGCGGTAGGGGTTTTGAGTCGGATGTTTTCTTTATCAACTTTACCCAAACCACCAGATATGAATCTAGCAGTTCCTTGGGCAAACGTCATCGCCAAGTCAGATTTGCTTGGGTCATCATCAAACACTACATTGTCAATCACAATCCGTGTGTGTTCGGTCATCCTTAATTTTGAATCATCTTGAAAACGAACCTGAAGGCGACCTTCGCCAGTGCGGAGGTCATCCTTCGAGATTACATCTTGTCCTTGGTTTGGTTCAATCTTATCCAAATCACGGATAATCTGTCTCCAACCNACTGCCTTATCGACAGCACCTACATCTTCGGAATTAGTTTCCGCATGTAGTTGTGAGACCACCGTCAGACTGAGTAATACATATAGTAGCATCAGTCGTGCTTGTTCCTGAACCATCATAGTCTATCTCCAATGAATCTGACTGTAAAGTAGATTCTTGGTTCACTTTNATGTCCCAATAATTACCAGTACCCGTCAGAACAAAATTGTGTCCGTCATATCCACTTGCATTATATAACAAGCTAGAGTTATCGGAAACAACATCCATGTTAAAAGTCAAGCTTGAAGCATCAATATTGATATCTCCAGTATTGAAATCACCGTCTAATACGAAGTCAAAATCAACATCGTTAGCAGTATCCAATGAACCAAAATCAAAGTCTAAGTCATTATTACCACCAGTTATATCAACTAAGTAATTACCATTTGTTGCACCAAAGGAGTTATCCTTATCCACATCAAACAATAAGTCGTTCGAAGAACCATTGATATCGATGTCTACTGTCGAAGTACCAATAATAGACCCGATAAGGTTATTACTGCCACCAGATAAGTTGACGTTGAAATCCATGTCCGCACCATCGATGAGGAACTTAGTTGTGCCAGTTGTTGCACCAGCAAGTTTGTTACCACTTCCATCTTGTATAATTTCTACAGTCGCACCATTTCCTACTTGGTCAATGTAAATTTCATTGTCTGCATACACGTACACAGTACTAATTACGAACATCATAGACCCAATAATTTTTGTCTTAACGTTCATTCTTTTCTCCAGTTAATGTCCAAAAACCACTTTGAGCTCCCCTCAAAATTAGTTCTAGGACTCCTTGTTCAATCGCCCGTTGAGTAGCAATTGACACACTTTCGTTTGAAGTAACTCCACTTTCTATTTCTACAAGTTGAGTACCCTGTTCTATAAATTTAAACACGTCTCCACTGTAACCAGTAGATAGTATGGTTTTACTTGTTATAACATCAAGTATCACCTCACCCGTAGCGACAGAAACTAATCGTATATTCACCGTAACGGTGTCTACACTAAATTCACGAGAACCACCAATGCCTAATGTTCTAGCACCTTGACCTCCCGTGTCTATAGAAGAATCATACCCTACTATACCCCCTGCAATTATCATGCCAGCAAAAGTAAGCGCTGGCAGTTTTTGGGAGTCTGCACCCTCATATGTGGTTCGGGTTTGACGTATTAACTGTCGTTCCCTCGTCACATGGTCGAGAATTTGACGGTCAACAACACGGAAAAATTCTCCGTTACTTGCACGTTTCAATGCTCTAATAAGATACACTGAAGGTGCTTGTGTGACCGCTGAACTGAACGATGTTCCACCGCTACTGTTCTGTCTTTTTTGTCCCGTTTGGTCTGTAAACTGATACACAGCTACAGTCGGTTTCCTTACTGGTTTAGATACATCAATCAACCCTTGTTGCAATAATGTGAACTGAACCTGTGGTTCTTCTTGTGTTGGCATCTCAAAATTCTTACCACCTAAAGTCGAACAACTAGATACCAAAATCACCAAGGGGAATAGTAATAGTCGTGACATTGCCATTCTCATCTGTTATTGTTAATATTACTGTATCACCGTCTGTAACGTATGATATCCCAGTACCCTCGATATTGAATTCACCAGTAGGACTAGGGTTCTCTCCGAACATACCGTCCACTATCTGTCTAGATAGGGTGGAGTAAATTCTACTCTCCACATTCCTGATAAATTTTGCGAGAGTTGTATTTTCTGCATCTCTCTCCAACTGTTCTTTTAAGTCTTTTATTTCTTGTTTAATCGCATCTTTTCTGGATGTCTCTTGGTTCTCAATCGTGAGGTAATGTGAACTCTGATTGATACCACTAAACGAAGGCGATTTAAACTTATGCTCTTTTGGTGCGGCACTGACTTCAACCACCACACACAACATGAGAAGCATTGCAATGGTCAATACTGCACCATCAAACTTCTCCATCATACTCCAATTTTTAATCTTGTTTTTCATCTTCTCTTTGTTTTCTCCCCATTTCTATTGCAGTGTCTAACTTCTGTTGCAATCGAATTATGTCATTATCTAACATTCTTACACGGTCTATAAGACCGATTATTACCACGTGTGCATCATCTAACTTTACTTCTACCTGTTGTGTGATTGTTTTCCACACAAAATAGATGACGTAAAGCATCCCCAATGCGGCAACTATCGGAAAGCCGAAATCCTTTATGGCTGTAACTACATCCATAATGTCAACGAGTTAGTCCCTCCGTGCATCATTCTTTCCATCTGCTCTACTAATCCTATTCAAGTCTGGTTTGATACCCAATACAACACACATAGTTGTATCCATACGAACCATATCATGGTTCATATTCTTGACCCGATTGTCAAGCCCTCCAACCATATTACTGATAAAATTTACTTTATCAATAACACCGTTCATTATATATTTCAACGTAAGGAACATGAAGAACCCACCCAAACACGCTGCTGCGATTGGAAAACCTAATTCGGAGACTAGTATTACTATCTCATCCATGCCTTTATTTATACAAATAACGGTCTGTATATATAATTATATGGATAATTTATATAGAAAATGGATTACGTTTGCGATAATGATTGTGTTTTTTTGGTCATGGCCAGTACGACTGTTCACTAAAAAGAACAACTGTTATTTCTGGACGTTAGAGAATCTTATCGTGAATGGTGGTAGGGCAGAATGGTATCCATCAAAACGATGGATTGGATATCATGTTGTTTGGATTGACAAGGACGGTCAGAAGTTTGAGTACACTATTCCACGTATGAAGAGGGATACTCCATGGTACAAGATGTTATTCTATGATGGGAAGGTTAGACCTTTTAGAGAATTAAATAAAGACCAATAAGAAAAATCCCCGACTTTGCGGGGACTCTTTTTGCGGTTGTACTTCGTTTTATCGGGGACAACCTTGTGTTTAAAAGGACTATTGTTGTCAAACAATACTTTCGCATATCGGGTCTTTAATCTTTTTTGTTTTTTCATAAATCACCAGTTTGATTACCTTATTCAGTCTTCCAGACTTCATAGTCTTATTAAATGTTTTCCATAACTCAATCATCAAGTTACCTCCTATATTTATATTTATAAGAGTTGTTACAGTTGTGTGACAATTATGTGACTTATCTGTAACGGAACTTCATCCTTTCTTCTAACTCACGTTCTTTCATCCTCACCTTCTTGACTCTTCGAATCGCTTGGAGTTTGGATGCACGTCTAGTTTCTCTTCTAGTCTCGAAGAATTCCTTCTTCTTAATATCAAAGAGAATGTTAGACTTCTTGACTTTTCTCTTAAAAATCTTTAGTGCAGTTTCGACATCATCGTTTCTTACGGTTACTTCTCTTGCACCATCTTTTGGCCACACTTTTGGTTTAGGACGTTGTGGTCTCCTATCATGAAATGTTTTTCTCATAGTTCCTTAGTTAAGGTTAATATTACCAATCAGAGATACGTTTGTAAATCTGATTGAATTTCTTGGTATTGCTCGTAGGCAACTTCTTTTGCGAAGTCAAACAGTTCTGGGGTTGGAGAGAACTCCACCTTCAGTGCATCTGTTACGACTTCGAAACTTTCTAAGGCGTTGTTCTCAACGACCTCTTGTACTTGGTAAATAAATGTTCCCATTTTAGACATTATGCAACCTCACTATATGCGGGTTCAACACCCGATTCAATTATTGACTCTACAATCTCAACTGCTTCGTAGTTAAAACCACCAATGTTCCATTGGCATTCTTCGGTAGGGATTCTACCATACTTCCATGCATAGATGGAAACCTGTTCATAGGTGTAGTCATCTTCGTCTTCGACTTTGACATTCAGAACCCACTCACAAGATACCTTCTCATATGGGTCTGCGTCTGTGTAAGACGGTGTACCGAAAAGGTTGTTTAGTGTATCGTAGGTGGTAGTTATCTCACCTTGTCTACATGACCCACTCTTATTAAATGACTCATAGACATCATATTCAATCACATTACTCATACCAATTCTCCTATAATAATTAAAACAGTTAACAATGTTAGTGGTTGGACAAAGTCCCAATCCAATAACCCGTGTTTTCTCAATGTTTTCATAATCTCTCCTTTCTTGATTATATACTTATTATAACAACAATAGCACGGTTTGTCAAGCTTTTTCTGAAATTATTTTAGGTATTATCACCGTCACGGTATCCTATCTTGGACTTATCAAAGACCTCACGTTTACCTTCCTTACGAAATCGTTTGTTATATCCACGTTTGATTGACTTAACAACACCACTGTTTGTTAGGTACACGTAATACTTACGTGCCTTGGTGAGTGCATCATACTCTGCACCACCCTTTAAAGGAATACGTTCTTTCTTCATGACTATCTGCCTTCATGGTCGTGTACGTGTAATTGAATGATTGCATAGTGCAACACTTTCAGAATGTCTTTGCGATTGTAACCATCTTTGTTACCATATCGTTGTGCATATTTCATTATGTTACCGATACAGAAACCATCACCATGTCCACCATCAATGATGAACTCGGTTGCTTGGAATTTGTTTTTGGAATAGTGTTGGTTGTAAGTTGATTCAATATAGGTTGCTAGTTCCTGTATTGCTTCGTCTTCGTTATATTTATAATCTATAGTGTCCATAAGTGCCTCGTAAATAATACTATTATACAGGAAGTTTATAGAAATGTCAAGGTGTTTCTAAATCTTCCACGAAATCAGTTAGTGCATCAAAAGCACCTTCTTCATTGGTTGTCCCCAGAACTACATAAGGGAATTTGAATGCGAGTGTGAAACGGGGACAGTTAGTCCACGCAGTGTGCCAACAATGATGTTGGGGTTCGTCCTTACGACCAAATCTGTACCATCTACCTTGCCATCCTGCAACGTCTTGTTCAGTGATAATCGTATCAGACTTTCTATCATAATAAGAGAAGTATCCGTCACCACTCTCACTCCATGTAAGAATAAGTTGATATGCAGATGCATTCCAGTTAGTATGCCATCCCACAAACCCATTAGGTGGGTAGTAGGATGTCAGGGAGTTTGACCTTGCACCAAATCTCATAGGGAGTTCAGTCTTAGTCCATTTCTTCAGTGGTTCAAATACATCGGGTCTTTGTTTCGCACCTTGTGCTACTTGGAAACCAAATCCTGTTTCGGGGAATCCGTGGTGTTCATCACCCTTCGCAATCATTTCATGCATGTATTCTTCTTTACAGAATTTCTCCCATTCTTCAACGGGTACATCTCTCTGTAAATTATCCGACAATTCCGTACAAAGGTCTTGGTGTTCTAAGAACATATCCAAAGTCTCGTTAAGGGTCTTGAGTAGACCCTTGTTACGGATTGTTATTTCACTCATCCTGTAAATTTACCTGTTTCAATATCAACACCCGCATCATCTACTATGCGATATTTGGGTTCATCCTTTAATCCTACTTCAGGGAAGTGAACCAAAAGAATGTCCCAACACAATTGTGCTATTTCCATGTGTTCTTTTTGTGTACCATTCGCACGTCTAAGGTCACAGTAGTGAATCCAACTACGAAGACTACCCGCCATATAGATTGTAGATTCGGTCAGACCTTCAGGTAACAATGCACGTGCCTGTTCCTTTGCGATACCTTTTTCTAGTGCCTCTTTATATGATTTCTCTGATTGTCTACGTACTTTGGATTGTTCCATTGACCACCATTCTTTCAGTCCACTGTCATTGGTTTCGATTGAGTTCTGTCTATTGTTAGTATCCTGCAAACGTGCCTCACGTGGATAAAACTCAGTTGCTTCTGCATAACGTTGAGAAAACTCTTGGAATGCAAACGAACGGTGACGTAGAATCTGTCGTGCAATGTCACGAGTAGTCTTAATCTCCATAGTCATATGCACCATCTCAAATGGTGACCAGTGGTGCTCTTTAATGAGATACTGTACCAACTTCTTTGCGGTCTTCTTATTATTCTGATTAGCAGGATTACTCACCCTAGCTGTATATGCAACTAACTCACTTGCAGTACTACAATCAGTAATCGCAGAAGGTTTACTTACTGCTATTAGGTTTACTTGGTTCTTCATCTGTCCACTCCACTTCTACGTTATCAATTACGTCCTGTATTTCAGGGTCACTTATTTGTACGTCTTTTGATTGACGTACCCATTTAAGAATTGCTCTAGTAATCACTGGGGTGGTTGCGTCCACACCCATTGCAAATCCTTCTTCTTCTCCGTCTACAAATCCATGAATCTTACCGACCCAATATGATATAAACATGAGTACCACTGTCCCAATCGGCCATATTAAATCCACAACTTACTCCAATTTAAAGTTTTTGAACTGTTCTTGATTGATTCTCTTTCCAGAAGACGAATTATCAAAGACAGGTTTATCATCCCAACCCTTATCAGGGTCATTAGGAATCATCTCTTCATCGGTATCATCTTCCAGACGCATCTTACTACGGTCAACCTTTACGGTAAATCGATTGTGACGTGTCGGGTCATTGTAACGATTCTTCAACTGTTTAACCATTATCTTACCAAGGTTATTTAGTTCTTCAGTAGATATCAATGCAAACATTAAATCAGCAGTTGCGGGTAGACCGAACGACTCAGCCGTATCCTCTAGACCAACATCATCATTACCATAACCCGAACGTGTAGTCTGGGTTGCAGACATGATGGGTACATTGAACTCAACTGCGAGTCCACGTAACTCTTCTGCAATAGACTTGATATAAGAATAAGAGTTGATTGCACCACCCATACCTTTCATACGAGATGATGCACATATGTTCAGGTAATCAATAAAGATAATCTCAGGGACAAAGTTCTTCTTCAACTTCATCTCATTCAACAACGCACGGAAGTGTGACGTATTCGCTTGACCAGTTGGGTATTCTTTAATGATAAGTTTACCTTGAGTCTTCGCTTGAATCTGTTGTACCTTATCGGTAAACATAGTCTTGGATAGATTCTCTAATTGGTCAATAGGTACGTTCAGTAGATTCGCATCGATACGTTCTGCGATACGTTCTTCTGCCATTTCCATAGTAATGTAAAGTGCATTCCTACCCTGTGCTAAAGCACTTGCAGCAACGTGACACATAAATAAAGACTTACCAACACCAGTGCCAGCAAGTGCAATGTTGAGTGTTTTGTTTGGAAGTCCCCCTTTAGTAATCTGATTAAAGTAATCCAAATCAAAGGGTATTCTCTCTTCTTGTTCGTGATAGAAATCATATCGTTGTTCGACATCGTGTAGATAATCGTGACCGATATTAGTATCAAATGTAACCCCTAGTGCCTTAGATAAGACATCAGGGATTGCATTCTTTTGCATCGTAGCGTGTTTACCATCTAGAATTTCAATAGATTCCATTACCGCATTATAGACTGCACGGTCTTGACACCACTTCTCAGTGCGTTCAACTAACCACTCAAGGTTCTCTGATTCCGCAGTAAAGATATTGGGAAGAAGGTCTAACGCAGAACGATATTGGTCATCTGGTAGACTGTTCGCTTCATCTATTTCAATCTTGAATGATTCAAGACTAGGTAGTTTATTATATTTTGCTACAAATTTAGTGACTTCTTTGAAGAGTCCTTTATAGACTCCGTCAAAGTAATCAGGTTGAATAAACGGAAGTACCTTCCGCATGTACGGTTCATTTGTCAGTAGATTCCGCAGTACTGTCTGTTCTAGATTGATATTCATTATATAGTTGGTCTAACTCCTCATGTGTTTCTTCAGTGGCCATAACTTTACCGTCACTATCTTGTGCCATCATAGTGCCTTCCGCAATAGCAGTTCCTATTACGCTATTAAGTATTTTACCAACAAATGCTTGAAATGTCAAGTCTTCTGTTGATAAATTATCATCAGGGGTAGATTTAATGGAGAAATCAAATCGAATCTCTCCATCTTCACCACTTTCATCAATTCCTTCAAATTTAATTGCACCAAAAGTAATAACCGTTTCGGGAAACTCTTCTAGTATTCGGACATCCCATCCATGGGGGTCATCCGAAGGGACAAGTTCATAGTGAACTTTCTCACTTAACATATCCTCAATTTCATTATTAGACTTCGACATTTGCTATCTCTTCCATATCAACTAGTTGTGCTTTTCCGATTGAGTATTGTGATTTGAGGAAGTCTGCGAAGTCTGTTCCCGCAAAGACTGGTTTCCAGAACTCTTCTTGAAGAGTGTCCTTCTCTCGAACCTTTGGGTCAACCATCTCACCAGTATCCCTATCAACACGACAGTACCAACCATTAGAAGGCTTAGCGACATAACCACCAACGATAGCAACGTCCAAAAGACCGCTGAAACGTTGGACACCACCTTCCCAAGATACTGTGATAGGTATCTTAGATTTCTCTTTAACATAACGTGATTTCTCCACATTAATGATAAACCTATAACCTTTTATCTCAGTTCCTTGTTTATCTTGTTGTCTTCCCAGAATCCAGATGTTATCTGCACTGTAGTAAATACCAGTACCACCACCTACGATGTCTTTAGGGAATAGTCCAATTTCCTTATATGTGTGGTTGACGGCAAGCATGGGGATATTCTTCATAGTTAGATATGGAGTACACATCCTAAAGAGACCTTTCAATGCTTTAGCACGGGACATATCTGCCACCGACTTCTCGTTAATCGCATCGTCCAATTCTTTCTTGGATGCGAGATTGCCAATAGAATCAATGACAATGATTACATCGTCACTTCTGTCAAGACCCTCAAGTTGACCCATTAGGTCGAACTTCAGTTCCTCAACATTGGCGATGGGTGTATGTAACACCCGTGCGGTATCAATTCCGAATTGCTCAAAGTAAGATTGGGGACTACCAAACTCACTATCGTAAAAGAGCATTATTGCGTCCTTCTTTGCCTTCATATATGCTCCTGCCATTAGCAGTGCAAATGAAGTCTTGAAGTGCTTACTCGGGCCTGCTAAGACTGTTAAGCCAGGCGTTATACCACCGTCAATACTTCCACTCAACGCAACGTTCACCATTGGAACATCGGTTGGCACCATATCTTGTTCAGTAAAAAATTTACTCTCCGACAGTATCGCTGTCGTCTTTATTTTGCTGTTCTTCTTCAGCTTGTCCATCATACTTGACATTATTTATTTCCTCACGTTCATCTAAATCGTAACCATTACGAAATTCATTGTTTATAGTAACACACTTGTCAACTAAAGTCAAGCTTGGGTCGAACAAAGTAAATGCTTTTGTATCCTTGGGGAAACATGCACCACCAAATCCACGTTTACCATCATAGCCAGGCACACGTGTGTGACCTAGACCAATCCTTTTATCCTTACCGATTGCATTTGCAATAGTAGGGAAGTTACAACCAAATCCAACGGATGCATCATATAACTGATTAAAGAACGTTACCTTGGTTGCAAGGAATGAGTTCACACCATACTTGATAAATGCCGCTTCAGGGCCAGAACAGAACAAATACTCTGTTGCAGTACATAGACTGTATACATCATATAACTGTGCAAGACCTTGACATGCGTCTGGGTGTCCACCAATAACATGGTACTCTGCATTCACAAACTGTTCTTTTGCATTTGATTCTGTAAGGAACTCAGGGTTGATAGTCAGTCGTTTGATATCGTCTTCAAAGATTGAAGAATATAAACGGTCAACAATATCTGGAGTAATTGTTGATTTAACAACAACTCCACCTTCGGTGTGTTCCAATAGTTTCAACACTGCGTCTTCTACAATAGATGCATCAACGAACCCTTCTTCTGACATAGGTGTTGGGGCACAAATAAACGAAACGTGTGGCTCCCAATCGACTAAGTCATCAATGGTTGTGTTGTGTTTTGGGTCAACATAATACATATCAATTTCAGGATGGGTAAACGCATAGTCTACTGCACCCCCTACAAATCCATGACCTACAATACCAATCTTTAGTCTTGATTGTACCTGTTCTGGTGTTCCGTCTGGATTTATGTTTCTTAAACCATTATCTGCTTTCATTAATTTACTCCGTAATAATCTTTGTACCATTTAATAAATGCTGCTACACCTACTTCAATGTTCACTTTGGGTTTATATCCTAGTTCTCTTAGTTTTGCAGTATCACTCCATGTCTCTAGAGTGTCTGCGGGGTGTCGAGGTGCGAGAACTACATCTACATCTCTACCCAATTCTTTACTTATACAATCAATAAAATGCATAAGTTCTACTTGTTTACCTCTACCTATGTTGAAGATTTCTCCAGACGGTAGGTCGGCAAATAGTGCTAATTTAATACCTTCGATGATGTCACCGACATAGGTGAAGTCACGTTTCATCTCCCCATAGTTATATGCTTCGATAGATTCACCCGCAACGATTGAATCAGCAAACTGATACAGTGCCATGTCAGGTCTACCCCATGGGCCATATACAGTGAAGAACCTTAGTCCTACATTGTTTAGTCCAGAGATTTTAAACTGACATTCGTTACAATACTTAGTGTATGCATATGGGTTTAACTGGTGACCAGTCACTTCATCTTCTGTCCAACCAGTAGGAGGAATAGGTGTTCCACCATAGACTGAACTAGTAGATGCATAGAGAACTTTCTTAACCTTATACATCTTACATACTTGAATAAGATTCTGTGTTGCAATAATATTATCTTGGTGATACAACTGTTCATTACCAACTGAATCACGTACACCCGCACGTGCGGCAAGGTGAATGACCACATCTGGCATTAACTTATTAAATGCACGGTCTACCTCATCAAACTCTTTTAAGTCTGCCTTATATACTTGGTGACCAAAGTATGCAACTCTGTCTCGTTTAAGTGCGGGGTCATAATAATCATTATAGTTGTCTAGTCCGACAACATCAAATCCATCATCTAACAAATTGTCTGCAAGATGTGAACCAATAAAACCCGCTGCACCAGTAATTAATATTCTCATACTTTCACAACTCCGTGATTTTTTCTAATCGCATATTTACTATCCGTAGGAACTTTCCTGTTTTCTAATACTTCCTTTATATAGTCCTTAAACATCTCCGCACCTTTTAGACCACGGGATGGTGGATATAGTATGTCTTCATTCTCCATAAAGAATATACACATCATTGCAACGTCACGAAAAGAAACTGCTTTACCTTGATATAACAGTATCTTATCTTTCTCGGACTTACGTCCTTGTATTACTTGCCACTTATCCATTACGATATATGTACTCCAATGCTCGGTCTGCTTCTTTGTTTAGTGGTCGGTTCTCATACCAGTTACCAGTCTCCATGTCTAACTGAGTACACATTTCTGAAATCTGTGTTGCAGAGATTGGATAACCTTTTGCAACTGCATTGCCAGCTACTGCAATCATAATCTGATACATCTTGTGATACCAACCAGTAGTACTGATACTTCTATATTCTTGTTCTAACTTTCTAGGGAAGAACGGACAATCACGATATGATGTCCAAGTGACATCTGTGTTATCCAGTGAATTCTTACGATGTTCCATGACTGCTTTCTGTAGTTCAGGTGGTAATCTATCCATGAAAGTATTACCTTGTGGTTCAACAAACGAATACTTATTCATCAACATATCAGGGTCAAGATGTACACCTTCATTAGTAAACATGAAACTGTATGCATCTGGATACTGTGCAGGGACATAGTACATCCGTGATAAATCTTTTGTTTGTTCATCACCCATACCCTCAAACTGTTTGTTCATAGCAAACCAGAAGTGTGGTAAGTCTTTTCTATCAACTTGTCGTGTCAGGGGAAATACTAATCTGAACTTGGGTTGGTCTTCACTAGATGATGCAGTGTTATAACACACATACTCAAATCGACCATACTTTTCTTGTAGTTGTTGTTTTAGGCACTCAACAGGACTCCGATTGGAATCAGTATGTACCATATAATCATCAACGTCAAGACAACACCAACCAGACCACCGATTAACATTCTTATTAGACCGTGTAGTATCGGTGATATAATCAGCAGGACTAATAAGAGGACTAGAATTTCTACCACCTTTTTCTCCTTTTTTATTATATAGTTCACTTAACAATACAACGAACTTTTCCCACGAATCGAACGTCATAGTTCGGTGGGTCTTGTTGTCAAAAGTATTTTGAAAGATTGTAAGTGAATATTTCATTGTGTATATAATACCATAGTCTCCTTAAAATGTCAAGTTAAATTTTCTGCATACTGATATCGCAACAAGTTTTATGATTTTCTCAAAATCTTCATCTGTTGCATTCAGTTTGAATCTATTAATACCACGCAGTACGAACTTAATATTTCCGACTAAATAACCTTTTGTACTGTCTATCCTATCTACAGATGGTGCCATAATATCCTGTCCGCCCGTAAACAACAACTCTTCGTCTAGTTCAACACCTGTAGTGTGACACAAACCATTCTGTTCTATCCACACGTTTTGAAAATGAGACATCAAGACACCACTTGAATCTATCTCTTTTCTATTGACCTTTTCATCTATCGTCTTACTGTCCATGCCAGAGTTCTTTAATGCGGTGCGATACTTGCCACCACCTCCACCAGAGTATGCATTTCCTTTACAATTACTATATAACTGTTTTAAAGCCTTCTCCGATAGACAATTGACATTGTCCCCCCAGATGTCGAGAGTCATCATGCGAAAAAGTCTTCCAGTGATGACTGAGGTTCAGCAGTCCAACCGACTGCATCCATAATAGGTTCAAGTGGGGATAAGAACGACTTCTCAAACATCTTGTCATAGTCAACAAACTTGTTGAGACCCAACTCTCTGGGTAGATTCTGTGGATATGAGATAATGTTCTCCTTGATAGGATTTGGAACTTTTAAGTAGACAAACTTAATCTTCTCACCGTTCTTAATAGTCTCATAACGTTCCATAGACTTGGTGTACTTGTTATATAACAAAGCACCACGCACATGAACAGGTGTTCCCTTCTTGTATATCATCTTGCGGTCATGCCACTTCTTGACATCATTAACACCACGGGGGAATGATATGTCTTCGGGTGGTAATGAGGAAAACTCATTACGGAACTTACGAATATAAGACTGGGTTTCTTCCTCAGTACCATTCACAAGTATGTGAAACATCTCTTTCATCTTATCACGAACAACCATAGGGGTAGATGACCTAACCGCTTCGATACCCATAATCTTGAGTTTTGGTTCTGCATACTGGACACCCTCATTGTTGTGGACGTTTAGTATGTATCTCTTCTTGGCAGTCCATATCCCACGAGATGCAATCACCTCACGTCCCATCTCCATACGATTCACATATGCATTGGTATAGTCTGCAAGTACAGAGTATGCCTTGGTTAGTACAGGTTCAAAGTGTTCGGAACATATCTTGTCCAAGAACTTGACTGGGTCTTTTGGTTGAAACTTATTAACTAGGTCACCCATACGTAGGTAAACCGAATCAGTATCAATCGCAATCACATAGTCTTCGTCAGTCTTGAGTAAAGTATTCATCTCGTTATTGACTGCACGTTCTGCCCATAGAATAGACAACTGACCCGCAAGGGTAATGGACTCTGCAACACGTTGGTCAAAGTATCTGAACCATCGATTACCCAACGCACCATAGAGACTGTTCATAAGAATCTTGATTGCCATCTGTTGGTTATCCAGAGTAGAAACTCTGTTCATAAGAGACTTTGTCGGGGTCTGTTCGTACTCTTGTTTTGCGTCCAACATCTCACGTTTGATTTGTTTACGTTCTGCATAGTACTGTCGAATCACACTAGGAATAATACCTTCCTTGTCTTTACGGAATCGGACACCAGACGGTGCAGTCGCATAATTACTATCGGTCTTGGTCACACCTTGTAACATACGTTCTACGTCAGTATCAACCAAACCATCCACTACCGTCTCAGGTGACATATTGTATTGAACAATAATCATTGGATACAGAGAGTTCAAGTCAAAGGACGTTACCCAATCATGCGAACCTATTTGGGGTTCTTTTACATAACCACCCGCAAAGTCACCCTTGGGTTTCTCTTCTTTGGATGGAACTGCAATCTTCTGTAGGTTTAGTATACGATAAATGATAGTATCCCATATAGTGGTCGTACCAAACACTTCTTCGAAGTTAGTACCTCCACGATATGCCATAGTCATTGCAAGTGTAATCAATCCAAGTTTCTCTTCCATCAAGTCAACCAACTCAACATCTCGAATGTTGTAGTCAATAAACTTCTGGTGGTCTTCTTGATATAGTGTGTGTAGATTACCGTGTTCTTCATATGAGAGTTTACGTTCACCTAACACCACGTGTGCAATATGGTCGAGTCGATAAGACTCTTGTTGACCTAGTGTATTAAGAGTAAACTTACGAAACAGGTCATAGTAATCTAACTGTGCAATACCCATAAGGTCATAAGTCTCAACATCTTTCATACCCATCTTACCACGTACAGTACGTGAGGATACAACACCCCATGGGGAATAACGTTTGGTAGACTCTTCACCGATTACTTTTCTTGTTCTGTTAACAAGATAAGGGATATCAAATCCTTTACTGTTCCAACCAGTGACAATATCAGGTGACCCATGATTCTGCCAGTAGTCAAGGAACTTGTCTAGTAGTTGCAACTCATTATCACAATGAGTGTATATACAATTCTCTCTTGCGTCATACTCACCTAGACCCCAGACACGGAAGAACTCTTCCTTGTTGGACTTGGTACAAATTGCAGTAACAGGATAGTCTGCCTTGTCAGGTTCAGGAAACCCTTGGTCAGATTGAACCTCGATATCGATTGTAGTAATAACAGGGAGGTCACGTTCAAACTTAATATCGTTCGGAAACTTCTGTGCAATAAATTGCGAGATGAAGTTGTTTTGTCCATAGACCTTGAAGTTTTCCACGTATTGGTATCGCTTCTGAAACTCAGTAGCTTCACGCATAGTCTCAAACTCAATGGGTTCAACTGGATTACCTTCTAGTGAAGTCCATCCAGAACTTGCATTGTTCTTGTTACGATTGGTTACAAATAGTGTCGGTTTAAACGGGATGCGTTTCTTGACTCGTTGACCACCAGAGTATCCCCGATATAAAAGGGTACTACCGTAACGGTCAATTGATGTGTAAAAATCCATATAAATTCCTAAGTTAAGATTGTATTATACAGTAGTATAACACGAAAGTCAAGGCAAAAAAAACCCCCATCATCAATGATTGAAGCTACTTTGAGGGACTCCTATTAAGAGTGTTCTTTCCTTCAACCCTCTAGGGGGGAAGACTCCTTACTGTACTGTTACGCATTTGTAACTCGGTAAGTTTGAATTCTACTGACTTTGTTATCCACTTTATGTCGTCTCCATCACTGATATGTTAATCAGTCGTAACGGAGGCAGTCGCTTAATCACCGTCAAGTCACAAACTTCCCTAGGCGAGTGGTCACGAATTCCCAACCAGTACATCTATTATACTAAACTCAACGGGGTTTGTCAAGCTTTTTAATCAATTAATTTAAAACCTTTTCTCTTGGACATACTTAGACCAATATGGTTCTGAGTTATACCTATAGACTTAGATATAATCTGAGTTGATGCACGTTTGAATGGGGTGTCTAGTTTTTTAAAGTTGTATGTATTAAACATCTCTTCTGCGGAATGTCCAACACTTACTCTATCTGTATTTGGATGGTGCATCATCCAAGTATACTCTGCCTTGCGGTCAGGTTTTTCAGTAAGGTATGTTTTTACTAATCTTTCTACACATCCATACGGGCCTCCATTTAGAGGGAATGCTCGTTGTGTTAACAAGTCATGTATGTGTATTGATGCAACTCTTGAGAAAGAATAACAAGACATATACAATCCATGATTTGCATAAGACAATCCATGTTCCATAGTGAAATCAAATTGTCGTTTGAACTCATCTGCATCTTCTAGATATGCATCATGTTCTAGTACATAGAACCTTGATTTACTTTCTGAACGTTTCTTTATGAACTGCCAGTGGGTAATGTCTCCAGACTTTTCAGTAGGTGACGCACATAACTTCTCTTTCTGTTGACCAAGGTGTAACAATGGTTGCCAGTTATAGAGAGGTTCTAGTTCTGAGATAGTATTGGGGGTGTAACACTGAACAACTTCAATGTCAAGGGGGGTTTTGTTTTCCCACGACTTGAGTGCAATCTCCGTGTATCTCACGGAAGTTGGATTGTTCAAGTCTGCCATCATGTATGCTTTCATAAAAAAAAGGGGACGTTACCGCCCCCTTCCTATCGCTTTTTAGAGTAGTGGTTGTAGTGCAGTCAACATCAGTGCGATGGTGCCTACAAACAAACCAAGCTCAAGTTTTGCATCGGTTGTCATTTTCATTTTATCCTCGTAATTAAGAAATTTTAATTGAACGAGGCTGCTTCTCTTTTGGGATTTCCGTCTTCAATGTAACTGCAAGGATACCGTCTTTTAGTGAAGCACCAGTAACTAGTACATACTCCGAAAGTCTAAATTGTCTCCTAAACGCTTTTGTAGAGATACCTCTGTGAATTACTTCACGGTCTCTAGATTCATGTGAACCACTAATGGTCAATGAGCGTTCTTTTTGTTCAACATTTATTTCGTCCTGTGTGAATCCCGCAACGGCTACCTCAATGACGAACTCATCTTCACCAGTCTTCACAATGTTGTGAGGTGGGTAATGGTCGTTAGCGTGTTTAGTTGCGTATTCCAGTTCTTGAAATAAATGGTCGAAACCAATAAATGCCGAACGTGGGAAAAGTTGTTTACCTACTTTTAGATTTGTCATGTCGCTTTATCTCCTATATTAATTTAGCAAGATGAACGTGAACCCGACTAGCGGCATTCACGCATGTGTTACACTATTGTAACACACTACTATATATAAGAATTAATTCTTCTAATTCAAGACTTATATAAAGTATTTTGGGTCAGTGTCCATATCACTCTCAAATCCAAATGAGAAAGTAACACGTGACACCGAAGGTTGTAGATGATGCCATGTTCCTCTTGGAATCCAAACGCAATCGCCTGGCATCATTATAGTTGTTTCGTCACTGTTCCTTGGTTCTTCTTCTTCACCGATAGTGATTTTACACTCACCGATTACTTGAACCAAGAAGACATCCATACTGTCTGCATGTCTGGGATATGACCCAGAAAATTGTCCAAACCCGACAAACGAAATGTTCGTGATTTGGGGTGCTCCCTTTGTATATTTTTCTTTCTTTGGTGCGGGGTTTACAAAGAAGTCTTCCATCTCTGTAACAATATCTTTAGCGAAACTAGGTGCAGAAGGTCTCTTNTGAAAAGAGTTCAGTCCTAGTCGTTGTTTCTCACGATTCCAGTCATATAGTTTTTCGGGGTGAGTATCAACGAGATTCAACATTTGATTCCAATCCCAATCGAAGTCTATAGTAGACCACCAGTGTTTCTTATTGCGAATCTCTTCTCTGTGTTCTTCGAACATTACTGAATCCAACAAACAGGGTACACACACCAATAGGGATTAAAGATACCTAACATCCATGCGATAAGAATCCATAAAGGAATCTTTACCCAGAGTTTATCTTTAGACCACTCTCTGAACTTAACAGCATAAGGGGATAATTTGTTAAATATCCACTGGCTCATTTATTGCCTATATTATACTTAGGACAAAGTTCCCATTCTGCTTTATCCTTGAAACCGATTATCTTAATCTGTCGTAAAGGGGCACATTCTTGACACACCTCTTTATTCTGTATTTCTACCAATCCCCAGTCAGATAATAGTGTTGCAATTGTATTTCTACGATGTACGTCACTCTCTTCTAGGTTTGCTTTCTTTCCGTCTAACATGAACAGTTCTTTAAAATGGACAATATAGTATCGTCCCTGTTTATGTAGTATATGACAGGATTGAAATAGTTTTTGGTCTTTACGTGAAGCGACACCAATACGGGTCAGAGTCTCACGCACTTTTAGGAAGTCATCTGGTTCTGCTAGAGTTACCTCTAACATATTCACAGGTGCCCATTTTACTAAATTACTTTCTTCCACCTTTATTCACCTTTTCTTTTATATTTTTTAATTGAGAAGGTGTAAGAAGGGGTAGGCATTGTTTAGCTTTTTGATTGCTGTATCCATAGTATTCTTTCACCGACTCAAGGTCATTTTCTAATTCAGGTTTTACCCACTTAGAGAAGCGTTTCCGCTTTCTAATTATATTTATAAGAAACTGATATTGCAGACGTGAGTCTAGGTGGTGGTATCGATTCATCTCATTTGCGATAACAGCGGTATCTGAGAAGTACGATAGACTACGGTTGACCATAAAAGAATTGTATGCTTTCTCATCTTCGGGAGTAATCATAATATCCTTCTTGGATAGATTGATACTGTTTACATAATTAAAAGGGTTCATTGTTTCTCACACATAAATATCAATTAGATTACCCTTCTTGGTAGAGGGATAACCGTATTTTCTTCTGCGATACCAACTAAGGTTACGTACCGAGATTTTCAACTATTATACCACACTTGTCTAGGAAAGTCAATCCTTCTGTTCCTTTGGGATAATCTTCTCCATAAACGACTCGTTCGATTCCACACTGGTGGATAAGTTTGGCACAGTCAACGCACGGTGCGTGGGTAGTGTATAGAACTGCACCCTTCGTCTGTTCCGTTGACGCTGCAACCTTTGTGATTGCGTTCGATTCCGCATGTATTACCTCTGGTCTAGTTTTTAGTTCTGCGTAGTAACCTTCTTTATTGAGTTCGTATGCCCCGATTTCATATTCGCAATTGTTATCCCAACCACTAGGCATACCATTGTATCCTATAGAGATGATTCGATTATCTCTTACAATAACCGCACCAACCTGTAGTCTTCTAGCACTAGACAGACTCGCATAAACTTTTGCGGTCTTCATGTGTGCTATATCCCACTTATCCAAAATCTAATTCCATCTGTTTGGGTAACCATTCATTATTTACTTTAACCATGGTTACTGGTTTATGTTCTGTTGGTTCTTTAGAACTTGCTATGATAACAACATAGTCACCCGTATCCTTGTGAACACGATTTCCATACTTGTCTGTTCCAAGTTCTTCTAAAATATCTGGTCTGTTTCTTAAATACATCATGAGAGTACCTTTGCTATATCTGGACGGAAGTAACCATCGGGTTTCATAATCTTTCCGTTCTTGTCCTTGACAACTTTACCGTTAACAAACTTAGACATATTGGATGCCTTCACTTCGTTCCACACATCATCGAAGTCAATGTCTAGTGTTGATGCCATACCCATGATGACCCATACCATATCTGCAAGACCATCTGCAACTTCTACGATATTCTTATCAACATTAAACGCTTGCCACGTTTCGTTGTATTCTTCGGTAATTAAATCCATGTAGAGTTTTGCTTGTTTACTCTTCATCCCTGCAAAGTCAGGAAAGTCTTGCTCTCCTGCTTCCATAAAATCTTCTACGTCTGTTTGATAATTCATATTAAATTCCACCCGTGATTTGCTATCGCATTTAAAATAATAAAGATACATGTTGCCATGTGTGTAAACCACCAAACAGTCCGAATGACTGCTATGGTGTTTGCTTGTTGGTCAGTCTCTCCGACTTTCTCACCAAGACTCTTTGCCCAAATTCTCCACCACTTACTCATAACCATCCCACAATAATATTAATCATTATAAGATATACACAAGCGAGGTTAGAAAGAACAATGAACGTTCGAATGTATGAGATGTGGTTCTCGTTGGTCGCATCATACCCGTCTTCTTCATCAAAAGAACCAAGGGCGTGTTTCCATATAGTCCAGAGTTTGTCCATGAGATTATTTATAACAACCTCAGTCTTAACTCTTCTTTCATACAAGCACGTCTGATAGGACAGATACCACGCATCTCAATAACTGCTTGAAGGTGTTCCGTTTCCATCTCTGCAATAGTCTTGTACTGCAATGGTTGTTTACCATCTTTGCCGTATGTTCCCCACGTGAGTAACTCACTTTGTACCTTATGGGGTTCATTGTTATACAGACACATATCAATTTGGTCTGCATGACTAGACCGTCTTACATAAGCAAGACCACCATCGACCATATAGGTCTTACCAGACAGAGCGTCTACATGGGTCACATAGTCGTGTCGAGTTTTAGATTCTATTATAGTACCGTCAGGCGTTTGTAACGCATTACGAATAAGTCTTGGGAATTCCCTTGGGAATTTACTCATAGCCATTATACAAACTCCACGTTTGCCATGCATTCTGTTAGACATGCAACAAGGTTTAGTTCATGGTCAGCAACAAACGCATTCTTGTATTGATAATCAGCGAGTATTAAGACCAGTTGAGGTATGGACATGGGTGCAACCTTTCCTTCCATAGAGTCATAGATACCACGGAATATTGCAGCGGGTTCTGTGTCCATATTGTTGACAACCCATGACCGCATCTTCTTGAAGTCTTTGTTCTTTAGTGATAGGAAAAGACCACTATAGTTACTATTATTATCATTAATGAGTACTGTAGTGTCCAAATTACCAGAGATAGAATGACGTTGTGCTTCGTTAAGTACACGTCTCCAGTCAGGTGCATACTTACCAATCAGTCCTGCAATGGTGTCATTATTGTACTTGACACCCTCACCGTCTAGGATGATTTGTAGTCGAGTCATAAACTCACTGCACAACTGTGCCATTTCTTTTTTAGATGTGTTGAACTCATACACACTACAACGAGAGTGTAGAGGTTCGATTACTTTGTTCTTGAAGTTGCACGTCAGAATGAATCGACAGTTCTGAGAGAACTCTTCGATGAACCCACGAAGTGCGGGTTGGGTTGACTGTGCATTAAGGTAGTCCGCTTCGTCAAGGATTACAACCTTGTAACCGCCTGAGAGAGAGACTGACGAAGCGAACTGTTTAATCTTTCCACGAAGGGTATCAATGTTACCCTCCTCAGAACCGTTGATGACAATATAGTCAATGTTCAGTTCGTCACAGATTGCACGTGCAATCGTGGTTTTACCAGTACCCGCAGTACCAGTAAACATCATGTTAGGGATTTCCCCAGTGTCCACAATCTTTTGGAATGTGTCTTTGAGGTTTTGATTCAGAACCGTAGTTCCGATTAGTCGGGGTCTATACTTCTCGACCCATAAGAATTCTTTGGACATGTTGTCTCCATAATAAAATAAGTGTTTCTAATAATGTACATTGTACACTATATGAAACAAATTGTCAAGAAAATTCGGGGGTGGAAAGGAAAGGAACTCTCTCACCCCCACGTCACCAGAAAGGTAACGTTTACTCATCAACACCTTGTGCGGATTGATACTCCTCACATAGTTGAATAATCTGAACCGCTTGGTCTCTTAACTGACCAATAGTCGATAGTTCTTCACCCTTGAATCCGCCTCGTTGGACTACAGTATCAATAACTGCTACCGTTGAACGAGAAACTCGATTGCCGAGTTCATAGATTGAAGAGTGGTCTTTTTCTGCTTGTTGTGCTTTTGCCATCTTTATGCTCCGTAATTAGATGTTTTTTCTAGTGCAATAAAGTATTCAATCGTGGATTGCTTACTTGCGAATTTTGAAATAAGTTTCGAACTGATACCTACGTCAAAATCTTCGTTGACAACTTTTATGTTACCAACATTCATGATGAAGTTAAAATCAACATCATCTGGGTATGTACCCTCTACGTCAATAGAGAATGCATTACTTGTTGCGTCCTTACTGTCAATGACAGATAAACGAATTGCACCAGTTGTAGGTGTGATAGAAATCTCATCATGACCTAAAGCTGCGGCAGCACGTTTTACTTTTGACAACGTATCTGTATCTAGTACAAAATTAACTTCTGCTTCTGGCATGTTAATAGTCTTGCCAGGCGAGGTCAACATCTCTGGGTCAGAGAAGAAGTACTTCACAGAAGAACGTCCAGTTGAATCACCCACGGTTACATAGTCCTTTTCGAACTTGAGTCGTGGTGAGTCCACTAGGGACAAAACATTTAGAAACTCATTCAGGTCGTAGATTCCAAATGACTGTGGGAACTTCTCAGTGAGTTCAACAGTAGATAGAACATTACGTGCGACTGAAATAGTCTTCAGTTGATAACCTTCGGTTATAACGATGTTCGGGTTAATAGTAGAGTAGTTCTTGAGAACACTCAGGGTTGTGTCGGATAATTCCATAATATATTTCCTCTCGGTTTTCTAATTTATAAAGTGTATGATACCATACGTTTCAGTTAAAGTCAAGCTTTTATTTTACTAAAGTTCTTTTCTTTTACGAACTCAATCTTACGATG
>JGI24539J26755_10000142_pt1 | contig 31635 bp, 20 predicted proteins | sample NorSeaMetagenome_2_FD_26755 | JGI IMG/M metagenome (IMG submission 26755) | reverse complement strand
GATTTTGCAAACTCTTCAAATCTTTTATCCTTTTTAACGGTGAAATTTAATGCACTTCCATGAACGGTAATTAAGTGATCAACTCCTGTTGATTCTTTTACCAATGTTGCAATGTGCGGAAACATAACCAAGTGGTTTGTATTCACCACTTTTACGTTAAAATCAACCACTACTAACTCTAATGCATTCTTGTTTTGCGTGATATAACGATCCACCTCAGCATCGGTACAATCAGGGAATTCTTTTACCTCNAATCCATCATAATGGTCGTATACATACACTGGTAAAAANCCGTTTAAGTTGGGCTTAAATACCCGAACTTTTCCAAGGAAAGGTGATTCTTTTTCTCCTTTCTTTACGTATTCTGAATTGTCTGCACTGAATTCGTAGTACTCATTCACAAAGTCAATCGCCATTGGATCATAATCCTGACACAATAAATTCACTTCATAACCAACCTTACACAGTTCTCTTACTAAGTTGTTTACATATAAATTACTACCTGTTCCAGTTAATAAATATCCGTGGGTAATGACTAATGACATGCTTTTACTTTTTGAATGAAGTTTCAAATTAAGCATTCATTATTGGAGAACCAACGGGCAGCTTTGAACTTTGCTAACGCTTAACTTTTCATAAAACAAAAGCTTTATTAAATTAGGTAGAAAAAANTTNTTCTATTTCANGNTATTCTCGGTTGAGCTTAGTTGCCAACTTTTCATCTTTAAACTCAATAATACAGTTTTNTTCCAAACCATATTTTGTAATTATTCTAAAGAGTTTTTCCACGTAGGAAAAACAACCTCCTCTACTTATTAATCTCAAGGACTATGAAGCTTAATTCCGTTTAGATAGATGCTTTAAACGCTTCTATTTTACTTGGGTTTTCTTTTAAACGCTTAAGTGTTTCATTCTTTCCTAAAATTTCAACAATATCAAAAAGCGAAGGACCACCCCCTACTCCCGTGATGCTTAATCTTAATGCAATCATTGGCACACCAAAACCTAATTCTTTTTCTTCTAAATGTTGTTTAAAGTCTGCCTCTAAAACTGCTGACGTAAAAGATTCGGATTTTTCAAAAACGTTAATAATGTCAGCTACAATTTCTGGTGATTGCTCTTTCCATTTCTTTTTAACTGTTTTTTGATCAAACTCTACTGGTGACTCAAAAAAGTATTTTCCTGAATCATAAATGTCTTTTACAAAAACAACACGCTCTTTCATTTGAACAGCCACTTTTGATAAATCTACAGTGGTCGTTATATTTCTTTTAACAAGATCTTTTGCTAGCTCAATTGCTAATTCTTCATGAGAGCTTTTCCAAAGGTATTGTTGATTAAACCACTTCGCTTTATCTGGATCAAATTTAGCTCCTGACTTACCCACTTTACTGATATCAAAAGCTTCTACTAATTCTTCTAAGCTAAATATTTCTTGCTCTGTTCCTGAGTTCCATCCTAATAAAGACATGATGTTTAAAAACGCTTCAGGATAATACCCTTCTTCACGATATCCTTTAGAAACATCGCCCGTTTCAGGATCTGTCCATTCTAAGGGAAAAACAGGAAAACCACCTGCATCACCATCACGCTTACTTAATTTACCCTTGCCTGTTGGTTTCATTAACAATGGTAAATGTGCAAACAAAGGAATCTCCCAGCCAAAAGCATTATATAAAGCAACATGTAAAGGTGCTGAGGGAAGCCATTCTTCTCCTCTTATAACGTGAGAAATTTCCATTAAATGATCATCAACAATATTTGCTAAATGATAAGTTGGCATTCCATCACTTTTAAAAATGATTTTATCATCTAACTCTGATGAATTAAAATTAACATCTCCTCTAACCAAATCTTCAACTATAATGTTTTGATCCGGCTCCATTTTAAACCTAATCGTATATTCAGTATTGGCTTCAAGTAATGCTTTCGTTTCTTCTTCGGATAAAACCAATGAATTGTTCATTGATGCTCTTATTGAGAAATCGTACTTAAATGTTCTTTTTTGTGCCTCTGCCTCTGCTCTTTTTGCGTTTAATTGTTCAGATGTATCAAACGCATAATAAGCTTTACCATCATCAATTAAACGCTGAGCATATTTTACGTAAATTTCTTTTCTTTCCGATTGTTTGTATGGTCCAAACGGTCCCCCTTTATGAACGCCTTCATCAAAATCAAATCCACACCATTTTACACTTTCTACAATATATTCTATTGCTCCAGGTACAAATCGTTTTTGATCTGTATCCTCAATTCGAAGAATAACATCCCCTCCTAATTTCTTAGCAAATAAATAGTTATACAGTGCAGTTCTTACTCCTCCAACATGTTGAGGGCCTGTTGGACTTGGCGCATAACGAACTCTTACTTTTGACATCTCTTAAAATTTGTAGTGTAAATATAATCTTTAAGGTTTATTTTGCCGAAAATACCTTTTAATTAAATGATTAATTAAATTTGAACCAGGCAATAGACTAAAACACAATAGCTATATCTGTTTTTCGTTTTACCTAATTAGCTTTTAAAACATGAAAAAAACGCTCTATATAATATTAATTATTTTCAGCGCTACTGTTAGCGCTCAAAACAGCAATATTCCGCCTGACTTTAACGGAGTAAGTACGGAACTCTTTGCGACGTATCAATTTAACCATCAACCGGGAAATGGTCTAACCATACCTTTTTATGGTTTTGGTGTATACCCTAGATATAATTTTTTAGCACAAAATAACTACTTAAGCCTAGCTGTTGGATCTCCTTTTAACGGAGGGTTTGATTTTGTTGCCTCTAATACTGGCTCTATAGTTCAATATTTTATTGATTTACCAGCTGAACTAACATTAAACTTCGGTGAAAGAGCTACCGCAGAAGCCGATTATTATTTTGGAGGGTATATTGGCGGAGGGTTTGGATATAACTATGCTGTATATTCAGATTCTTTTGGTTTCAAAGCTAAATCGAGTTCGTTTGGCCCAATGGTTAGTGCGGGTATTAGGTATAAATACATGGGTCGCCCACTCGGAATTAGAGCAAGTTATATCGTTGGATATTTGAATAACTTTAAGGAAGACCCTTGTAATTGCTTAACATATGAAAACGGAACAATTCCAAAGGTTTTAAACTTAAGTGTTGCTTACGGTGTACAATAATTTGAAAAATACATACACGAACGAAATTCAAAAAAAGCTTCAGGTCTTTATTAAACGGTATTACCTAAAAGAGCTGTTTAAAGGTTCCGTAATAAATTTAGCCTTAGCTATTTGTCTAATTTTTATTTTCGCTTTGGCTGAATACTTCTTAAGGTTCAGTTCAGCCTCTAGGCTCTTTATTCTNNTNTCTTTTAGCGGAATATTATTTTTTTCACTAGGAAGGTTTTTAATCTGGCCGTTATTTAAATTTCTAGGAATTATCAATACCATATCAGATGAGAAAGCATCAGCGATAATCGGAAATCATTTCCCAGAAGTTCAAGATCAACTCTTAAACCTCCTTCANCTTCAAAATGAAAAAAGCCAAAACGAATTAGTAATAGCTAGCATTACTCAAAAAGCAAAAAAAATAACTCCTTTTGAGTTTGAAGANGCCGTATCATTCAAAGATGTTTTCAGATTTGCTCGTTGGGCANTTTTACCAATATCACTTGTTCTTATTTTTTCAGGTTGGAATGCAGAAGTTCTAACAAATAGCGCTAAAAGAATCGTTCAATATAACCAAGAATTCAAACCCGAAAACCCTTTTAAATTTAAACTTCAAAACGACAAATTATCCGTTATTAGAAATCAAAACTTCACACTGAAAGTAGAATTTACAGGAGAAAATGTACCCAACAACATTTATATTCAATCAAATAAAGCTTTATATCGTTTAAACAAAGTTTCTATTTCTGAGTACGAATATGAATTTAGAAATGTACAAAGTGACGTTAATTTCAAAATTAAAACAGGAAATTTCTTTAGTGAAAACTTAAAACTATCTCTTATCGAAAAACCTATTATCTCTAGTTTTTCTATCGATCTTAATTACCCACGATATACGGGGAAAAAAGATAAGTCTGTTGAAAACAACGGAGATTTACTTGTTCCAGAGGGAACTAAAATTAGTTGGAAACTTAACAGTAAATATGCTGATTACTTAATTTTTAGTGTAAATGATACAGCTCACCAATTGCTAGGAAACGAAGAAGTTCGGTTTCAAATACGCGCAGCGAAGTCCTTTAAATATCAAATTAACGCACATCAGCAGTCAGCAATTAAAGGGGATCCTCTTAACTACTATGTAAATGTTTTAAAAGATGCCCACCCTAAAATTAAAGTTCACCAATTTCATGATTCCATTAATCCACTAATGCTTTTCCATTCAGGAGTTATAGCCGATGATTACGGATTTAAAAGATTACACTTTCATTTTGAAAACAAAGATACCACTGGTAATATCCAAATAAACACACCTAACAAGTCCTACCAATATAAATTTAATCATGGTATTAACGTTAAAGAACTTGGTTTTAACAAAGGCGATGAATTTTCTTATTATTTCGAGGTTTTCGATAATGATGGTGTAAACGGATCTAAATCTTCTAGAAGCTTCCAAAAAGTATTTAAAATACCAACTGAAGATGAAGTAAATGATTTATTGACTAAGAATTCAGAAGCTATAAAAGATCAACTTAATGAAAACTTAAATAAAGCTCAAGATTTACAAGAAGAATTCAAGGAAATTAAAAAAATGTTACTCGATAAAAAACAAATGAGCTGGGAGGATAAAGCAAGAGTGGAAGACTTTTTACAGAATCAAAAGAGCTTTGAGGAACAACTAGAAAGTTTACAGTTTGAAAATGAAAAAAACAATTTTCAAAAAGATCAACTAAGTCCTCGAGAACAAAAAATTGCGCAAAAACAAGAAATGATTAATAAACTATTTGAGGAGTTATTAGATGAAGAAACTAAAAAACTATATGAGGAACTAGAGAAGTTAATGGATCAGTTTAATCAAGAAAGTACAGAAGAAATGCTTGAAGAACTGAATTTAAGTAATGAAGAAATAGAAAAAGAATTAGATCGAACCCTTGAGTTTTTTAAACAAATGGAATTTGATGAAAAACTGAATGAAGCAATTAAAAAATTGGAAGATCTTGCTGAAAAACAAGAAGACTTAGCTAAAAAAACAAAAGAAAATAATGAATTTTCCAAAGAAGAATTGAATGAGAAACAAGAGGATATTAACAAGAAGTTCGAAAAATTAGAGAAAGAACTAGAGGAGCTAAACAAAAAGAATGAAGAGCTTGAAAATAAACGATCAATAGAGGACACTAAGGAACAACAAGAGGATATTAAAAATGAGCAGGAAAAAAGTAGCGATGAATTAGAAAAAAACAATCGCAAAAGATCCGCAAAAAGTAAAAAGAGTGCTGCTGATAAAATGCAAGAGTTGGCCAAAAANTTGGAAAGCATGCAACAGGAAATGCAAGAAGAGCAACAAATGGAAGATATTAACAGCCTCAGACAAATACTCGAAAATTTAATTTCTCTTTCTGTTGAACAAGAAGACTTAATGCAAAACATAAAACAGACGAATAAGTTTGACCCTCAATTTCCGGTTTTAGCAACCAAACAAGGTGATTTAAAGGAAAGTGCCAAAATTATTGAAGACTCGCTGCTATCCTTGTCAAAACGACAGATAGCACTAGAGTCAATCATTAACAAAGAAATTTTGGACATTAGATTCAATATGGATAAATCTATCGACTTTTTAAGGGAACGAAAAACACTTAACGCTGCAACAAAACAACAATACGTAATGACTTCGGCTAATAATCTTGCTTTAATACTTGATGAATCTTTGCAACAAATGCAAAAAGACATGATGAAAAGCAAAAAACCAGGCTCAGGTTCATGCAGTAAACCAGGAGGGAGCAGCCCTAAGCCAATGCCAAGCATAAAAAAGATGCAACAAAAACTTGCCGAACAGCTGAAACAAATGAAGAAAGAGCTTGAAAATGGTAATAAACCAGGTAAAAAAGGACAAAAAGGTAAAAGCGGTTTAGCTAAATCGCTGGTTCAAATGTCTGCTCAACAAAACGCAATTAAACAGCAGCTTAAACAACTAGACCAACAACAAAAAAAACAAGGCAATGGCGGTTTAGGTGAAATGGAAGATCTTNAACAAAAAATGGAAGAAACTGAAAGAGATATTCTTAATAAAAACATTACCCGCGAAACTATTATGCGACAAGAAGAGATAATGAGTAAACTTTTAAAGGCCGAAAACGCTATAAGGGAAAGGGAATTGGATGATAAACGAAAATCTAACCAAGCTAAAAAAACTTTTAATCGTAACCCTACTGATTTTATTCCGTACAAAAGTTTCGAATCAAATGACAAGGAAGAAATTCGCTCGATTCCAGCGTCTTTTAATTTATATTATAAGCGAAAAATAAGCGAATATTTTAATACATTTGAAGAATAATTTTTTACCATGGGACAGCAAATATCTTTTACTTCAAAAGCAGAAAACCTAAATCAGGTTGAGGTTTTAATAAACACTGTGTGTAAAGACTATGAGGTTAATGAAGATTATTATGGTAACATATTAATTGCCTTAACTGAAGCAGTAAATAACGCCATACACCATGGGAACAAATCGAACCCTAATAAAACCGTTACTTTAGGCTTTTATGCTGAAGACTCTATTTTAAAATTTACTGTTGAGGATGAAGGTCCTGGGTTTGATTATCAAAACTTACCAGATCCAACTGACCCTAAAAACATTGAAAAACCGCACGGTAGGGGGGTTTTCTTAATGACAAAATTAGCGGATGAAATTAATTTCGCTAACGAAGGGGCGATTGTAACAATGAGTTTCAACCTTGAAGATGAATTACTTCAAGAAGTTCAAAAAGAAAAAGAAGAAGAAAAAAGAGTTTAGATGGATATACAAAGTGAATTTGATTTTCGCAGTGAAGACATTTTATTTCAATTAAATAAAAAGCCGGCTATTATTAGCTGGCTTTCTTATTCTATAACGTCTGAAAACAAAATTACAGGTGATATATCATACGTTTTTTGCTCAGATGATTTTTTACACAAAATGAATATTAAGTATTTAAATCATAATACTTTAACAGACATTATTACTTTTGATTATTGCCAGGGTAATTTAATAAATGGTGAAATGTTCATCAGTATTGATCGAATTAAGGACAATGCAAAGGACTTTGGTGTTTCTTTTGAAAAAGAGTTGCATCGGGTTATGGTTCACGGAATTATGCATCTTTGCGGGTATAAAGACAAAACCGTTGAAGACCAAAATGTTATGAGCTTCAAAGAAGATTTTTATTTAAATTTGCGTGAGTTTTAAAATTTCACATATCATATAATGAGTTTTTTCAAAGAATACGAAGTAATAGTTGTTGGTGCAGGCCATGCTGGTTGTGAAGCAGCCCATGCAGCTGCAAAGCTGGGGAGTAAAGTTCTTTTGGTTACTTTAAATATGAACAATATCGCCCAAATGAGCTGTAACCCAGCTGTTGGAGGTATTGCTAAAGGTCAGATTGTCAGAGAGATAGATGCATTAGGAGGAATGATGGGTATTGTTACAGATGAAACAGCCATTCAAACCAAAATGCTNAACAGAAGTAAAGGACCTGCAATGTGGAGTCCAAGAGCTCAATCTGATCGAATGATGTTTGCCGAATCATGGAGAATGAAATTAGAGCAAAATTTGAATGTAGATTTTTGGCAGGACATGGTAACAGATGTTTTAGTTAATAATGATAAAATAGTAGGCGTTAAAACACAGTTAGGNCTCGAATTTGGGGCTAAATCCGTAATTCTAACGAATGGTACATTTTTGAATGGAAAAATCCATATAGGAGACAAAAACTTTGGTGGTGGTAGAGCCGCAGAACGAGCCTCTACGGGTATAACAGCTTGTTTAGAAAGTTTAGGTTTTGAAAGTGGAAGAATGAAAACCGGAACTCCTCCAAGAGTTGATGCAAGATCATTAGATTTTTCTAAAATGGAAGAACAACCTGGAGATCCAAATCCACCTCGTTTTTCTTATACTGATACTAAAGCTTTAACCACTCAAAGAAGTTGTTGGTTAACATATACCAATCAAGAAGTTCACGATATTTTAAAAACTGGTTTTGATAGATCACCAATGTTTACAGGTCGAATTGAAGGTGTTGGACCAAGGTATTGCCCATCAATTGAAGATAAAATAGAACGTTTTTCTCAAAGAGATAGACATCAAATATTTGTTGAACCAGAAGGTTGGAATACTGTTGAAGTATATGTAAATGGTTTTTCTACCTCTTTACCAGAAGATGTTCAGCAAAAAGCAATGCAAAAGATCATAGGTTTTGAAAATGCAAAAATGTTCAGACCTGGATATGCAATTGAATATGATTATTTTCCTCCTACTCAACTTAAACATACCCTTGAAACCAAACAGGTAGAGGGTTTATATTTTGCAGGCCAAATAAACGGTACAACTGGTTACGAAGAAGCTAGTGGTCAAGGAATTATGGCGGGTATAAATGCTCATAAACGAATTCACAACCCTAATAATGATTTTATATTAGGCAGGGATCAAGCTTATATTGGAGTTTTAATAGATGATTTAATTACAAAAGGAACTGATGAGCCTTATAGAATGTTTACTTCAAGAGCTGAGTATAGAATTTTACTTAGACAAGATAATGCTGATGATCGCTTAACTGAAATTGGATACAATATAGGTTTGGCTGATAAAAGCCGCTTAGATAAAGTTAAAATTAAGCAAAAAAACGTAAATACAATTATTCAGAAATTTAAAGAAGCTAGTGTTCAACCTAACTTGCTAAACCCTATTTTGCAAGAAAAAGGAAGTAGTAAAATTAAGCAAAAAATGAAAGCTTATAATCTAGTACTTCGCCCTCAGCTGTCTATTTATGATTTAAAAGCTGACCCTCATGTAGAAATTTTATTAACAGATAGAACACAAGAAGAAATAGAGCAAGCAGAAATCTTGATGAAATATGACGGTTACATTTTTAAAGAACAAGAGATGGCCAATAAGCTTAAAAAAATAGATACAATAAAAATTGGTGCAGATTTTAATTACAGTTCTATTAAAACTTTATCTGCTGAGTCAATTCAAAAACTAACAAAAATTCGACCATTAAATCTTGGTCAAGCAAGTAGAGTATCCGGTGTTAGTCCTTCAGATATTTCGAATTTATTGATTTATTTAGAAAAACATTAAATGAATGTTCCACGTGGAACAAAAAAGTAATCTTTAAGGTTCCACGTGGAACATTTAGTATGGCAAAAAAAAATTACCTAGATATTCAGCAAGAAATAATAAACCAAATTGATAAGAATTCTAAAAATAAATTAGTTGATGATTTAATGGATACGCTATCTATAAGTTCTGATAGTGCGTATCGAAGAATAAGGTTGGAAAAAACTTTTACGCTGGACGAACTCGTGAAAATATCAAACAATTATAATATATCATTGGATCAGTTGATTACAAGTAACTCGTCTGAATCGGTACTGTTTTCGTTTCCATTTAAAACAAACACATTCAATTTAGAAGAATACTTCCTGAAAATACTTAATCACCTTAAAAAAATTAAGGACAATAAAGGAACAATGTATTATTCTGCAAAGGATATTCCGATATTCCATTTTTTTCAAAATAAAAAGCTTTTAGCATTTAAGTTTCACTATTGGTTAAATGTAATGAACAACAACAGTGAATTAATATCCAATAAATTTAATTATAATTTTATACCAGCAAAATTAGCCGAATTAACTAAACAGATATACACTGTATACGCACAAATACAGACACATGAAATATGGAATTTAGAAACGCTCACAAGAACATCTAGCCAAATCACATACTATTATGAATTAGGTTTAATAAATGAGGCTCAAGCAATAGATCTTCAAAATGCCTTAAAAGACTTTTCCGTCCACTTTGAGAAACAATGTGAAAAATCAAATAAATTTTTTATGAACGAAGAACCGTTTCATACTGAAGAAAATTATCATTTTTATACCAATGATATAATAGCAACAGATAACTCAATATATGCGGAATATGCTGATATAAAAGAGTCTTTTCTTCCGCATATTGTTTTAAATTATATGATTACTGATAATAAAAAGTACTCTGAATTTAATAAATCAATATTTAATAATGTTATTCAAAAATCAACATTAATAAGTAGTGTAAATGAAAAAGATAGAATGAAATTCTTTTCTTATAACCGAAAATTTATTGATAAACAGCTGCTAAAAATTGAAGTTATTTAAACTTAAAATGATCAAATATTTTCTTTGCTTTACTAAAGCCTACTAATTCTATTACCTCTTTAATTCCAGCTTTTTTAATATTTTCAACACTCTTATAAACAGAAAGAAGTTCTGTTCTTGTTTTATCTCCAACACCAACAATACCATCTAATTCAGAAATAATCATTGCTTTACTCCGTCTATTTCTATGGTGTGTAATACCAAAACGATGCGCCTCATTTCTTAAAAATTGTATCAATTTTAAAGATTCGCTTCTCTTATCAATATAAATGGGATATTGATCCCCAGGGAAATAAATTTCCTCCAAACGCTTGGCAATTCCAANGATCGGTATTTTACCTGNTAGGCCTAATTTTTCTAAAGCCCTAACGGAAGAACTTAACTGACCTTTACCACCATCAATAATAATTAAATTTGGTAANTCTAGGCCTTCAAGTAACATCCTACTGTATCTTCTTTCCAGAGCTTCCTCCATACTAGCAAAGTCATCTGGACCTTCAACAGTTTTAATGTTAAAATGTCGATAATCTTTTTTAGAAGGTTTACCATCTTTGAAAACAACACAAGCACTTACAGGATGCGTACCTTGAATATTACTATTATCAAAGCATTCGATATGCCTTGGTAGTTTTGGTAAATGCAACTTCAATTTTAAATCGCTCAAAATGCGCTCATTCGGTATCTGTGGAGTAACATCAGATTTCTTCTTTTCTAAACAATAAAACTTGGCATTCCTTACTGATAAATCTATTAACTTCTTCTTATCCCCAACCATTGGTACCTGGAATTTAATACCGTCTAATTTAACATCCAAATCAAAAGGAATAATAACGTCTTTACTATTAGAATTAAACTCTTCTCTTAAACTAAGTATATAATAAATTAATATATCACTTTTGGATTCATCTAATTTTGCCTTTACCTCCGCAGTATGACTTTGAATAATAGCTCCGTCAATAACTTTAAAAAAATTGACGAAATAACGCTGATCATCAGAATATAAACCAAAAACATCAACATTGTTAATTGTATTGGAAACAACCGTTGATTTATTCTGATAGTCTTCAATTTGTAATAAAGAATCCTTCATTAATTGAGCATCTTCAAATTCTAACTTGTCAGAAAAATCATTCATTTGTACAATAAGAAAGTCTTTTACCTGCTTAATATTTCCCCGTAAAATATTTTTTATTTGATTTATCTTTTTATCATAATCTTCTCTTAACTCATGACCTTCACAGCCACCTAAACAATTGCCTATATGAAATTCAAGACATACCTTGAATTTTCCTTTACTTATATTATTTTCATCCAATAAATAATTACAAGTTCTTAACTTAAATAAACCATTAATTAATTTTAACAGCGTATTAACCATTTTAACGGAGGTATAAGGACCAAAGTATACTGAACCATCTTTTATTACTTTACGTGTACTAAATACACGCGGAAAGGCTTCTTTTTTTATGCAAATCCAAGGATATGTTTTATCATCCTTTAAAAGAATATTATAAGGAGGACGATATTTCTTAATTAAATTATTTTCGAGTAGTAGAGCATCTTGCTCAGTTGGCACAATAATTAACTTAATATCAGCAATTTTTTTTACAAGTACTTTAGTCTTACCAAATACACTGCCTGTAAAGTAACTTTTCACACGGTTTTTTAAATTCTTTGCTTTTCCAACATATAAAATTTCTCCTTTGTCGTTATAATAACGATAAACACCAGGATTATTTGGTAATGTGCGTAGAATACTTTGTATATGTTCTGAAACTTTTTCCCGCATAAGGCAATAAAACCATTTTCAAATAACAACAATAATAAGTAAATTGTTACTCATAAACCCAAACTACGGACAAATGAATTATTTAAAATTGAGATTATTAGCACTAGGCATAGTTATTAGTATTATTTCCCAAGCACAGTTACCTAAAGAAGTTTTAGTAGGATATTGGCACAATTGGGAAACGCTTAGGTTAAAAGACATTAATGATTCTTACAATGTTTTAGTTTTATCATTTTTAGAAGCTGATAAAAATAATTTACAAGATGATAACAAAGTATCTGACTTAGAGTTTACACCTAAAAATTCAACAACTTTAAAACAGGATATTACAACAGTTAAATCAGAAGGAAAAAAAGTTATTGTAAGTATAGGTGGAGCTAACGGATCCTTCAAGTTAAATTCTATTTCTGATAAAAATATATTTATTACAAAAATTAAAGACTTTATATTAAATTATAAAGTAGATGGTATAGACTTGGATCTAGAAAGGTCAGTTTATATGTGCCCTTCAGTAAACCAAACGATGACAAATCCAGCCCCACAATGGGATTATATAATTGATGCTGTAAACGAAATTCAAACATGGTTTAAAAATAAGTATGGCAAAAAAATGATTTTAACAATGGCTCCAGAAGTAAAGTATACTACTGGCGGTCTATCTCCATGGAATTCTTGTAATGGTTCATGGTTACCTATCATAGAATCATTAAAAAATGAAATAGATCTACTTATGATTCAACTTTACAATTCGTCGGAAAATTATGCATTACCTGGTTATGAAGCTTGGCCAGCCAATAGTAAGCTTTATAATCAAGGAACAGCCGATTATATCATTACACAAGTGGAAGCTGCAATAGAAGGATTTAAAAACCAAGGAAATAAAACAACCGGTACTTATTCTGGACTACCTGCAAGCAAAATTGTAATCGCATTACCTGCAAGCTCTTGTTCAGCTGGATCTGGTTACATAACACCATCAACACTAAAAGCTGCGGCAAAATATCTACTAGGTGTAGGATCTAAACCTGGAGCTTACACATTATCGAAAAACTATCCAGAATTACGAGGTTTTATGACTTGGAGTGCAAACAACGATGCAGATGCTTGTGGAGGTTCTTATAGTTTTGCACAGGCATTTAATGACGTTTATGACAATTATGATAATGCTAATTCCATTAAATTTGTAGAAATTAAAAATCTTAGTGTCTATCCAAATCCAACAACAGGAATTTTAAATATTGAGTCTGAAAAAATAATTGGTCAGATAGTCAACTTAACAGATTTAAATGGTCGTATTGTTTTAACACAGTTAATAACGAAAGATATTACATCTATAAATACAGCACTACTATCAAAAGGTATTTATACCATTAATGCAATAAACTATGTTGCTAAAGTAATTTTAAAATAGCCAGCTTATTATTAAGAAAGCCATTCATAAATTTGAATGGCTTTTTTTAATAACCTGTTTGTTCGTATTCTATGTAATCATCAGAATCATGTTCAGGATTAATTTTAAATCCGTTTAACGTTTTCTGTAATCCATCTTTAAAAGTTGATATCATTAATAATCTTCCTCCTTTAGAATAAAAATACCAATCTCCATTTTTTCTACCTATTCTATAATCACCAAACCTTCTTAATGAACCGTTTTGATACCAAAACATGTGCTTACCAGTTGGTAAACCATTTTCATATTTCCCTTTAAATACAATTTGTTTGTTATTATAATAGGATCGCCACTCACCTATTTTTTCCCCATCAAGATATGAGCCAAATTGCCTATGATCTCCGTTAATATAAAACCATTCTCCTTCTTCGTAACCTTCCTTATAAATTCCAGACGAAATAACTAATCCAGAATCATTATAAAAAACATACCTTCCGTCATATAACCCGTCCAAGTATTCAACAATTCTCATTGTATCTCCAGTTTCATAATACAAATTCCAAATACCATTTTCTTGGCCTTTATTATTGTAATTACCTTCCTCTTCTAAATGTCCGTTTTTATAAAAAAATTTCCAATTACCTATTTTTATTCCATTACTATAATTTCCTTTACTTAATGTTTCACCAGATTTATAATATACGATCCATTTACCGTCTCTTAATCCGGTTTTTAAAACAATACCTTTAGCTTCTATAGTACCATTATTATATAATTTTGAAGAAATTACTTTCCCATCTGAATTGTATTCTCTATGAACTCCATGCGGCAATCCTTTTTCGTCATATATTCCTGTTTTTCCAATTGTACCATCTGAAGTAAATTCCTTTTTAAGTTTAAATATTTTAACTTCTTTAAAGTCCTCTATTAAAAATCCATTTTTATACTTTAAAACAGATATAAGTTTNCCTTCTTTATCATATATTCTTTCAATTCCATTTTTTAAGTTAAAAGAATAATCAGTTTCTCTAACAATAAATTTACCATTGAAATCAATCCATCTTCCACGCTTTCCTCCTAATTTATCTTTACGATTTATTTCGCTCTTTTTTAAAATTCCATTTTGATATTTAAGAATTGAAATTTTCAAACCTAAAGTATCGTATTCGAAACCAGTTCCATTTTTTATTCCTTCTTCAAATGGTATTTCAAATTTCAATTGACCAGACTGAAAATATTCGTGAACATACTGAATGGTATCACTTACAAATTCTTCTTTTTTAACTAAAATTACGTCGTTATTGTAGAATTTTCTAAAGCCGTGTTTTAAGCCGTTTTGATAGCTTATCTCTAAGTTTACAAAGCCTTGTACCGAAAAGAACTTCCAAAGGCTGTCAAGCTCGTAATTAACCCTATTACCCTCTGATTTAAGGTTACCATTCTCATGATAAGTCTTCCAATATCCATTTGGCTTACCATTTTCAATAAAACCTTCACTTGAAATCTTCCCATTATCATATTTAAATTCATTATAACCGTTTTGAACTTGAGAGAATAAGGGAATTTGAATAAAAAACATCACAATAATGACCGAAAAAAATCGACCATTAAGACTTAAATAATTATTTAAATTACTGTTTATCAATGTTTTATTTATAAACCTAAACGTTCACTAATTTCTAACATTTTTATAATTGGCTTCTTAGCATTTTCAATTAAATTATCGTCTAGTGTTAATTCTGGAATTTCTAATTTTAAACAATTATATAATTTTTCGAGTGTATTTAATCGCATGTGCGGACAATCATTACAAGCACAAGTATTTGTTGGTGGAGCAGGAATAAAGGTTTTATCTGGTGATTCCTTCGCCATTTGATGTAAAATTCCACTTTCTGTAGCGACAATAAATGTATCACAATCACTTGACTTTGAATATCTTAATAATGCTGCAGTGGATCCTATAAAGGTAGAATGATCTAATAATTCGGCTTCACATTCTGGATGTGCAATAATTTCGCTTCCAGGATTTTGAGCCTTAAGTGTTATAATTTTTTCCAGAGAAAATATTTCATGTACCATACAGCTACCGTCCCATATAGCCATTTCCCGACCTGTCTTTTTTTCTAAATATGCCCCTAGATTTCGATCAGGTCCAAATATAATTTTTTGTTCTTTTGGCAAGCTTTCAATTATTTGAACTGCATTACTTGAAGTACAAACGATATCCGTTAAAGCCTTAACATCTGCTGAACAATTCACGTATGAAATTACAATATGATCTGGACGGTCAGCTTTAAATTTTGCAAATTCATCAGCCGGACAACTTTCAGCAAGTGAACAGCCAGCTTTCAAGTCCGGAAGCAAAACTTTTTTATCAGGACTTAAAATTTTTGCTGTTTCAGCCATAAATTCAACTCCAGCAAAAAGAATGATGTCAGCCTCTGTTTTAGCAGCTTTCTGCGCTAAAGCTAAACTATCACCAACAAAATCTGCAATGTCTTGAATGTCGCCTTCCTGGTAGTAATGAGCAAGAATAACAGCATTCTTTTCTTTCTTCAATTTTTTAATCTCTTCAAACAAATCTAAAGAAGCATCGATTTCCCTTTCTAAAAACCCTTTCTCCTTTAATTCTTTTTCTACTTCTTGATTAAACATATATATATATATTCTTTTTTATTTAAATAAAATATGGTATTATTTATAGTCGGTTAATAAGTCGGATTACTTTATATTAAAATTCTTTTTTTTATCAAAAATATCAAATTAATAACGGGTTGTACACAATGATTATTATTATTAATTAGTTAAAATATAGTTGCTTATGAGGTTACTAACATTTGTGTTAATAACCACTATTGTTAATTAAAAACCTAAATTACCATCTGTTTATAACAGTGAATTATGTGTTAATAGCTTTTAATAAATAAGTACAAATTTAGTTTGGAAAATTCGATTTTTCGGTGGTATGGACTTTATTCCTATAAATACCTAGATAAACTTATAAATTCAATTAACGTTTTATAACCGTTATTAACAATTTAAGTGTTTATAACTACCTTTGTAAACTATCTGATTTCTAAGAAATTGTGATTTAATTAACATTTTGGTTTTAACACTGTTAATAACGTGAAGTATTCCTTTTTTATTACAACAATCATTTTAATAATTATAGGGTGTAATGAGCCAACAGCAGCTGATAAAGGGTATATATTAAATGGGAAATATAATTCTCTTATTCAGGACTTTAAATCCAATGACTTAAAGTTAATAAAGTACATTATTAAGGAAGATAAAAGGGATACTTTATATGTAGACAGTGTTAATTGGGAAAAAGAATTAAAGCTTTTTTTCGAATCAGATATTTCAAAGAACAATTCAAGTTTATATAAAATTACAACTGTAAATGGTGGTTGTGAAAAAACATTACAAACAACCGATTTTAAACAAAGTGTTAAAAAGTTGCAATTTGACAGCTGTGATGGAGGTTTATATGTTAATATCAACGTGGAAAAGAAAAATATGTTTTACGATTTTAAATATCACTTAGAATTAAATGAAAATGGATTTTTAATTGAGTGCAATCAGCGTGTTGAATTTGCGTTTGCGTCGAACCATCGAATAGAGGGAAAGTTTATTAAGTAATGGAAAAAGATAAAAATAACGAAGAACAAGTTAATAAACCAGATTCAGTGGTGAAAGATAAGTTATTAGCGGGTTTAGACTTGAATTTAGCAGATAGTTTTAAGGATTTTATATCTAAGCTTATCAATTTTGTAAAAAGCACATTAAGTTTTGCGGATGAAGTAGATAAAGAAGCCACTGTAAAAATGATTAAAAATCAAATTCAATTTAAAGGATTCAATATCTGGATTTTGATATTTTCCATCATTATTGCAAGTATTGGCTTGAATACCAACTCAACAGCTGTAATTATTGGAGCTATGCTTATTTCCCCATTAATGGGACCAATAATGGGGATAGGTTTATCAATGGGAACAAACGATTGGAGTACGCTTCTTAAATCTTTTCGAGCATTAATAATTACAGTTGCAGTAAGTTTAGTAACAAGTACTTTATATTTTTTAATTACACCTTTTGGTGAAGCTGGTGATGAATTATTAGGTAGAACTAGCCCTGAATTAAGAGATGTGTTTATTGCCATTTTTGGTGGATTAGCTGGGATCATGGCAAATACACGCAATAAGGTAACAAATGTAATACCGGGTGTAGCTATTGCTACAGCTTTAATGCCGCCATTATGTACTGCAGGCTACGGAATTGCATCAGGAAATTGGGGTTATTTTTCAGGAGCATTTTATTTATTTTTAATTAACAGTGTATATATTGCCTTAACATCATTTATTGTAATTAGATATTTAAAATTTCCTTTGGTTCACTTTTTAGATCAAGTAAAAGACCGAAAATTTAAGCGGTACATATTAGTGTTTTCATTATTATTGATTGTACCAAGTATTTATACTTTATGGGAATCTTATAAGCAGAATCATTTTGAAAAAAATGCAGGGGAATTTGTAAAAAAGCATTTTAAACCAAGAGAAATGCACAATTCCGAAATCAGTTATAACAATGGACTTCCATTGATTGAAATCAGTTTAATAGGGAAGGCGAAGTGGAATAAAGAAGATTATCAGATTGCACTAAATGATTTTGACTTACGACCCGAAGAAATTGATTTAAGAATTTTGGAAGACAAGCGAATTGATGAGGTTTTGGATAAAATTAACAATCAAAAATTTGAAGGACCAAAGTTTTTTGAAGACATGTATAGTGTTAACTTACAGCAAATTAAATTACTTCAGAGAAGATATGATTCATTAGCATTTAGAATAGACGAAATTAAAAAAGATACAATTCCATTTGTTCAGATTTCGCGAGAATTAAAAAGTTTGTACTCTAATATTTTAGAGTTTGAATATGGCGTTTATCAGGTTACTAATTTTGAAAAAATAAAAAAGGATGTTCCAACATTTCATATTAAATGGAAACGAAGAAATAATGCAACTATAATTCAGGAGAAGAAATTATCGGCCTGGTTAAAAGAACGCCTTCAGATTGAAGAAGTTAGACTGATTAGTTATTAGTTTAATTTATGGTCCCTAATAATTTTCATACATTATGGAAATTCTATTCAGATAAACTTACACAATCAAGACTTTTAACCACTTCAAGATGTTATTTTTACACTATGAGGTGGTTTTTCTTGTAAACAACCGATTTATTTTATCAATTAAGCTTAAATGGAAGTTGCTGATTCAGCTATAATTCTGGGAACTATTGAGGTAAAGAACAACAATAATATTGTTAAAATGTTTACCCATGATAATGGTCTTGTTTCCGTTTATTTAGCGGCAGGAACTAAAAAAAAATCTGCAAGAAATGCCGTTCTACAACCCTTAAGTATTTGCCAGGTTGTATACTCTAANAATAAAAAAACATCGATCCCTAAGTTAAAGGAGGCTAATATTGAAACACCTTTATTAAATATTCAAATGGATATTTATAAAAGTACTATAGCGTTATTTTTAGCTGATTTTTTACAAATGGTTTTACCAAATGATCAGGAAGATGGATTATACGATTTTGTTTGTAATTCTATTAAAATGTTCAACGAGATTGAAGACGGAAAAATAAACTATCATTTATCATTTTTAGTAAAAATAAGTAAGTGGTTAGGAATACAGCCTACACTAAATAAAGAACGAAATAACTACTTTGATTTGAAAGAAGGTCTGTTTTTAACCGGAACACCCAATCACCCTTATTATTTATCTTCTTCAGAAACTAAAATTCTCGCACAGTTTTTGCAGTGCAACTGGAGTGAAATTGGCCGTATTAAATTAACAGGAATGCAAAGAAGAAAGTTGTTAAACAGTATAATTAAATACTATACATTCCATGTTCCCGGATTTAGAAAACCAAAATCATTAACTATTTTAGAGGAAGTGTTTAGCTGATGAGGTATTTGTTATTACGTGTCTTTATTATTTTGATTTTTACAAGTCAGGCACAGTCTATATATTTTTATAAACAAGATTCTATTCCTATAAAAAATGTATTAGTTGCTAATATAACAATGGATGAGTCTGTATTTTCTAACAAAGAAGGGAGGGTTGATTTAACTATATTTCAAGATAAAGAAGAGCTTTTGCAAATAATTCATCAGTCCTATCAAACAATAGTGCTTCCTAAAAACGTATTTGTTGAGCAAGGTAATATTTACTTAGAAAAGCTAGTAAATATTATAGACCAAGTTAAGGTAACTGTTTTATCAAAAACAAAAGAGACAACCTATGAATTGATAACACAAACAAAATCTATTTCAAAAGAAAACATCCAACAGCAAGCGCCTTTAAATAGTGCAGACATGTTGGCAAATACAGGACAGGTTTTGATTCAAAAAAGTCAATTAGGAGGAGGTAGTCCAATAATAAGAGGGTTTGAAGCAAATAGAATTTTATTGGTTGTGGATGGAGTTCGAATGAATAATGCTATTTACCGAGGCGGTCATTTGCAAAATGCAATTTCGATAGATCCAAATATGTTAGAAGGGACTGAAGTTATATTTGGACCCAACTCTTTAATTTATGGAAGTGACGCACTGGGCGGGGTAATTCATTTTAAAACGAGGGATCCAAAATTAAAAACGGTAGATTCTATTAAGGTGGATGAAATTACTGGAGCCATTCGATATCAATCAGCTTTAGATGCTAAGGTTGCGCATTTATCTTATAACACAGGTTCTAAAAAGCTAGGTTATATTGTTGGTATAACTCAAAGTAAGTTTAATGATTTAACAATGGGAAGAACAAGGCTTCATGGCTTTGATGAGTTTGGGAAAATTAAGCACTTTATTACTCAATCAGGAGGAAAGGATAGTATGGTTGTAAATACTAATGAAAACACTGTAGTTGGATCGGGTTATAGTCAAACCGATTTGTTATGGAAAGGACTCTATCAACCAACATTGAATCTTAAATATAAGCTGAACTTCCAGCATTCAAATTCTTCTGATGTTCCAAGAGTTGATAAATTGAATGAATATCGCGATGGCGTTTTAAGGTACGGAGAATGGTATTATGGTCCGCAAAACAGAACGCTTATGTCTTTTTCTACAGAGATGGATAAAAAGACAAAGTTGTTTGATTATAATAATAATATTATTGCGTATCAATTTATTGAAGAAGATAGAATAAGTAGACAATATCAATCTTCTATAAAAGAATTTAATGAGGAAGATGTAAGCGTTTACTCCTTAAATTCTGATTTTATTAAATACTTGGATTCAACACAAAGTTTAAAATTAAATTATGGTATTGAGTTATTACACAATCAAGTTAACTCTGAAGCTTACACTCAAAATATTATCACAAAAGAACGGGGTTTCTTATCAACGAGGTACCCAGGTATGGGGTCTAAATATTTTTCTGGGGCAATTTATTCGGCGTTGCAAAAAAAGGTAAAGAGACATCTTTTTAAGGGGGGCGTACGATATTCTACATCTAGTATTTTGTCGGATTTTGAATCAAATGAAATTGTTGATTTAATAGGCATTCAAAAAAAGAGCTTGAGAAACCAATCCTTAACATCTTCTGCGGGTTATATATACCATAAGGCTAATTATAAATTTTACAGCTCTATATCTTCAGCGTTTAAAGCGCCTAATGTGGATGATTTTAGTAAGATTTTTGAAAAAAGGGGCGTTTTAACAATTCCTAATCTAAACTTAAAACCTGAAACATCTATAAATGGAGAAGTTGGAAGCAATTACATGAATCGATATTTTGATATAGACGTGGCTTTTTTTCATACTCAAGTAGTTGATTTGATGACAAAATTACCAACGAATATAAATGGTGTTTCGACTGTTGATTTAAATGGCAATAATGTAAAGCTGGTAAGCGTACAAAATGATGGGGTAGCAAATGTTTATGGCGGTTTTATAGCATTAAGGTTGAAACTATCAAATACGTTAAACTGGCATTCAACAGCAACTGCAACTAAAGCGCATTTTAAAGGAGAAAATGAGAATGTTCCACACATACCTCCGTTTTATGGAAAGAGTAGCCTAAATTATAAGTTAAAGCGCTTAAAGTTTTCAGTATATACAAGGTTTAACGGAAAGAAAGACTGGAGAGACTTTAATACTTTAAATGATAACCCAGATGAAGCCGTTTATGGTTATGGCTCTCCAGCTTGGGCTACCTTAAATATTTCCGCTTTTATGTATTTATATAAATATTTAAAAATCCAAATTGCAGCCGAAAATTTATTAGATGCGCACTATAAAACTTTTGCGTCAGGAATAAGCTCCCCGGGAAGAAATTTAACGGCCTCGGCTTATTTTAAGTTTTAGTTACATCTTTAAAAATTAATAACAAAGGCTATTTCTTCACCAACTGCTAAGTATATTTCATTGAAATATTAGGACGGGCTAAGTCTTTTTCATTGACCCTTTCTGTAANAATTTCTAAGCCCTTTCTGTTTCCGTAATTACTTATGGAAAACCTTTATTGTTTTTAGGTGAATTTTAAAATCGCGTAACATACGGTTTATGCTGAAGAGAGTAAACTTTAAAGGTAGAATCTTGTTTCTTTAACCCTAAGTTTACATCAAGTGATTCAAGTATGAGGTGAAAGATTAAACCTTTGGAATCGCGTCGATAAGGCTTTGGGTGTATGCTGTTTGTGGATTTTTGTAAATTTCGTCGCACTCGCCTATTTGTTCAATTTTACCTTTTTGATTCATTACAACCATTCTATCACACATGTATTTGATCACAGATAAATCGTGAGAGATAAAAATATAGGTTAACCCAAAATCTTTTTTAAGGTCGTTTAAGAGGTTTAATACTTGAGCTTGAACGGAAACATCAAGTGCGCTTACACTTTCGTCACAGATAATAAATTTAGGCTCCATGGCTAAAGTACGCGCAATGCAAATACGTTGTCTTTGTCCGCCACTAAATTGATGTGGATAATTATTAAAATGTTCGGGTAGGAGGTTTACGGTTTTTAAAAGTTCGATAACTCTTTTTTTACGCGCTACGTCATCAGCTAAAATCCCATGCACTTTCATGGGCTCCATGATAGCGTTACCGATTGTTATTCTTGGGTTTAAAGAAGAATAGGGGTCTTGAAAGATAATTTGAACCTCTCTCCTAAAGAGCATAAGTTCTTTTTTGTTCATTTTCAGAACANCTTTCCCTTTGTAAAATATTTCTCCATCATGAATGTCGTTCAGTTGAATGATGGACTTTCCTGTTGTCGTTTTCCCACAACCCGACTCTCCAATTAAGCCTAACGTTTCTCCGGGGAACACATCAAAACTCACGTCGTCAACAGCTTTTACGTAGCTAGTTGTTTTTCCCCAAATATTTTTCTGAAGGGAGTAATACGTTTTAAGGTTTTTAATTTCCAAAACAGGTTTCTGGTCATATAGTTTTTGATGGTTACTTATGCGTATTGAATTCGGTAATACTAAGCTTTTAACGTATTCCTTAACGTCGGCTTGTTTAGGTACTATTTCTCCATTTTCCAGTGTTTCCATAAAATCAGGAACTGTTGGTAATTTTGAATACCGAACTTTTAAAGGAGGCCTGCAAGCTAGTAATCCTTTCGTATAAGGATGTTGAGGGTTGTTAAAAATGTCTTTCACAAGCCCTTGTTCAACTACTTTTCCTTTATACATCACCACTATTTTGTCTGCTAGTTCCGCAATAACTCCTAGGTCGTGTGTAATAAATAAGATTCCCATTTTAGTTTCCTCTTGAATAGACTTCATGAGGTTTAAAATCGTTTTTTGAACAGTAACATCTAAAGCCGTTGTTGGTTCATCTGCAATTAACAACCTTGGATTACAGCTTATTGCCATAGCGATCATTACCCGCTGTTTTTGTCCTCCTGAAATTTGATGAGGGTATTGCTTGAATATTTTTTCAGGACGTGGTAATTCAACTTGTTTGAAAAGTTCAATCGCTTTTATTTTCGCCTCAGGCTTGGATAGTTTTTCATGCAAAATCAAGGCTTCTGTAACTTGGTTTCCACAAGTAAAAACAGGGTTTAAAGAAGTCATTGGCTCTTGGAAAATCATACTCATTTCCTTTCCTCTAATATTTCTTAACTCCTTAGGGCTTAGTTTGAGTGTATTAACTGTTTCGCCGTTTTTTTTAGTGAAAAGAATTTCGCCGTTTGTGATTTCCCCCGGGGGCGACGGTATCAACCCTATTGCGCTTAGGCTAGTGACGGATTTCCCCGACCCTGACTCTCCTACAATCCCAACAATTTCATTTTCATGAATCGAAAATGAAACATTGTTTACAGCTTTAACACTATTGTTATCGCTGATAAACTCAGTAACAAGGTTTTTTATTTCGAGAATTTTGTCTGCCATAGTAGTGGTTTTGCAAATTTTAAAGTCTTCTCAAGAACTTTAGGATGCTCAAAGTAAATTTACAAATATGTTTAAGAAATCCATCGTGCGTTAATTTTTCATTGATATTATTAAATAATTTAAGAAAAACTTTAATTAAAGTTATGTTTTTATGAAGGAAGTTGAAGCAAGCGCCAATTAGGTCTTGTACGTGGTGTTTTGATTGTTAAAATGCTTTTTATGAGTTGGCCAATAAACAATTTTTACTAGGGCTTTAAATTACGATAGGGTTTGTTCAAGTTCATTTAAATTCGGCTGAAAATGAAGCCTTAGGTGTCAGAATTATANTTGTGTCAGAAGCATCTTTTTTTTTGATGTTTTGAAGAAGCTGAAAGTTCACGTTCAAAAAAGTTTAAACTTCAAAAATACAACCCCCATGTTTGGAATAACACGAAAATTTGCAGCTAAAAATGTACAATATAATTTAAAGTTCGACAACAAAAAAAGTGGTTTATGTTCAGCTTGAAACACACACCAATTGATGACATTTAAAAAGATATTATTGAATTTATTTAAGAATTACCACTTGTGTTCCGTTAATGTAAACAACGTGGCAACAATCATGACCTACTTTGTAGTTCTCTGACACAATTTGTAAAGCATTTGAATAACCGTAAAAAGTAACATCAGTGCCTTCTTTTACGATATCGTTTATTTCTGTGTCGGAAATTAATTTGTAAATACCGTTAGTATTTGTTGGGTTTTCGGTAAACAAGACATTAGAAGAACCACTTGTTGTAACGGATATACTATCTAAAAAAACAGGTTCATTATTCCTGTCTTTAATTTCAACGCTAACAACTCTCAATTCTTTAGTACAAATAGCACCACCGATATCGCATTCTGTAATTTCTTCTTTACAAGCGGTAAAAAGTGCTCCAGTAATTAATATCGAAGCAATTATTTTCAGTTTTTTCATAATGGTTTTTTACAGAACGAACTTATTGTATAAAGTGGTTGATTTTTTTAAAATTAAGTTTCAAAAATATTTTAATCTCCGCTGAATTTTTTTGGACTTTTATCTAATTAAAGTAATTTCTCCACCTTTTTCACCAAACGTATCATTGTAAAATTTCACTTTAGCTTGGTATACAAAAGTTTCCATATCTTGAGCCTGCCCTTTATAATTTCCGTTCCAACCTTCATTAATGTTGTTTGTTTCGAAAATCATTTCTCCCCATCTATTGAAGATTCTGAAGTATACTAACTCTTGAACTCCATGACCTTTTACATATACAATATTATTCTCTCCAGCCCCATTAGGAGTAAATGCTGAAGGTACATCAACAGTATATTTATCTTCAACACAAACGGTGTATTTATTAACTTTAGGAAAACAGCCTAATGAATCGCTGTAGGCAACCTCATATTCTATTGAATCGACTTCTTCTATAATACTTACTGTTTGAACCGCACATTCTTTACAAACTAAAAATTCAGTAGGACCAGCTGTCCAGTCGTATGTGTAACCAGGCCCGTAATCAAACCCAATAGTTGCCGTTTCGCCAATAACAATGCATTCTCTTTCTTCAATTAAATTTTGCTCTTTAATAACCGTTACGGTTGCTTGTGCGGTATCCAAACAGCCGCTTGTATCGGTTCCTGTTACAGTATAAGTAATCGTTTGATTAGCAAAAGCATAACTAGCGCTTGAGTCTGGATGTAAAATTTCAATTGAATCATTCCAAGAATAAGTCATTGCACCTGAGGCGGTAATTAATGCTGAGCCCCCAAAACACATTTCTCCANCGGTTGCCGAAACAATTGGACGCGGAAGAATTTCTAACGTTTTAATCATTGTGTCTTTACAACCTGTTGTTGGATCGTTCAGCGTTAACACAATATCGTATGTACCAGGTTTTNTGTATAATTGACTTACTGGTTCCGTAGAATTGGATGTTTTACCGTTTGCTATATCCCATAAATAATCTGTTGAGGTTTTTGTTAAAGAACTATCGCTAAAAATAACTTTATTATTTAAACATACTGTTGAGTCTTCAAATCCAAAGTTAGCCTCAATATTGTGAACAGAAATGTTGTTCTGAACAGGATAATCACAAACAAAATCTTTACTCCAAATTACCAGTGTTGCTACTGTTTTTCCTCCTAAAGGAACTTCAAAATATTGATTAGATACTTCTGAACTTAAAATATTACTTGTTAGAATAGTATCAGTTACAGTTCCATTACCGAAGTCCCACTNATAAGCAAATACGTCCGTTGAGTCAATTATATCAAAAGTAATTTCATCACCAACACAAATTAAAGTTTCGCTTAATGAAAAATCAGCAACAGGCCCTACAATAGTAATTGAATCAACAGCTGAATTTTTACAACCATTTGATGTTTCCTCAATTAAAGTTACGCGATAGACTCCTGGTTTATTATAGTTCCAAGAAACAGTTTGTAATAGGGGGTCAATGGTATTTGAAACATCAAGGTCCCAAGTTCTTGACTTAAAAGAAGTAACGCCAAATGTTACAATAGAGGTGTCGGTAAAGGTTACTTGTTCAGGGTAGCAAATAACACTTTCGCTATCAATTGTATCGCCGTTGTCGTTAATTACAGAAGTGAACCCAACAATTGGGTAGTCGTCAACAAAAACATAATTAGTCATCGTTTTTTCAGCTATACAACCATTAGTATCCGTAAGTTGAACGTTAATTGTGTAATCTCCAGAGGTGTCAAATTGGAATGTTGGATTAAGATCGTTTGCCGCGCCTTGATTCCCGAAACTCCAAACTGCTGAGCTCATTGAGTTTTCGTTATTTAAATTAAACGTTACTTCATCCCCTACACAAATAGTACGGTCGTTTACTGTAAAGTTTGAATCAGGAATTATTGCGTTTATTCTTAATTTCTCTGTATCAACACACCCTAGTGTGTCTGTTACCGTAAGTTCGATATCAAAAAATGAAGTTACTTCTGTAAAAGTGTGTGATGACGTTTCGCCAGTTCCAGTGTTTCCATCATCATAATTCCAAGACCACGAAGCAATCGGAGAGACGCTCTTTGAGGTATCTGTTAGGTTTATGGNTAATGGTAAACAACCGGTTGTTGTGTCGGAGATAAAACCNGCATAAATGTCTGTTATGGTTATTGTTTTTTCTGTAGTATCCCTACAGCCGTTAACATCATATACCATTAATCGAATTGTGTATGTTCCGGTATCTGTAATTGCAGTTGGCCAATTTGGATCATCAGATAAGTACATGTTAGATCCGTCACCGTAATCCCAACGATATGAATTGTCACAATTACCGTTAACATCAATTGAAAGCGCGCCAGAAGGAGTAAACCCTCCAGAGCAAATCAGGGAGTCCTGATCAATGACAGCTTCTAACATTCTAACCGTTACAACCATTGAATCTGTATCGTTTTGACATCCCGTAGTGGAATTTGTGGAAATTAAGTAAACCGTATAATTTCCTGAGGTATCATATACATGAGTTGTTGCCGTGTCTGCTAAATCATTTGATTTTAAAGTATCTCCGTCACCAAAGTACCAATAAAGACTATCAACTTGATCAACAGTGGCAGTAAGATTTATTTCAGCTGGGCTGGCACATAGTCCCGACCATTTAAAGTATGACGAAGGACCATTAACGGTAACAGCGCTTGGGAATACTTTTTCGCTAATACAACCATTATAATTAGCATAAAAAGTCACATCATGTTGTCCTGCTTCGTGAAAGTAAGACCACTGCTGGGTTGGTGAGTCTGGACAAGATTCTGAGCCTCTATTTTCATCAGTAGAGAAATGGTAATAGTCAATACGAGAATCACCTGAAGCGTCAGTTATTGTAACAGTATCACCTATACAAACCGTTGATGGGGAGATGTTTAAGTCAGCATCAATTGTATCTCCAACTTGTATTTGAATTGGGAAAGAAGTGTTTTTACATCCATTTGCATTTTCTAAGGTTAAAATAACTTCGTATTCTCCTGCTGTATTAAAAGTATGAGTTGCATTTTCGGTNCCTGCAGAGTTTCCATCACCAAAATCATATTCGTAGGAAACAATTGAAGAACCAGAGGCTGAAGAGTCTTCAAAGTTTATCGTTAATGGTGCACAACCTTGCGTAATATTTGGAGCAAAGTTTGCGCTTAATGGAAAAATAGTGTCGATAACCGTTGCTGATCCAGAACATCCATAACTGTTCGTTGCTGTTACCCGAGCTTGATAGTGGTATCCTCCATAATAATATACGGTATATTCATCTCCTCCAAAATTGTAGCAATGTTCTGGGTTTTGGATATTTGATCCGTTCCCATCACCAAAGTCATAAGACCAATTTACAATGTCTGTTCCATTTGCTGTGAAATCAATACAGTATGGTTTTTCACAAAGGTAAGTAGGAGTAGATAAGATTGTTGGAATAACCTCCTGAACAAACACTGATTTGGTTACAGTGTCAGCGCAAGCTCCATCAGATATAGCCAAGGTAACATCATGATTACCTGGAGTGTTAAATACATGAAGGGGATTTTCTGAGTTAGATGTACCCCCATCGTCAAAAACCCAAGAAAAACTAGAACCNCCCGTTGAGGCGTTGACGTAGTTAACGTTATCATTTAAGCAAATCGTATCGGAAACATCAATGGCTGCAATAGGATTTCCTATACTTACAATTTTTGTTTCAGACCTTGTACAGCCTCCATCTTCTGTGACCGTTAATTTTAAAGGAAAAACACCAGGTGAGGAATAGTTATGTGGTGCTGGATTTTTATCTGTTGATGTTTGAGTGTCTCCAAAATCCCACTCATAAGTTAAGTTTGATGTGGTGTTTGAACCATTTGTTGAGTTGTTGTTTAATGTTACATTTAATGGAGCGGTACATGAGGATGTTGGAGATGCCGTAAAGCTAGGATTAGGAGCATTTTGAACGGAAATATAATCGGTTTTTACAACAGTTGAATCACATCCATTATTATCGGTTACAATTAATGAAACAGTGTAAGTTCCTAAAATTTTATACGTGTGACTTGGGTCTTCATCAGTACTCGCGGCGCCGTCTCCAAAAGCCCATTGCCAGCTTTTAATACTTGAGGAGCCTTGGGCCTCAGAAGCGTCTGCAAAAGTAGTAGAAAACGGAATACATCCACTTTTTGAGCCATCTATTAAGAAGTTTGGTCTTGGATTTCCAAAAACGGTAATTGTTTCAGTAATTAGTCCTGAGCCGTCATTAAAAGTAACGGTGTAAGTTCCTGGGTTAGCGTAAATAGTTGATCCTTTGTTATCATTAATTCCACTTGCGCCATTGCCAAAGTCCCAATCTCCGATTGTTGGACTAGAAAACTGAACATCAGTTAAAGGCGCACAACCACTTGTTTTGTTTACGGTTATTTGACTAAAAACCATTTGACTTTGGACAAGAAAAACAAAGATTATAAATATAATTTTCTTCAAAATAAGGCAGATTTAACTAAAACAAAAGTAACATTTTTCGTCAATTACATAAGTTTTCGGTTGAAATTCTGGATAAAATTTTATATTTGAATTGATTTTAAGCTATGACAAAATTTATTTCGTTAATATTTCTAGTACTATTTACCACCAAAATTTGTCGTGCTCAGTACAATGAAAACTTTGGCTCAACAGAGGAGTGTTATGGAAAAACATTCTCAATTGCTGCTTGGGTATTAACAGACACTACAAATTCAATTGTTCCTCTCGATTTATCACAAGTACTCGTAGCGATTGATTCACTCAATCAAAAGTTTAAAGGTGTTTGCGTAGATTTTAAATTATGTTCTTTTGATACACTTCCAAACCATCGTCAAGACACCATTGAGAAAGGTATTCACGATGAGGAAATAGCCGCTATTTACAGAAAAAAGAATGTAATCAATTTATATTTTGCTACAGAAATTGTGAATCCTCAACCAGGCGCTAATCCTGCCGGTTATGCTCCTATGGGTTCTACTACTACTCCTAGCGATGATAACCAAAGAGACGCTATTTTCCTTAAAAAGTCTGAATTTACTCCAAGTGTATTACTTCATGAGATAGGACATTATTTTGGACTGTATCACACTTTTGAATCTGTTGCAAATGGTGAAGAGTTGCCCGATGGCTCGAATTGTGCCACGGCAGGGGATTTAATATGCGATACACAAGCAGATCCAAATGGGTCTAACACAGGGTGTCATTTGGACCCACAAGTTAAAGATCCTCAAACGAAATTAATGTTTGAACCCCCTGTTTGTAACATAATGAGTTATTACAATAACCAATCTTGTAATTATCATTTTACTAGAGGGCAATTGGACAGAATGTTAAGCATAATGAAAACGGGAAGAAGTTACTTATGGTAAAAAAGTTGATTCTCATATTGTTAATTGCGGTTACAAGTCTAAAAGCCCAAGACATNCACTTTACACAATGGATGTTTTCCCCTTTAAATCTTAATCCCGGAGAAACAGGAAGGTTTGAAGGAGATTATAGAATTGTTGGGAATTTTCGTTCTCAGTGGGGCGCAACAATGGGAAAACAATACAAAACTTTAGGAATGAGTTACGATCGTGTGTTTTCGGCATACGGGCAAGATTTTAGTGCTGGTTTACAGTTTGATAACGATCGTTCTTCAATTGGAAATTTAACTCAAAATAAGTTGATGTTATCCGGTGGTTATAATAAACTGGTAAAAGGAAACTATTTAAGTGGAGGAGTTCAAATAGGTTTGTTACATAAGGGAATTGACCCTAATGCATATAGTTACCCAGTTCAATGGGATATGGATCAAGGTGAGTTTTCGAATAGTAGCCTTAGTAACATGGAGAACTTTTCAAAAACGAATGATTACTCTTTCGATTTAAATTTAGGAGTAGGTTGGGCGCGTCAGTTTGGCGATAAATTATTTCCAGAAGTTGGTTTAGCCTGGTATCACGTTAATACACCTTCAGAAAGTTTTTTTAATGATTCGGAAAGCTTTTCCTTGAGACAGGTTTATAACGCGAAATTTAATTACAAACTAAATCAACGTTATACTCTTTCGCCTAACATAATGTACATGTATCAAAATAAAGCTCAGGATTTAGTTTTGGGTGTTATTGGAAAAATGAAAATGGACGCCAACAAAGCTAAGATTGACGAGGTTTTTGCGGGAATGAATTTCCGTGATGGATATAAAAGAAATTATGATGCAGCTAACTTAATAATCGGTGCAGTTCGTCAAGAATGGCAGGTAGGTATAAGTTATGATATTAATATTTCTGGATTATCATCGGTAACTCATTATAGAGGAGCTTTTGAATTATCAGTTATATATATTGCTCAAAGTTCCGAACCATCAATATACAACGTTCCTTGTGATAGATATTAAAAAGATTACCTGTCTTTTTGCTATATTTTTTAGCGTTTTCGCGACTGCTCAAGTTGATGAAGAAATTTACAATTCGAAAACCAAAGTAATTCGTAAAGCAGGAGATAAAGCTTTTAAGAATGGAGATTTTTTTGGATCACTATCTTATTATAAAAAGTTCTTAAAAGATAACGACGAGCTTATTGCTAAAGGCGGTTTTCTGTCAGGCAGGTATCAATTTTTAAAATTGAAGTATCAATATAAAATGGCTAACGCTTTAAGGTTATCTCGTGATTATCATAAAGCTGAGAAAGTTTACAGTGCTGTTTTTGAGGCAAAGCCAGATAAATACCCCAAAGCGCAATTTTATTTAGCGCACATGCAGTTAATGAATGG
>JGI24539J26755_10000141_pt1 | contig 31698 bp, 17 predicted proteins | sample NorSeaMetagenome_2_FD_26755 | JGI IMG/M metagenome (IMG submission 26755) | reverse complement strand
TAAGTTAGAAACAATTTCAGGATTCGTACCAAACGAAAATGATAATAATCCTAGAAAAGGTTCTGCTAATGGCAATAGTTATGACACCAGATACAACGCAATAACAAAAATAATTTTTTATACTGATACACAAGATAACAATAGTAATTACTTAATAGTTTTAGATTCAACACCAATTAAGTCTAGAATTATTATAATTGAATTAGATACATATTATAGTTCAACAATTTATGAAATTGATAGTATGATTCTTGATTTTGTATTTTTAGATAAAGTTATATATTATTTAGTCAATGGTGTAAGTAATAATATAATTAATGAAATCAATATAACAGATATTACAAAATATAAGAAAAGTAATATCAAGAGTGCTATATTCAATAATGTTTTTAATATTACATCTGTACCATATGATACTATTAATACATCATATTATAATAGTGGTTTTAATTATAGTGATCTTGATGGATTTATTACAAATATGTCTGTTAAAACCAATAACGAATTAACATATGTTCAATTCGGTTCAAATAATGTTGGAAGAAAAGCTTGTATTGGTATTTCTACAGAACCAGTTGATAATATTGACTTAAAAGTTGGAAACATAATTGAGACTTCCAATTTAAGAGTTTTAAATAATTTTGGCGTCTCGACAGTGGATTGTAGTTACATAAATACAAATTCTATTGATTCTAAATTAATAGAAATAGAATTAAATAAACATATTGTTCCTACATATACAAATATTATTAATTTTGGTTCAACATCAAAATATTATAATAATTTTTTTATTAAAAATATTAATATATCAGATTCAGCAAATTCTGGTTTAATACTTAATACAATAGGTACAAATTTATATATTAAAACTAAAAATAATAATAAAGACTACGGTGACATTCATTTAAATAGTGTACAAATATACGATGATAACTTAACGGGGGGTACGATACAACCCCTCAGTATCTCCACAAAATCTAAAATCAAATATACAAATTCTAATTTATATTTTGAGTTTTATAATAACAACACACTTATAGATAATAATTTTAAGTATAATTTAACGAATAAAGAATTATCAGTAAGCAATTTAACAGTTTATGGGCAGTTAAATTTACCCAATGGTCTTGATAATATTGATAGTATAGATTGTGATAATATTAGCGTGTCAAACAAAATTGATACTTCTATTATTAATGTTAATAACTATTTACATTCATCTAATATAAATTGTAGTAATTTAACTGTATATAATGATATAAATTTTTCACATAATTTAGTTGTTGATAATAATGTCGATATTTCACAAAATTTATATGTTTCTAACTATTCATTTATCAATATTTTAGAGGCATCCAATATTAATGCAAAAGATACCGAAACAGTTAATTTATCTGTTTTGGGCGAGTTGGTTACAAATAACATAACTATAAATGGTATTATGCAGCATATAGGAATAAATAATTATGAAACCGAAACTTTATCAATTGATAATTCTCAACTTTTAAGTGATAATCCTACTAGTTTATCAATTAATCATAGTGGTAGCGGAAATGTTCTAGACTTTCAAATAGGAAACTCACACAAGTTTATATTGGATAATAACTGTAAATTAACTCTCAACGATATAGTTTTTGAAGGTAATATTAATAATATATCAAAAGATACTTTCGCTAATATTGCAAATCTTGATAAAGATTTGATTGAGAAATTCCAAGATTCTTCAAATTATACTAGTGATCTTAAAAATACTATTGATGAAACAAATAATATAATAACGACTGTTGAAACTGAATTATATAATCATATTAATAAAGATTTTTTCAAGGAAAATCCATTACATCCTATTATTACGGAATATAATGAACAACACCAACCAATTAAACATACTTATAATGACGACAGCAGTAACTATTTTTATACATCTGATACAAGCAATTTCTATATTGTTCTAAAGAATGATACAGAAGAACAACAAAAACATTATCAGTTATCAGTTACTAATAATTTATTAACTGATATATTCATGGTTGCTGGAGGTGGTTCTGGTATAAATTTGGATATAGACACACCATTAATTCAAACGGACAATGCTCCCAAAAGAATTAATACTAGCTCAGACATTTTGGGATTGTCTATTGGAATTAAAAATATATATTATTATACTGATAACAATATATATTATGTAGATTTAATTGAATTGTTGATATATAGAAATAATGATGATTATATATATGGTGTAAATAGTCTTGATTATAATATATCTAATATAATAATATCAGATTTTAAAATTAGTAAAAATGAAAAAGTTTTATTATATTCTAGTGATAAAACTTTATATATTACAAATTTAATTAGTAATACTATTAATACAATGTTATTTAATTCAATAATTTTAAAAATTATTATTAATAGCGATAATACATATATGTACTTATTATTTAAAAATTTATTAAAAGTTATTAAATTTAGTGATTTATCAGTAGATAGTATAAATTTAGAGGTTGAATATAGCGATATGAGTATTAGTAATGATGATAATTTTTTATATATATTAAACGCCAACACTACAATAAACATATTTAATTTAAAAACGAAAACAATGTCTGTATATAAAACAGCGTTGGGATATATAAAAATTATTATTGACAAATATAATGAGAATGTTATTAATTTAAAAACATCAACTTCAAAACTTGTAAAATATAATATTGCAAACGACACAACTGTTGATCTCGACACATTGTCGAATAATAATAATTCGCAATTTGACTTAACATTTGATAATTCTACTATATATTATCTTAAAGGTAATAATATATATTTTAAACCATTTGTTGACGATTTTTATCCAGCACCTGGTGGTGCTGGTGGATTGTTATATAGACATAATGCCAATGTAAATCAAGGTGTGTATGATTTATATATTGGTAATGGTGGTATCACTAATAATAATGGATATAATACACAAGGATTTGGAGTAACTGTATATGGTGGGGGTGCAGGCACTTTAGAAAATAATATTCCTAAAGCAGGAGAATATAAAGGTTATCTAGTTGATAATAATTATATAATTAAAAATAATATTTATGAAAACAAAAAATATAATAGTAAAATAAATAACGGTGGTACTAGCGCGACAAATATTAATAATACAAATTATTATGACGGTAATGATGGATATGATGCGTTATTTTTGAATAATTATAATAGTATTTTAGATTTACCACACTATTTCAGTGGGGGTAGCGGTACCTATCCAGGATTAAAAGGTAAAGGAGGGGGGACTAATTCGAGAAATATAATTAAATTAAATAGAGTTGATTTAATATGTGATAAGCATTCTGGTGCTGGTGCTTCGGGTGGTTATAACCGGGAAGCATCCGTATATCCATTAATAGATGGTGTTTATATAAGTAACAATACATACGAAATGAGTGCGCATAGTAAGTTCTCATCTGGCACAATTAATATTCATTTTGAATTACCAACTGATGTAACAATTAATATTTATAATAGTTATAAACTGTCAGCAAAAAAATATTTAAAAATTGAAAAAACGCTATATGGGGAATATGTTATAGAAATAACAAAAATTAACCCAGCGTCGGACACGCCGAAATATAAAATAACTTTAAAAGATAATAAAAAAAATATAATATACGACTCCTCCATTGAATATCAATATGAAGATAAAAACGATAATAGTCCTATAACTTCTGGCAGCATTGACAGCATTACTATAAAGTTAGATAATATAAAGTATAATGATGTAGATAGTGATAATAAAATAAGTTATAATGATGTTTCTAAAGGGGGGTCAGGGTTAATTATTTTAAAATATAATATATATAATAATCCCATAAACAATTTACAAAATGAATTTAATAACAGATTAAAATTATTAGAAGAAAATTTATTATTTTCTAGAACAAATACATATAATAATGAAAATTTATCATTAGAATACTTTAAAATATATAATGAAGGAAAACAAATATTTTATGATAATATTTATATTGATCAATCGTATTCAGGAGTTAAAGTAGTATCAAAAAAGCAAAAAATATTTAATACAGTTGAAGAAAAATATAAATACGAAGTGAAGTTAAATGTATATATTTTAGATAATTATAATGATTTAATACCAAATATTGTATCCAAACAATATATTTTTGAAACACAAAATGATATTATAAATTTTAAAGATTTTATAGTTATTGGCGAGGATAAATATATATATATTGCAAATATTGAGATTAAAACATATGATGGTGTATATAATTTTGATAATAATGCTTACTATTCTATTATAAATAAAAATAATAATATACTTACACCCTCGATAGAAGGCATTATGCCTTTACATAAAGAAAAATTTATTAGCAGTGATGATAATACTGATAATATGAAAATAATTAATATTTCTGAAATGTCAAAATATCATATATTATGGTCAAGTCAAAGGGATGATAACGCTAATTTACCTATTAATGTTTTTAATGATAATGACGAATATGGCGAATGGAAAAATAATACATATCTAGAAGCCGGGAATTTAAGAACTCTGAGTCCACTCAACCATATTAACAATGAGTACTTTGGAGAATGGATTTTAATAAAATTTGATAGAAAAGTACAATTAAAAACTATAGATATTGATCTTGGAGATAATGACTTGGAACTTTTGTTATTAAAAATTTTTGGTAAAAATACCAATTCCGATATAGATAATTCTAATAATAATTTTGATATTATTTCGTTTAATTATAATGAAAATATTATTAGTATAAATAATGATATACTTTATTACAATACATATATAATATTATTTGAAAGAATCAATAAACCAACTTTAAAAATAAAAAATATAAATTTTAGGGGTATATATAAAAATTGGGAAATTTAAAATTTTAATTTAATAAATGAAGGAAAAAAGTATATTTATATCTATTGCGAGTTATAGAGATAAAAATTGTAATTCTACAATTAAATCAATTTATAATAATGCAAAATACCCTGAATATATATATATTGGTATTTGTCAACAAAACAAAGATACCGACATAGATTGTTTACATGATATTAATAATAATAACATTAAAATTATAAGAATAGATTACAAAGATGCAAAAGGACCGATATATGCAAGATATTTAGCATCTACTTTGTGTGAAAACGAAGAATATTATTTGCAGATTGATTCGCATACTATATTTATTAAAAATTGGGATATTATATGTATAAAATCTATCGAAAATCTAAAAAAAATAAGCAATAAACCAATTTTAAGTCATTATCCAAGAGATTATCCAGATAAAGATATTAAAAATAAAGATAAATTTTATGTTACATATATTAAATATTTAAAATTTATTAAAAATAAAGATTTTAAGATAATTCAATATGAAGGTGCAAGATTTGTTGATACAAAAAACACATTTATAAAAACACCCTTTGTTACTGGTAATTTTTTATTCTTAGAATCTAGTTTTTTAAATGAAATACCTTATGATAATAGCTTGCATTATTTACATCATGGTGAAGAAATTTTACATTCTTTAAGATTTTATACATATGGATATGATGTATTTATACCAAATCAAAATATAGTATATCATAAATATATACATAAAGAACCTAAAATATGGAATGATATAGAAAATATTAATATAAAAAGAATAAATGCTCATACAAAAATAGTAAATGTATTTAAATCAACTACAAATAACGAAGTTAATACATATTTAGGTAAATATAATGTTGGTAATGTTAGAACTATAAATAGTTTTAAAAAATTCTCGAATATTAATAATGAAATGAATAATATATCACTATATAATATTATAACTATCAATTTAATATTATTATTATATATATTAATTTATTTATTTTATTATTAATTTATGAAAAATATTTTTTAATTCTAGTATTTCATTATCATCTATATTTTCCTTTAATTTTATAGGGTTTATATTAAAATTTAATATAAGATCTCCATATTGTTTATTATTATTATTGAATAATGGTAAACCTCTATTTTTAATAGTATATTCGTTTTTATTTAAAATTACTCCATAATTTTTTGTATTTATTTCAATATTTTCATTGAAATATGGAATTTCTATTATTTTTCCAATAATAGAGTCTAAATAATCTATATTATATGTGTAGTAAAGATTATTATTATCTCTTTTAAAGTATTTATTACTTGCTATATTTATCACTATTATTAAATCGCCTGCTAACTGATTTTTTGTTTTTGGTTGCTCTCCCAAACCCTTAAATGATGTTTTATAATTATTAGGAAATCCAGGTGATACTTTTAAATTTGCGTTATTTTCTCTAATATAGTTACCATCTCCATTGCATTGTTTACAACTTTTATTTAAAGATACTATTTCCCCTTTACCTTTACATTTCTCACAAGTTCTTTGCATTATTTGTTGCATTAATCCTAAATTTCTCAATGTTTGTATAATACCATTTCCATCACATTTATCACATATTGTTATACATTTTAAACAATTATGTTTAACATTTATTTTCATTGTATTATCTATACCATTATAAACATCTTCTAGTGTTGCATTTATTACTTTTGTAATATTTGAACATTTTTCTTGCCTTTGTTCAAAATCAAAATTAAAAGAAGAAGAAAACGATGAACCAAATCTATTACTCTGATGTCCAAAAAAATGTTGAAATATATCTTCTGGATTTACTTCATTTGTATCAGACTCTTGATAATTATTATCTCCTAACCTATCATATTTCATTTTTTTATTTTCATCTGATAATATTGTATAAGCATTTGATATTTCTTTAAATAATGTTTCGTTTTCATTATTATTTGGATTCTTATCAGGATGATGTTTTAACGCTTTTTTATGATATGCACTTTTAATGTCTTTTTGATTAGGATTATTATTTTTATCCAATCCTAATAATTCATATAATTTAAAGTTCATTTATATTATTAAATAAAATAATTTTTATATAAATTATATAAATAGACATGTTTAAAAACAATTCAAAAATTAAACTTAATAAAGAATTGATAAATTTAAATTTAAATTTTAAAAAATTTATTAACCAAGACTTATTTAAAATAAATGATGATAATTCTATAACACTATTAAATGATAAAATTAAATCTTATAAAGATTTATCAATATTGTTTAATCAAAATTATAGTGGGTCTATTAAATTAATTAATATATATTATGAATTTAAAAATTTATTAGATTCTTGGAAGGAATTAAAAACAATTATTAATGATAATAATATTGATTTATATTCAATTTTATCTTATTATGACGATAAAATTGAAATTTTAAAAAAAAATAAATTATATTTTAAAATTTTAAAATTATTTATTAAAAATATTTATTCTTTTAAAATAATTTCTTTTCTATTATATGATTATTACAATAAAGTTATTATCAGAGAAAAAATACTGTTAAATAATATTATAAATAATATCAATAATATTTTAATTATTATTAACAATTATAATGATGATAAATTATATGAAATAATTTATCATATAATTAATATAATAACTAATTATTCTAATTATACCTATAAAAATAATAAAACTTCTTATATTATTTTAAAAGGTATATTTATTAAAATTTCAGAATTTACATCAAATATATTTAGAAGTAAATTTATTGTTAAAATAATAGATAAAGTGTTGAATAATAACAAAAATATCAGGTTATATAATAAAAAAAATATTTATGATAATTATATTGAAATATTCTTAGAACTTTTATATAATGCGCATTTTATTAATAAATATATAATAAAATTTTATACGAATATTAATAAGAAAATTAATAAAATATATAATAAAAAAACAAAAAATATTTTTAATTATTTAGATAATAAAAATAAAATCACAATTAATAATACAAATAACTTCGGTTTTTATGATAACGAAATTCAAATTTTCAAATCTTATACTAAAAATAATAATATTATTAATATTTTTAATTATACAAATGATATTATTAAAAACTTTGAAAAAATTTATACAAAAAATAAACCTATTAAAATACCCTTTTTTATTAAGAATAATAAAATTACTGACAAAGTAACTACAGCTTTTATAAATTCTTTTTCATTTAAAAAAATTAAAAGTTTAAAAAATAAAAAAAATATAATTAAAACCTTTATAGATAATAATGAAAGTAATGCAAATAATAGTAATATTGAATTAAATAGCATTATAATTCCAAAACACGAACCAACATTCGGTAATTTTAATTTATAATATTAATATTAATTAGACATTATGGATAATTTTTCTTATAATAATCATATATTTGATAAAAGCATTGTTGATAAGTTAATATTTACAACAACTGATGTTATATATACTGATACTAATAACTATTATATGATTGATATACCCAATTATAATAAAAGTAAGTATATTGATAATTCAACATTATATATAAAAAAAATTGATGGGGTTACTTATAATGATTTAAATGTTCCAGATTTATATGTAAATAAAGTTATTATAATAAATAATAAAAATAAAAATATGCAGTATATAGTTTCTAATTTAAACTTTCAAAATCAATATAATTATATTTATAATTATATTGATTTTGAAATAAATATGTTATCAAATAATATAACAATAATTAATAAATTATTGTTGTTAATTAATCAGTCGGTTTCAAAGACTAATATATTATATTTAATTATTGATTCTATGGATAAAATTTCATCTCATATATTATATTTTGATAATTTTATTAATAAAATTATCAAAATATTATCAGAATTTGATGTTAAAAATGAAATGAATATTGCACTAACTGCTAAAATTATAAATATTAAATCACAATTAGCAACAATTAAATTTTTTTATGACAATATAAAAACAACAAGTATACAAAAAATATCACATCAAGAATCAAATATATCAAAAATTTTAACTTATGTTGCAACAATATTTTTACCACTTTCATTTATAATTGCAATTTTTTCCCTACCAGTTAAAAATGTCCCTTTTAAAAATAATGAAAATGGATTATATATTATTATTGGTCTTGTTACTATATGTGCTATTATAGGTAGTTTCTATTTAATTGAATTAAATAAACGAAATGTTTTCAATTAAATTTATGCACAACATTGCAAATTTTCACATTTAAAGTCACCATCACATTGATAATCATTAATACATTCACCACCACAATTTTTTGCATTAAATGATTCATGAGTGTTTATTTTATTTATTATTAGTACAATTATAATAATAAATAAAAAAATATTAATAAAGTCAATAATATTATAATTCATTCTATAATATACATATTAAAAAAATTGATATTTATTTAAATTTAATATTAAATAATGTATAAATTACTTGATAATATATATTTAACAATTCATAATAATTTAGATGAAACTAAATACCAGATTAAACATAATCCAAAATTATTTATAACATCAACTGATTATCACGAATATTATGAACCTTTAAGATATGAATATGGACCTATCAATATGGGTGAAATAACATTATTTGTTAAATATATTTCAGAAGTAATTGTTAAAACCGATAGACAAATTGTTTATTATGTTTATCCTTCAAAAAATAATGAAGATTTATTAAATGCATTATTTTTGTTAGGTTGTTATTTTATTATTGCTCGAAATTATAATGTTGAAAATATTTTATTTAATTTTTCTAATATTTTTAAAATCTGTCCACAATATTATAAGTGCTGTGTTTCAAAGTATCAAGGATATGTTATAACTATTACAGATTGTTTAAAAACTATAAAATTTATTAATGAAAATAAATTTTATGATATTAATAAATTTGACATTAATGAATATTTATATTATTCAAATTACCAATTTAGAGATATGACTTTAATTTTAGATAAATTTTTAGCAATGACATGTCCATCTAATAATAAAATTAATGATATAATTCAAGAATTAAAAAAAAAAAAAATAAAAAATATTATTCGTTTAAATCACAAATCTTCATATGACAAACAATTATTTGAAAAGTCTAATATTATTATTCATGATTTGTATTTTGAAGATATGACAACCCCTTCTATTTTAATTATGAAAAAATTTATGAATATTATTGATAATAATGAAATTTTTGCAATTCATTGTAATGCAGGACTTGGTCGTACAGCTATTTTAATATGTATATGGTTAATATTAAAATGTAATTTTAAACCTGAAATTAGCATAGCATATATGAGAATTATGAGACCCGGTTCGGTGATGCATCATCAAGGTTTATTCTTAGAATCAATTGACTACTTTAAAAAATTTATTTAATTAGCATTAAACACTTTGCGTATTTTTAAATTAGTTACATTTTTTCTAAAACTAATATTTTTATACAGCAATAAATGTATCAATTTTATCATTTCTGCAAATAACATTACCAACTAAAAATTTATATATACTAAATTGTTCATTTCTACTTTTAACTTCTCTTCTTTTCAAATATCCATAATTTAGTACCCCTAATAATGTTATAATTCCGGAAATAATTAAAATATATTTATTAATTAATTCTAATTTTTTTGCTGATTTTTTTTGTTCTTTTAAATATTTTATTCTATAACTAATTATATACATTATTAAAAATAACATAACAATTAATAATGTGACATAAGCATGTGTTCTAGTTGTTAATAAAAACCATATGTATAATATTATTGTTATTAATACTCCATTTAATATTGCATTATCTTCTTCTAAATTTATTCCCGACAATACTACTAAAAATCCAAATATAATGATGCCGATAAAGTGTTTTATTAACATACTTGAAGATAAAAGTTCTCTAAATTTACAACTAAATAAGTCACCAATATAGTTTGATGCTATAATTAAATATAGTGCAAAAAATGCCTCATATGGAATCTTATCAATCATATGCTCTTTATATATTATATATATTTTTAAAATTATAGAATGAAACAATTAAGAAAAATAGATATATTATTTTTAGTAATATTAATTTTACTTACAATAAATCATAAATTTAATATTAAAATTTACAATAAAAAAAATATAAGCAAATCAGTCTTAAATTTAAATCAAAGTAAATTATTTGAATTATGTGAATTATATATAATGATATATTTAATTTTGTATTGTGTATCGCATTTTGATTTTGTAAACTTATATATCTTTTTAAGTGCATATATACAACATATTTTACAAATAGTTTATTGTTATAGATATACAAATAAAAATAAAAAATTATCAACAATGACAATATATATGGTACTTATAATATATAATATAATAACGAATAAACAACCTTTTATATTTTTATGGTCTTTCGCGTTCTTAATACATTATATTTCTTATTATAATAAAATGCCATTTATGAAAGTAATATGTTTATCTAACTATATTTTTATATAAATATTAATTAATATTATTTATTACACAATGATTAAATATTTATTTCATTTATCTGATATTCATATCAGAAATGGTGATATTAATTATAGTAGATTTGTTGAATATAAAAATGTTTTTGGTAAATTATTTGAATCTTTGAAAACATATAAATATAAAAAGGAAGAATTTTTAATTATAATAACAGGTGATATTTTCCATAATAAAAATAATATTGGAAATTACGGTTTAATGTTATATAAAATATTAATAGAAAATTTAACTAAAATTGGAACTACTATTATTTTAGAAGGAAATCATGATAGTATTCAACACGAATTAAATCAACCGTCCCTTGTCACATCAACATTTGAAATAGATAATTTAATTGTATTAAGAGAAACAAAATCATTTGTCATAGATAATATTGGATTTTCATATGTAAATATTAGAGATACTCTTGATAATTTATCTAGTTCTGGAAGAAAAAATAATCTTCATCCTTTCCCTATTATTACTCAAAATGTAAAATATAAAATTGCATTATTTCATGGTACATTTGCGAATATAAAATTATATAATGGTACAAATATTTCAAATGAACATAACCCTTATCCATTCGAATGGATTCAAGATTTTGATTTTGCTTTATTAGGCGATATACATTTAAGACAAAAAAATATTTATAAAAATAAAGTAAACTGGTGTTATAGTGGTTCATTAATACAGCAAAATTTTGGAGAAGATATTATAGAGCACGGATATGTTATTTGGGATTTGGAAGAAAAAAATATTGAATTTGTAAATGTTTATAATGAATTTGGAAAAATTGTTTTAAAAGAACTAGATGATAAAATATGTTTTAGAAAAACTAATAAATTTTATGAATTATATGAATATATTAATAATAATATTGATTATTTTCCTAAAAATATAGAAATAAAATTTTTGTCGAATTTTAATAATAATAATTTAAATAACATATTACAAAAATTTAATATTACTTATAAAGTTATTTCAAACTATAATTCAATTAATTATAATATAACAAAAAATAATAGTATAATTAATGATAATAATATTATTGATTCTGATAATTTATTATTATATTTCAAAGAACATCTAAATAACAAACAATATTCACTATTATATGAAATCATACAAGATAATCATAAATTATTATTTGATATTAATAATTATCCAAATCAATTACATGCAGAATGTCTAAAAAAAAATAAAGAACTTGATAATATAATAAATACTTGTATTAAATCTAAAGATGAAAAAATAATTGATTATAATTTTAATATTGATTACTTGGAATGGAATAATTTATATTGTTACGATGATATTAACTGGATCGATTTTTCAAATTTAACAAGTTCTACATTTATTATTTCTGGTAAAAATGGCACTGGTAAATCAGCAATTTATGATATTCTTGTATTAGCAATTTGGGGCAATATAACTATTGATAAACAAAATGATATTACATCTGGTATAATAAATTTCAATAAAGACATTGCTTATACTATCATTGAATTAAATAAAAATAATACAATATATAGAATTAAAAAGGAATATAATAGAAAAAAAGATAATGAATATACTATCAAAATACTAACAAATTTATATATAAAGGAAAATAATCAATTTGTTTTAATTAAAAAAGATGCAGCTGCTAAAGAATATATTAACAATATTTTTGGTAGTATAAATGATTTTTTATCATCATCTATGATAACGCAAAATATAGATAATAATATATTAAAAATGAATTATAAAGATAGTGTTCAATTAATAGATAATGCAACCAATATTGAATATATACATAATTTATTTAATTTATTTAAAAATTCATTGAATAAATACAAAGATTTTAATAAAACGGTTATAGCGCAAAAAAATGTATTTTATGGTTTTATTAATAATAATGATAATTACACATCGCATAATATAGATGATTATAAATTAAAATTAATAGAATTATATAATGAAAAAAACAGATTAACAAAAGACATCGTAATAATTAATAATGATATAACTAATATAGATCTAAATACTAATTATGATGATGAACTAATTAAATTAGATAAAATTAATATTTCTGATTATAAATCTTATGAAAATATGTTAAATGATTTTAATGAAATTAAATATTTTTTTAAAAGTATAGATTTTAATGATAATAAAATAATAGATTATTCAAAAAAATATTATGATAATATTTCATTTAATAGTAATATAGATTGTAAAAATGTTGATTATGAATATAATTGTTTAAAAGAATATTTTGGTTTTTCAGATGTATTTAATGAATCTTTGTCTAATTTAAATTATAAATTAGATAATAATTATTCACAATTAAATAAATTAAATTGTGATTTAATTTATCATAATTCGGTTAAACCTGTTATTGTTGATAAAATAGATTTTAATTATAATATTATAAACGATATTATCATTAAATTTTTTGTAAATATTGATACTTTTTTATCATTTTATGATAAAAATGAAAAATATATGTATAATAATAATTTTAATTTTGATAAAGACTTTACTCATTATACATTTATACAAAATCAAAAAAAAATTGTTTATTTAACAGATAGAATTAAATTAAATAAAAATAAAGTAGTTATTATTGAAAAAAATAATACTGATATTATTTTACAACTAGACAATTATATAAATATTGATAAACCTGCTAAAATTATTAAATTTAAAACCAGTAACTCTACAAAAAATTATATAAATAATTTTTTTCAAAATATTGAATTCATTATTTTATTTAATAAAGATAATGAAAATAATTATCTTAATTATTTAAAACTTAATAAATTAAAAGATACTTTGAGTTTTTATAATTCAGATAACTATAAATATGATGAAAATTGTGTTTATTGTAACAAAAGACCATGGGTTACTGAAATAAAAAAACTCAAATTAGACATTAATAATTTAAATAAATTAATTGATTATAATATTATTAAAATATATATTAAAAATATTAATATTATTGAAAAATACGAATTATATAATAATTGGTATAAATTTTATAAATTTAACGAAACTAAAAATAATATTTCTATTAATTTAAAAAGTAAGGATACATACGATAAATTTATTGATAATGATAATAGTTATTTAAATATTTTGCTTAATGATAATAAGGAATTTTTGAATATTACTTATAATTTACATGATAAATATCAGGAATATAATAGATATATTAAGTATAATGAATGGTTAGTTACTTTAAACCGTATAAATACGAATATTGTTTCCTTAAATAAAGAAAATATTTTATTAGAAGAACATATTAATTATTATATTAATATAAAACCGCGATTAGATAATTATTACAAAATTAAAAATGAATATGAAAAAATATTAATATATAAGTCCTTTAAATATATCCAATATAAAAATGATATCGAAGCATATATTAAATTTAAAGATTTAATTAACAAAAAAAACTATAAAAGTAATTATTATTTAAAAGATGCTATTTCAAAAATTGATGACAATATATTAACTACTGCTAATTATATTTCTAAATTAGAAACTGAACAAAATTTTAATAATAAAAATTTGATTATATATAAAAAATTATATGATATTGAAGTTAATTTATCTACTATTATTCTTCTTATTCAAATTATAATTGATAAATTTAAAGATTATAAAAAATGGCTATATGATAATTATATATTAAAAACTATTATTAATAAGACAAATAATTATATTAAATTATTATGTCATGAGAATTGTAAAATGTTTGAACTAGATTATATATTAACAGAAAATAAGGATATTATTCATATTAATTGGTTAATTAAAAATGTTCATAATGAAACAAATTTTGCACAAATTATTTCTATTAATCAAGCATCGGGATTTCAAAATTTTGTAATTTCTATGTGTCTTAGACTTAGTTTGTTTGGAAACAAAATATGTAATCAATTATTTATAGATGAGGGATTTACAGCATGTGATAAAGATAATTTATCAATTGTTCCAAATTTTTTGAAAAATTTATTATTAATTTTTAATACAATTATTGTTGTATCACATATTGATATTATTCAAGATAATATTGATGATAAAATTGAAATAAAATATGATAAAATAAAAAAAACATCTATTATTAAATATGGTTCTAGAAATAATTAATTTTTTTAATTTCCTATTGCAATAAATAAAAATAAATCATATTATAAGTAAATGGTACTTAAAAAGAATGGTGGCGTTTGGCCATTTGCAAATAATAAAATTAAAATATATGTTAATAAAAATGGATTAATTAATGAGTTTTTTTCACCATCAACATCAATAAGTAGAAAAAGAGAAATTAATATAAAAATTAATGAAAAATTAATTTCATTAATGATATTATATAGTAATAATAGAAAACCAATTCATTCTAGTAATATTACTATTTTAGTTAATGATATTTGTAAAAATAATTTTAATTTTTTTCTAAATAAAATAATTCAAAAAAAAAATTTTAGTAATATGCATTATATTAATATCAATATTAATAAAATTTACAATAACACAGAAATTCAGAAATATGCTATTAATCATTTTATTGATATATTTTATAATTTTGCATTAAAATATGTTGGATATGAAAGTAAAATATTTAAAATTCATAAACATTATTATGACATTTTGATTAAAAAAAATAAATTATTTTTTAATAGTATTATAAATTTTATTAACGCTAAAAGAGATAGTTACTTATTTAATATTAATTTTATTATTATTTTAATATACACGTATACACATACTACATTAGAATACAATAATAATAATTATTTTCCTAATCATTATATGATAATTTATAAGTGCTTTTTAAACTATATTTCTAATTATGGTTATCCAAGTATAAATAATGATTTTTATGCGATATTAAGAAACAAAAATGATAATGAAATAAATAATTTAAATACGAATCCTAATTTTATATTAAAAAAAATAATTTTACATCCATCATTTACAAGTAACAAATATACAAAATTATCATCAGAAACTTTGGGGACAAAGGCCAAAACTCTTCTACAGACATCAAGTTTACCTAAACCATCAAGAGTATCGGCATCAACACAAACATCAGCACAGCCACAGCCACAGCCACAGCCACAGCCAGAGCCAAAGCCAAAGCCAAAGCCAAAGCCAAAGCCACAGCCATCAGCACATACATCAGCACATACATCAGCACAGTCATCAGCACAGCCATCAGCACAGTCATCAGCACATACATCAGCACAGTCATCAGCACAGCCATCAGCACATACATCAGCACATACATCAGCACATACATCAGCACATACATCAGCACATACATCAGCACATACATCAGCACATACATCAGCATCATCGTCTCGGACAAATAATTCGCAATCTGCGCAATCTGCGCAAGCTGACAAACAGGGTTGGGATTTAAAAATGGGCTCAAGTAAAAATTTAAATTCGTTTTCTAGTATATCTAAAAATCTACCATTTGAATCTAAGTCATCAGCATCAAGTCGGTCAAATGCGTCGACAGCAATTGCGTCATCAGCATCAAGGCTGTCAAATGCATCGACAGCAATTGCGTCATCAGCATCAATGCTGTCAAATGCATCGACAGCAATTGCGTCATCAGCATCAAGGTCATCAAATGCGCCGACATCATCAAGGTCATCAAATGCGCCGACATCATCAAGNNCATCAAATGCGCCGACATCATCAAGGTCATCAAATGCGTCGACAGCACCAGGTGCATCAAATGCGCCGACATCATCAAGGTCATCAAATGCGTCGACAGCACCAGGTGCATCAAATGCGCCGACATCATCAAGTTCATCAAATGCGTCGACAGCACCAGGTGCATCAAATGCGCCGACATCATCAAGTTCATCAAATGCGTCGAAATCATCAAGGTCACCACATGCGTCGAAATCATCAAGGTCATCAAATGCGTCGAAATCATCAAGGTCATCAAATGCGCCGACATCATCAAGTGCATCAAATATGTTTAATAGTTCTAAATCTACTACAAATAAAACCATTGATTATGAAGATGTTATAAAAAAATTTAATGATAATACAGAATATGGTTATAGGTGGAAGAAATTACCATGTAATAAATATACCAATTACTCAATATATGGTTGTAACAATTTTAATTATAACTTAACTGATTTAATGTATAATAATAATATAATTTATCCATGCAAAGATACAAAGTGGGATAAATGTAACGATTTAAATAAAATTAATAAAAGGTTTTATTTAAATTATTTAAAAGAAATTGAGAAAAACATAAAGCTTTTTCCATATGATCAAATAACTGATAATAATGACATTCATAATAATGAAAATTTTAAAAAAATATCAACTTATATAAATAATATAAAAAAAAATATATTTAAAGAAGTAATAATTATTCATAATAAAAATGCATATGTCGCTTATAATAAATTAAAATTATATAATTTTATAATTGATGATAAGCAAGAGTTAAAGGTTGAATTATCACAAAATAATACTATGCAGCTTGTAAAACTTGGTAGTGCTTCGAATAGTGAATATGGTTCTATTTATAAAGCGTATATTGGTAAAAATGAATTTGTAGCTAAATTATCATTATGCGATAATACATCAAGTTATAATTATACCGTGTTCAAACAATCTAATTTAAAAGAAAATCATTTATTTGAATTAATTAGTAAATATGCTATTAATAAAATAAATATAAATTTACCGATAATCTATAAAACATTACAACTAAATGCTACCGAGGAACAAGTATGTAAAATATTTCCAATATTTAAAGAAAAAAAACAAGTAAATAGATATAATATAGGGTGTAATTTGGGGACAAAGCCGCCTATAAATTGTACTATAGTTGATGTATATTCTGGAGATATTAATATATATTTAAATCCTTTACAATATAACGAGTATAGAACAGAAAATATACCTCATTTTTACTATTTATTAAATGGCTTTGAAAATATTATAATATCAATCTTATCATTTTGGAGCGTAACAAAATGTTTGCATCGTGATACTCATAGTGGTAATTTTTTATTCAAAAACACACCAATGGAATTAAATAATTTTATAAAATATAATATTCATGGTAAATTGTTCTATATTAATAACTTAAAAATTAATTGGACAACATGGGATTATGGTACTTGTATGCCATTTGTATATGATAATTATTTTATAAAAAAAACAGATCATGATAGGGGTTATGATGATTTTGAGGATGATGTTATTAAATCATTATATGTTTATTGTAGAGCATTATTGACTCTCAGTATTACATCCGATTATATTAATAAAATCTTTGCTATCTTTCATCCAAGAAGGCCTTTAATTAGAGATGAATTAAAAACACTATATTTTATTGTTATGTATATATTTCATGAAATCTTTAATGATACAAATAACGATGAAAATTATAATAAATTTTTTGAAAAAATAATTTATTATATTTATAACTTTAATGATGAAATTAGAAAATCAATACAAAAACCGGAATTCGCCAAAAAACTAGCAAATATAAAATTGAAGTATAATATGGATATAAAAACATTCGATTTTATTTTTAATTTATATAATATAAAAGACCCTAATTTATCCATATCAACTCGTGTTCAAGAAATTTATAATGAAAATGTGTTGTATTCTTTCAATAATTTAAAAAAATATTTCGTAGATGAAATTTTAACAATTATTATTTGTGCTAAATTTACAAATATTTATAGCAACAAAAAAAAAGAATATAAAATTTATTTAGATAAATTTAATAATAAAATTAAAACTAGTTATAATTTGACTCATAATGTCTCCTTACTTATTTTGAACATAATGTCAAAATTTCGTGAGAATAAAATATTTAACAATGAAAATTTTATAGCCAATTCAAATAACTATCAAGTATTTAATACTTATTTGGATAAAAATGACAAATATTTAGATGAATACTTTATTGGCAATCATTATTTAGGATATTGTTGGATTAAAGTTGATTATCCTATCGATTCTAATTTTTTTACTGAATTAGATGATAACATTATGAAGAATACGAATTTTATCTCTTATTTTGAAAATAATACAGATTCAATTATAACGATTAATAATTTAAAAAAAGAAAATTTAGCTGCTTTTAATTTTTTTAATACAAATATTGATTATTTAATAAATTACTATATTAAAATTAAGATTAATAATAAGTATATATATTATTTACCATATTATGATATAGAACATCAATTATATTTAAAATTGAATAAATAATTAATCTAAATCTTTTAAAAAGTCGTAGTCCCATTCTTCGTAATGGGACTCGAAAAAATTATCATCTATTTCACAATCTGTTATGATTTCATCTAAATACTTGTTTTTGATTTTTGGGTTATAGTATATATTATACTTTAACACATCTACCGTCTGGTAATCAAAGTAACTTTTCATTTACTTGTTAAATTATAAAATAATTTATAATATCATTTTTTCGTACATTTTCATACATTTTCATACATTTTAATTTTATTATATCTACTATTTGTTACAATACTATGTGCCATTTTTTCACTTATTATTTTTAATTCATTATTTGTTAAATTATATTGTCTTATATTACTTGTATAAGATATTCTTAACCATCTTACACTAATATCGGCATTATATATCATTTTAAATATATTTGTTATCTTTTTACCAAAATTATTTGATTTATAACTGAATAAATAATCATCGATTTTTTTTTTATTTTCAAATATATGTTTTATTATTAATTCTTGAATTTTTTTTTCTATATCATATATTTGCACACCAAATACCTTGTTTGTTTTATAATTATTGAATATAAATTTTATTGGAATATTATTTTCTACAATAATATAATTATGACTTTTATCTAAATTTACATAATCGGTTTTAATTATCATATTTGAATATTCTAATCTTCGCGGTGGTATGTAAGTATACAATGCGTAAATTACTTTATCTTCTATATTTTCGATTTTTTTTATATTTTTGTCTAATTCATCTTCATCATAGTTTACTATTAATTTATCATTGTCTACTATATTAACTGAATTATTATCAATGTCATTTTCATATTTTTTATTTATATTTTCAATATTTTCAATTATATTTTTATAGACATTATTATCTATAAAATAATCTATTTTACTACATATTACAGCATATGGTATTAAATAAGATTTTATTGTATTCTCATTTGTGTAATTTGCATATAAAAATTTAATTAATTCATTATCTGTTAAATAAGTGAATTTTTTTATTATGTACTCTTTATCTTTTAAATTATAATTATCAACAAATATATTACTTAATCTTTTTATATTAACTTTTTTATTATTTATAATTTTGTTAATATGTTTTATTTTAGTTACATAGTTTTCTATTGTTGCATTTTTTAAATTGGTATTATTTTTTTTTATATCAATTTTCTTCCCCCTTTTTTTTTCATATTTTTCTAATATTCTTTTTGCATCTTTTATATCCATATTATTACAAATAATATATATTTTATATATTATTAAAAACTATTTATGTAAAATTTGTTTCTCCTATTGTATATTCTTCTTTGGTACTGGTGGCTATAGATTTGGATGACCCACCGCTCATAGTTAATAATGTATACTCGCAATTATCTGCATTTTTTTTAAATTTAAATATTCTTTGATTATTTCCACTTTCAATTTCGCTACCACGATTAACATCTAATTTATCGTATAATGTATAATCATAATTTACTTTACATCTGTTACTATTATCATTTATTGTTTCTATGTTAGTTATTGGGAATGACATTTCTATTTCTTTTTTTTGCGGCATTAATTTATTATTTACTACTCTTTTATAATTATCTTTAATACTTTTTCTTATACTATGTGATTTGCAATCAAAATCAGCACAATTATTTAATAAAGCAAATGAATTATGATTATTACAACTTTTCAAGCATTTATTGTAAATATTTGGCTTGAATGACATTGATGGCATTGAACTACATTGTTCTCCGTTCAAACCACAATCATCGAATGCACATAATGTAAAACATTCTTTTAAAAATGTTTCAACAGTTTCTTCTGTAAATACTGATGTGTCTATGCGTGCATCTCCTGTGCTCCAACTTGTCGATGCTGGTTCGCTTGAAAATATTGGTTCGCTTGAAGATACTGGTTCGCTAGAAGATGCTGGTTCGCTTGAAGATGCTGGTTCGCTTGAAGATGCTGGTTCGCTAGAAGATGCTGGTTCGCTTGAAGATGCTGGTTCGCTAGAAGATGCTGGTTCGCTAGAAGATGCTGGTTCGCTAGAAGATGCTGGTTCACTAGAAGATGCTGGTTCGCTAGAAGATGCTGGTTCGCTTGAAGATGCTTGTCCACTTGAAGATGCTTGCCCACTAGAAGATGCCTGTCCGCTAGAAGATGCTGGTTCGCTTGAAGATGCTGGTTCGCTAGAAGATGCTTGCCCACTTGAAGATGCTTGCCCACTTGAAGATGCTTGCCCACTAGAAGATGCCTGTCCGCTAGAAGATGCTTGCCCACTTGAAGATGCTGGTTCGCTAGAAGATGCTTGCCCACTTGAAGATGCTGGTTCGCTTGAAGATGCTTGCCCGCTAGAAGATGCTTGCCCACTTGAAGATGCTTGCCCACTTGAAGATGCTGGTTCGCTAGAAGATGCCTGTCCACTTGAAGATGCTTGCCCACTTGAAGATGCTTGCCCACTTGAAGATGCTTGCCCACTTGAAGATGCTGGTTCGCTAGAAGATGCCTGTCCACTTGAAGATGCTTGCCCGCTTGAAGATGCCTGTCCGCTTGAAGATGATGTTACTTGTGCTATTCCACTCGAAGATGCCTGTCCGCTTGAAGATGATGTTACTTGTGCTATTCCACTCGAAGATGCTTGCCCACTTGAAGATGCTGGTTCGCTAGAAGATGATGTTACTTGTACTTGTCCACTTGAAGATGTTGGCACTGTATTATAACATTTTTCTTTTAATTGATCTATAATTATTTGTTTTTTTCTTTTTTCATCAGAAACATTATCTATATTTATTTGGCATATATCAATAATTACATCTGTATCTTTTTTATAATCATTAATATATCTGCTTAACATACCAGTAATACTATACGATTTGTCATTTTCCGTTTTATAATTAAGAGTGGTATTTTTATTAAGTTCGACATTCTTATTATCTAATTTAACAACTTCATCTTCTAAATTAAGTATTTGATTATCTTTTGTTTTTATTGATTTGTTATCCGAGAAAATTTTATTTTTAAGATATATTATAAAACAAAAAAATTTTTTTATAAAACACCATAATATATTTTCTTCACAGGGCGCATCTCTATAATTATTACAATCTAGATTTGAATACTTTTCTATACTTTTTTTTGAATTATAACAAAAATAATAAATTATAATTATTATTAATATAATAATTAATAATATAGTTATGTATATACTATCAATATCCATAACTATATTATTAATTATTATATTAAACTCTATAATATAATTATATTATATTATGATATATATTCAAACCCCATGATCATTTGTATATGATTTATGCATAATAATAAACTTATGATTCATTCTGTTTTTGTACTTAGTATAATGCTCGCTTGCCAATAAATCTTTATATGTGTGGGTAGGAGTTCCCTCTCCAAACTTGTTCGCAAATAATTCGTATTGGGTTTTCGCTGGTTGTGTAACCTCACCCCACCGATCTTCCATTGTCTTTTGGGTTGATTTTTCATTCGTTTGTGTGAAGGCGTTGTTTGTGTGTTCCACACCTTCTAGAATAATATAATCAGTATTTGCAAAGCCGATGTTATATTCAATATAAAGCTTACAATCGTGTGGAATCCAAAAATATTTAAACATACTTGGCAGCGTTTGGGTTGAGGGCCCGCTCAAAGGGCCTTGCATATAAAACCTTGCATTTGCATTTGTGATATCAGACGGTGGTAGTCTCAAAAAAGAGGCGGCAGGGTTATCCCGCCCGCCCCCCTGCACCCCTCCCCCCACCGCCCACTTCCTGCAGGGTGGTAAAATGTATTTCGTGGGCGGATTATTATCTTTGCAATCCCCCTTCTCCATCCCTTCGTAATAATATGCTATAACCATATCCGGTTCATTTTTATTAAAAGATATATATTGTAGAGGAATACAATAAGTCAAAACGTCTTTGTGTATATTTATGAATCCGTCAGGACAGTAATCAAGTTTATCTGTATATTTTTGGGAGCCTATGCCCTTGCGGCAGTGCGCATTTATATTATTTCCCCAAGGAGATGTATTTTCGGCGTTATTATGCTCTTTAATGTAATTAATTAAATAAATAAATTTATTTAATTCTTCTCGCGTAATTGATTTGTTAGTGTAAGCATCTCCCCACGGGGGGTTGCTCAATTGACGGTTGCTCAATTGACCACCCTCTATTACGTAGTCTTCCACAGCCCGCCGTGTACTGTCAAATTCCATATTCCGGTCAGGGTTGTCACTCTGAAAAAAATAAATATTGTCAAGAAAGTTAACATTATTATTTTGAAATTCACTGAAACTGTGTTTAATTAAATTAAAACTATCGTTATAATTCAATCCGTAATCTAATGCTTTTTTTGTAGTATTTGGCTTCCAAATTGTGGGTCTCGTGTAGCAGCTTGTATTGTCATTGTTACAGATTTTTGGTTGCACACTAATATTCCGTGCATCCTCTCCATCCTCCCCCTTAATTCCTGGGGGACTCGGACCTTGTGGACCTGGTTTTCCTTTGCATTTTGATTTTTTTGAATCTTCTAGTTCATCGTCCGTCATCCCACCTGACTCATCAACACACTCTACTATTTTACACGTATTAGAAATTGGACCGGGTTGCCCTTCAGGGATGATAACATGTTCCATAGTATAACCACTTGGAGTGGTTATACTATGATTATCTGGATAATATTGATGACTTAGCTCATTGTGAGTTACAAACTCAAGGGCTCCGATGGTATGCACAATAAAATTTTCATAATGTTTATCATAATATTTACCATAGTTACTAATCAAGATGAAAACTACTATTATTATTACGAATAGTATAAAAAAATTTTTCATTGCTAATTAATAGTAATAAAATAATAAACCCTTTATATAGAATTATGGTCTCTTTTTAGGAGAATTCTTACAACATATCATGAAGTATATTGATTCTACTGCAACTACTTGCTAGATGTGCACTCCTCGACGGAGCGAGGAGTGCTGTTTGGCAGTTTGACGGGTGACTTGATGTGTGGTGCACTAATAGCCAGTAAATCGTCAGCACCAATACAATTATTCTCTACTGTGCATATTTTTTTGCCCCCCTGAAGAAATATTTTATGTGGGAATATAACCTTGTTTACAAATATATTTTTTGAAGCTAAGTCATTGGGTTGGCATGTTGGGCAACAATCCAACACCGGGTCCTCCGGTCTGTTTCCTATCATTCCCCCGGGACTGCCCGGCTCTCCCGGAGGTCCTGGGTTTGTGGGACCCGGAGTTCCAGTTTCCCCAACATTGATCTGCAATATGCCGTTTTCAGCTGGTATCCCCCTAGGAATCTTAATCTTTGCTTTGTTATTTGGGGTAGGTGTATTATCATCATGTGCAAAGGGCCAATGAATAAACTCAATATTATTGGAAAAAGAATTTTCACTAGTGATTTCAAATGATTCAAAATTTTTTTTTAAATAAATATCATATATTAGAAAAAATATTACTGTTATAATTAATAATAATACAATTGTATCTATACAATACATTTTATTAACTCTAGTAATTAATAATAAATTTTTCTAATATATAATATTTATTTTCAATTGGTAAAGGTTTTATATAATATTAAAAAGACTTGACGTTCTCATCACTTATAGAAACAATATTCTGTTCCGTTTGTTGGATCTAAATGACCAATTCTCCCTGCTCGATGTGCTCCGTGGGATAATAATGGTAGATATGTACAAAATTAAAAAAATTTCTATAGTTAATGAAGTCTATTGAGTCTATACATATTTCTGTATCAGACAGTGCACCACCACTTAAACACACTTCGCGTATTTCGGCGCCGTTGTTAAAATAGGTTTTATTTTTAATTATGGGACGCTTTCCCGAGGCGCCGGAGCCCGTTGCCGGATATTGCACCTGTTGGAGCTCAAGACCATCGAGAGAGTGTTCACTTTCAGAACATGGTAAGCATTCATCAGTACAATCTTTCATCATGTTCGGTTCCAATTTTATTACCTCTGTTTCATTGTTCGTATACTTATATGTCACATTATCCCCATCAATAGTATATGAATCCATAACGATATAGCGGGCATCCTTCCCTCCCTCCCCTGGCGGACCCGGCGGACCCGGCGGACCTGGTGGTCCTTCATCCCCCTTCAGACCGTATGTTTCTCTCTCTCCTGGTGGGAGGCCGTTGCATTGTGTTGCAGCAGCACCTCTAGGAATCTCTATTTGTGGTATATTAATCTCTTTTTCGTTGATATAGTCTATCTGTTGAGGGCTGAGTGTGCAAAAACCGTTATCGTCACACTCGTCGGCTTTAGGATAATACCCAAGGATATTATTTACATTATTTTTTTCTACAAATTGAATAATAGGAATACTAATTTTATCAGTTTGTGGTGTTATTGTAAATAATTCAAAAGATTTTTTAAAACTTTTGAATATAATATCCTTAATTCTAACATGTTTAAAATAAATATCATATATTAAAAATAATATTACTAAAATAATGAATAATATTGCAATAATATCTGTATTATACATTTTGTTAAACTCTAATAATAATTAATAATATATTTTTGATATATTATAGTAGATAAACATATTTTTTTATGAAAATTATTAATATATTATTAATAATTTTATTAATAATAGCTATTTACAAAGTTATTCAAAATTGTAATAATAGTAAAATTGAAAAATTTAATAACGACACATCATGTAGTGCAAGTTTAACACATTGGAAAAAAGTAACAACACAGCCAGATGGAACATCATTACTTGGTGATGAATGGGAAAAATTAAAATACTTAATAATTATTAATTCTAAATTAAAAAATGAATTAATTTTCAATTACTCAATAAATGACACAAATTTCGGAAAATCAGACAAAAAATTATATTTACCAAGTGAATTAGATTATAAAATAAATATTAACACAAATGATTATATAAAAATTAATATAGATGGTAAAACTGAATTTTGGCACCCTTCAAAAAACTGGAAAGATGGGGTTGTGTCATATTTTTGTAGTGAATTATGTCTTTTAAAATTAGGATATGAATGGATTAAAATAAAAAATGTAGATAATTTAGAAGATTTATCAACAAAAATATCGGAAAAAGAAGGTGAATCGTTAAGACAATTAATAATAAACGGAATAATAGGAGAAAACAATCTATATATAAACTTAAATAAGGATGATGTTGATAATCTAAACATATTTAGACATATTAATACAGAATCTTACATTAGTGTGGATGAAAATTTATATAAAGTAGCGGCAAATGAACCACTTGGTAAAAAATGGGTTAAAATAGATAAAACAGTAGGTACATGGGATGATTGGACAATAATAAAAAAAGAGGTATTTGGAAATGATTACAATTTATCAGGTAAAAATATTAAAATATTGAGTGATACAGAATATAATGAAATTAAAAGTACAACGGATAAAATGGAATATATAGCTATAGATATGTCTGACGAAGTATCTTATTATTATATATCAAAATTATTTGATTATGATATGTGTTATCAAAAATCATGTTTGCAATTTGCTGAAACAAAATTTGATAATTATTTAAATATAATAAATTTAAGAGATTCTTTAGGACATAAAACTTCATCATTTGGGCATACAACTGATTTAATGTATAAAACTGATAAAAAAATATTAGATTTGGTTGAAAATTTACAATTAACAATTAATCACTCTGAGTTTACAGATAAATGTTCAAGTAACCAAATTTATAATAAAATAATAGAACTATTAAAAACGAATCAATATGTTAGGGACGATAATAATTCAAGTACTTGTACTAAAACATATGACCCAAACGCATATGTTAAAAGACCATATAAAGATGAAAATACTGGTCGCAATTTTTATTATGATGATATATGTAATGAATTAGATGACAATAGTGACTATAAAGAAAAACTAAACCCATATTTATATTCATATATTACTTCCGATGACGGATGGCTCACTAAAGATGAAGCAATAGAGTATAATTTTGAGAAAAATTGGGAAAATATTAAAAATAATATTGATGTCACAAATATAGAAAGTTTACAAACACATTTACAAAACAAAGTAATTGCTAGAAATCAGTTAACCGAACTTTTAGTAAAATACTTGGATGATACAGAATATTATATGCATGAAAATTTTAGAAAACCTAATAAAAGTTATGGTGGAAAATGCGCAATTATTAGAGATCCTAACTCCGGTAAATTAATAGATAGTAAAAATATTCCATTAGATGAAAGTGATGTATTGAATATATATAGCGACTCAAATATTTATATGTATACCTGGAAAAAAATAGATAATATTATAATGTACGACACTCCAACAGAAATTGTAGATGATATCATCGTGCGTAAACTCGCTGGTGGAGAAGTTATTGATGGAGAAGTGACATTTAGTGCAACAGCTGTCTCTCCAGAAACTAGTACATATATTAAGAATAACTTTATAATAATGCACTTATATAAATTTGAGCAAAATGGGAACCCATTTTATTTTCAATATTTGGGTTTATTACCTGAATACATTAAATATGGTAAAAATGGTAAATATATTGAAATAACATCAAATAATTTAGATAAAGTTGATCATGATTCATATGAGTATATAAAAACAAGTGATTGTACAAGTATTATTGATGAGCATATTGATAAAACTCAAATAAAATTAAATAAAATTACAGAAGATACAAATTTGTATTATAATAGTATACTTCAAGACAAAAAAAATAAAATCGAAGACAAAAAAAACGCCCTCGAAAAATTAAATTACGAAATAAAAGCAAGTTATGATAATATATGTGAAAAATATAATACAAATATTTATAAATTATATACAGATTATAATATTGTCAAATTAAAATTATTAAGTTCAAATGATGATGTGGAAAGTAAAATAAATTTAAATGAATTAACTCAAAAAACAGTTAAATTAATAAATATTACAGATAGTGCCATAGATTATTGTACAGACAACAAAAGATGTTTAGGTAATATTGAAGGTACATATAATATTTTAGAAAATAACAAGAATAGTGATGGCAGTATAACATTAAGTATTAATGATTTTTATAGGGTAGTAAATAAAATCAATATATTAAAGAATGATGTCGTATTACATGGGTCAATAACATATAAAATTTCAGATATATATAATCATAATATCGAGGATGATATAAATAATGATGTAAAACTTAATAAATATCCACAAATATTCTCATATTCGTATAATGATTTTATAAATAAAAATATAGATTTGCATAAAATTGATATAGATAAAGAATATTATATTAATTTAGATGGTAGTAAATATAAATATGAACTAATTATGGATAATACATTTAAACATTTCATAAATAATTATAAATCAGTATATGAAAGTATTAATTCAATAACATTAACAAATACCGAAAAATGTATAAATAATGCCGATGAAGAAATATTCGCCGAAAGAGACTCTATTCATAAAGATAACAACCCATGTAGAGACCCTTTAAATAATACTTGTAAAGAAAAAAAATTTACAAAAAATTATACTTCAGAAATGTATGGACTTTTGGATAATTTAACTATAAATAAGGATACATGGGTTGAGAATAATTTATTAAAACAATATGACGATGCTTATAAATTATCTACAACCGGTGCTCCCGAATCAATTTTAGATAATACACATGCTAATTATTGGAAAAACAAATATGGTAATGAAACCTCGTGTCCGCCAGATGATGAAAATAAACCTATTATAGAAAATGGTTTATATTATGTTAATCCAAATTATAATAATGGTTTAAAATGGCGTAAAATAGAAGTTAATCCTCCCGCTAATATATCTTCCAAATTAATAATAGAAATATATGATGTTAATATTCTGTATAATCAATCAATTATTGGTAGCGAAATAATTGATTTTACACATGATCAAAATAATATTATATTTATAGATGCTGAAAAAAATTATGTTAGTATGGATAATATTACACCAAATCATTATTTAAAAATACGAGATAAAAATAAAAATAAAGATATATATTATCAAATATATGGTAACAATAAATGCAGTAATTCCCAGGTATGTTCTGAAAAATCAAATCAAGAATATGCAAGGGAATTAAATGCGGAAATTATAAAAATATATGAAGACCAAATATATTGCAACAATTTAAACACAGAATATTTATCAATTTACGGTAATGAATTGCAAAATACACCTTTTATAGAAGAAAACCTAGACATATCAAAATCTGATATATCTGAAATTTTCAAATCATTAGATTATTATCCAATTTATGATAATAATTTTCAGTTGGCAACGCCTTAAGACCCGTTTATATAAAATTATAATATTTGATAAAAATAAAGTATGCCAAATATTTTATTTTTATTTTTAACTATCATAATAATTTTAATTATATTTTATTTAAATGTAAAAAAAAAAGATACTTTTATTACTGAAATTACAGACATACAAGAAGCGCGAAAAAAATTAAATTTTCAATATAATCTAATTGGTTACCAAAAAGGAACTCCGGGGTATGATGGTGAAAAAGGAAAAATAGGACCAACAGGTCCGCAGTCCGATATTAAAATTAGAGGTCTAACGGGTCTTCATGGCAAAGATGGTTTAAATTATGGTTCTTTGCTTTTTAAAAACACGAAGTCTGAAACTATATCCGAATTGACAAATACGCAAACTAATAAAAAAAATGATCTTGATATTAAGGTTCCAAATGCTGAACAAGGGGACCCAGGTGTTGTTGGTACAATTAAATTTATTAATCATTTAGGCGAAGAAATAGGTAGTTATTATCCACCCATACATACATATGCAAGAACATTAGAACCAATAATAATTAATGTTCCAAAAGGACGAGATGGACCAAAAGGAGAAGCTGGGGACTCTACATCCCACCCCCAGGGCCCTCGCGGCATTCGCGGTAACAGAGGAGAACAAGGTGAACAAGGGCCAATAGGAGAGCCAGGCATACAAGGTGCTAAAGGACCCATTGGTGGAGCAGATGATGTGGACGGAGATTTTAATAGTGTTAAAGTAAATAATAAAGTATGTTTTAAAGATAACCCATCTGAATGTATGGATATTGATATATTAGAAACATTAGTTAATTATGAGGATTATGAGAATATAATTCGGGCGCGAAGAGATAGATTAAAAATACAATTATGTAAACTTTGTTATTTTAATAAATATAATCTTCAAAAAAATCCAAATTACGATGAATTAAAAGTAGAATATATAAGGCAATTAGACGAAATAGATGTCTATTTTGGAGAGAACTTAACAAGTAAACAATTTGAAGAAATCAAAGACGAGTTACCCTCCCCCCTGTGCCCCGCCCCCACCCACCCTCCCCCCGAGTGCGCCTGTGATGGGCCAGACGCAACACATTACATTTATGAAAACTGTAGATGTGAAAAATTAACAACAAATTGTGGTGTTGGTAGTTTTATATCAAGGTATTCCTCATTGAACGATAAGCGGCAGAAGGTAGAAGATAATAAATGCGCTCCATGTACATTTACAAGAGACCATGTTGATGAAGCAAGTGGTGAACTATATGTTGGTTGTGATGGTGTATATGATGGTGTTGTTGCAAGTTGTGATACAACCGAATATATAGAAGTAACAGGCGGTTCTGAAGGTTATAAATGTACAAAATGTCTACCTGGAGATTATATTAACGACAGTAGAACAGGTAAGGAGGAATGTCCTGAAGGACATATGTGTATAAACGGTGTAAAAACAGCATGTCCCGCAAATACATATCAATCTAAGAGAGGACAAAGTCAATGTACATCATGTATAACTAGTTGTAATCCAGGACAATATATAATTACAGAATGTGGTGGCGCAGGAAATAATTCATGTGCTGAGTGCGATGGCAAGACTACCTGGTGTTACAATAGTAACAGTGTACCATGCACTA
>JGI24539J26755_10000140_pt1 | contig 31742 bp, 22 predicted proteins | sample NorSeaMetagenome_2_FD_26755 | JGI IMG/M metagenome (IMG submission 26755) | reverse complement strand
GGTGTTAAAGTAATAACTCCACCAGCAACATCACCTGCTTCTCCTGAAATATCAGTCCAAGTTGTACCGTCAACACTTTCTTGCCATTTAAAATCTAAACCGTTCGTTAAACCAGATACAGAAACAACATCTCCTGTCAAGTTTTCACAAACCTCTAATGTTGATGAAGGGATATCTATTAATGGATCATCGGTGGGTTTTGAACAACAATCAATAGGTTTTAAAACAAATGAGACAGGATCACAAGCGTCAGATTCTTCAATTTTCATCTTTCCAAAAGCTCCATAATGCATACTATAACCTGTAATATCAATTACACCACCCATAGAAAAAAGATCCCCAGTTCCAGACCAAACCATAGTTGATAATAAATTACCCCCTCCTGATGTTCTTAATTTATATCTACCTGCCGGTATGTTTAAACCTATTTGAGTTTCTCCAGCTGAACCACAAGGAACTTCAACAACTGTAGATGCAATAACAGCACTTCCATTAACAACATCTAATACCTCAATTGTAACATTATCGGTCCCACCAGAAGCTCCACAACCGCCAGTCCATGCTTCAACGCCCATAATTGCGGACTTAATTTGGATGTTTTGATAGGTTGTTATGTCTGTTGTTAAATTTTCATTAGCCGTAGAACTAGCGCCAATTGTTGGTCCAGCCATAGTTCCTAAAGGATTCGTTTCTGCATTTTGAACCCAAACTTCGATTAAGTCTGTAGATCCATTCGGAATGGAGTATTGAATTGAACTTCCTGTACCAATAACATCAGTCATCGCTTCATCCATAGCCCATTTATAACTTTTACCATCACTAACTTCCAAATCAACATCAACTCCACCTCCCATACAGTATTCAATTGTCTCGGTTTCGGGTAATAAAGAAATAACATTAAAATTCTTAGACACATCACAACCTGCATTTCCTTTAAGCGGAGTAAATGAAACATTATGAGTTCCAGCAGTAGAAACCAAATAAGTCCGCCCTGCTGTATTTCCTGAAGGACCACTCCAATTAATCGCAACACCAGCATTAGGATTCATACCTGCATCTAATTCCATTATTGCCGGACTACATAATTCAAGGTCTGAAACATCTAATTCAACTTCCTCTATAACTACAATATTATCCACCTGATTACAAGCATTATCTGGATCATCAACACAAACAGTATAATAACCAGGCGAGCTAATTGTTTTAGTAAATACACCAGCGTCAATCTGAGTTGGATTATCTCCGTCTCCTTCATACCAAGTTATTGTTGCATTATTTTGTTGTCCTGAAGGAACATGTGGATTTAATAAAACATCCCCCCCTAGTTCACACAAGTTTATTGTATCGGGCTCTTCTAAATCAATTACATATTCATTAGCTCCATAAACGTTTTGACACGAGTTTATTAACGAAAATTTGTCCAACGCAAAATCAAGTCCCGAAGTTGGTACCCCTCCAGTAAGGTTAGCATTTAAATAAGGTCTTAATTCAGCATGCACTGTAGTACTTGTTCCTGATGTCCATGTTCCACTATATTGAATCCACTGTACGTTTACCATAGACGTGTCCCGCAATGTATTTCCATTAACATCAGTAATCTGAGTACCATCTGGATTTAATCTCACCCTTGATAATTCCACATTAAATGCAACATTATTTGTAGCTATTAACGGAACGTTTTGACCATCAATTTTCAACCCAAAGTATGGGACTGGTGGGTTAATGGAGTTGAACCAAAATGAAAAATGATACGTTTGATTTGGAAATACATTTACAGTTTGTCCAAATACTTCGGGGTTTCCATTTAACGGATCAACAAATAAAAGCTGATCACTTGACCCATCAATTCCATAAGTTTTAAAATCTGGAGTAAATGATGTTCCTTGATGTGTAGTTCCCTCACATTTAAAAACTTGATCATTATTACTGACATAATAACGTCCTCCTGTCGCGTAAAAACAACCATTTGCAGCTAGCTTTGCATCGATATCACTTTGAGCATAGATTAAATCGGAGTTGAAATCTCCTGCTTTATACCCTTCATCAAAATCTCCATTTCGAATAGACTCTTTTATAACACACTGAGAATAAATGACTCCAAAGGAGAATATCAATCCCATTAATAATATTAAACTTTTTTTCATCCCTAATTGAAATAATATTTCTTAAATGTCCCTAAGCATACCCTATATTCTTTAACTGTAACAACTCAACATATGATTTGTTACAGTTTTGTGACTTACAAAAATAATCATTTAAGATCCAATATTAAAAGAGTTTAACAGTTATTCGACCTAATTTTTGTTCTGTTTTTGATTAGTGAAAAATGCTTTTGTTAATAAATCGTTGAATTACTTTTTGTGAAACCCTCAAATATCACTTTCTCTTTATCTTAACTTTGAGGAACTAAAATCCGACGAAATGAATCCATTAGAAAGAAGAAATTTGTTGACAAATAAAATCAACAGTTTAAAATCAGAGCTAGACGGAGCTGATTTTATGAAAAAATTAGATTTAAAAGATGAAATCCTTGAGCTTGAAAAAGAGCTTGGAACTGCAAAACTACATGATGGAAATGCAGACGATTGTGAAATGTGCGGAAGCTAATCTCAACATTTCATAAAAAAGGGAGTCAATTAATTGACTCCCTTTTTTATGCTTTAAAAATTAGACTCATACGTCTAAAATATCATTACTAAGAACTATTCCGTCCTTTGGATCTTTACCGTATTCATTATCACCTTTATCTCCTTCTCGTAGTGCTAAGATTAAGTTATAAATTGGAATTAAAATAAACCATCCACTTTTACCTACATCATGCATTCTTCTAATACCAACAGCTATACTTGGCACCAATACTACTAAAGAATAAAGATTTGAAGTTATCTCATTACCAATTAACAGCGCATCAACTAAAGAAAACACTATGGAAAACATTGTATTGAATAATATAAACATCCAATATTCTTTTCTTCTTGCTCTACCGTTAAAAACAGCGAACTTTTTTAAAACCTCTAGATACCAATTCATTACTTTATCGTTTAAATTATTATGACAACAAATATAAACATGAAATTGATTAAACCTAATTTCTTAAATACGAACTTTTAAAAAATTATTTATGCGTCTAAAATATCTTTATCCTTTACGGCAAACTCAATTTCTAAATTAGGTCTAAAAACATTAATATATGCCAAGTATACTGCTGCAAAACTAATAGAAACGGTGACAAAAACTCCTATTACCAAACATAAAAAACCTAATAAATTAATCAATCCTAAAAGGACAACAAACCACAGAATTTTAACGAATTTCTTTTTTACAATTTTATAACTCACTGAAAGAGCTTTAACAGCAGTAAAATCTTCTAACACAACTAAAAAAGTACTGAAAATCGTAAAAGTCATCAAGAATAGTACACCAATAGAACAGAAAAGTCCAGTCTTAAACCAACTTCCAATATCTTTAAATAAATCCTTTATTAAAGGTATTAAAGCTTCGGAATCTTTGTTAGTTGCTAGTTTTGTGAAATCTGAAATGTCAACAGAATTATAAACCTCTAATATTAATGGCAAATAAATAACAAGACTTACAATAACTAAAATTAGATTTAACAAAATGATCTGCCATAAGTTCTTTTTAAAGCCACTGAAAATCAAACCAAAATCACTCTGATTCGTCGTATACCGATGATGAATAAAAAAAATAGTACCACTCGCTAAAACTGGGGAAATAACTAAAGTATTAATTAATGAACCTATATAAGGTAGACTCTTCAATAAACTACTTGCCGTCATTGTCAAAGTCATATATAAGATATACCACCCTAATATTTTCAAACCTAAATCCCATCCTTTGGATATGAATTCACTTATTCGAAAAGAGAAGTTCTTATTCTCAATTTCTTGAATTTGATTATCTATCGTATTTAACATAATTTATTTATTGAACTTTCGAATTAATTTTTGAATAATCATGGTTCCAAAAACTAATATTCCTAATATTACAAGTACCTGAACCCAAGCGGATACATTAAGAATTTTATAGATCAACGAATTGTGTCCATCCTTATCATATTTTTTACCCGAAACCTCTTTCATGTGATGCAACAAACTCACCGCTAAATTCTCCTCAGGCAAAGATTGATGACAACTTGCACAAACACCTCGTCTATCTAAATTTGATCTTTCTTCATTGTTTAGAGGTCGAGATCCTGAAAAGTGATGGCCTACTGTTTGTCTTTGAACCCCGTTTTCATCCACAAATCTACTCCAGTCAACGTCCAAATTTGGAATAGCATTGATTTGAACCTTATGACTATCTGATAAGATTGCTCCGTCTGGAGAAGTTAAATCCACAACATAAGCTTCGCTAGGATTTGCAAAAGTAGTTCCTCCATCAATTCCATATCCCATCGATTGCGGATTAGTATGGCAACTTTCACAAGCTCTTGATTTTTTGGAAGTAGTATGCGGCTGCACCGGCGATATATCAATCGCTAATTGTCCTGATGTATCTGCCCCTTCAACATTCGGGATTTTGAAAATATGATTTGACAATAAGGCATTTCCATTTTTACCGATAACCGTAACAGTTGTCTGGCAACCAGGAATCGCAGGAGAAACACGATGTTCTCCATTAATAACTAAAGGAGGATTTTCCCATCTTAAATAACTTCTTTGCTCCGTTACCTTTCCATCAATAAGGTGTTTTTCATATTCTCCTCTAGCGTCTGCTGTTAAACCAGAAGAGTCATGATCTTTCGCCATAGCCACCCAATCGGGATGCTGTTCACCTGTTGAATAATCAATCTTAATATGACAACCATAACATTGCGGAGCCCAATCTGCATGGCAAGAATAACACTCTAATTGATCAATGTGTTTACTAACGTTAACCATCGCTATTTCTCCTTCCTGACTTAACTCACCATCTTCATAAATCTTTTTTAAAGGTTTGAGTTCGAGATCTTTTCCTCCAGCTGTGTGTAAAATTATTTCATTTCCTTTTTTCACCGCATTCTCTATAGGATTTCCTCTTGCAGACAATAAAAACCCATCTTGAGGATGATAATTTGTCCCTTGTTTCGTATGCTCTAATTTTTCTTTAGCAACCCCTCTTGCTTCCCCAGTTGCAGGAACTTCTGAAGCGACTTCATCTCCATAACCTAAAGGTAACTCCCATGGATATTTTTGTGGTGTTCCGTGACAATCTTGACATTCAATTTCAACTGGAGCTAAAGTTGTTCCTGCTAATCTTCCATCACTGTGAACGTCTAAAGAAGTATGGCAATCCTGACAAAGCATACCCTTGTCTAAATGAATATCAGCATGTAAATGTAAATAGTTCTTAGTGTGCAATTTCTCTTGCTCACCTCCATCTCCCATAAACGGAGATCCATAAGCTGTCTCCATTAAACCTTGATATGAAGTCCCTATTCTTTTACCTCTATCATGGCAAGTAGTACAAGTTTCTACTGGAATTCCAGAATATTCTTTTCCGTGAACTTCAACTTTACATTCACGTGTAGATTGAATAGAATGAACTAATGGATGTCCTTTTTTCCCTTGAAGTAAAGAATCACCGCCTTCGTAATAACCTTCATTCGAATAAGGAATATGGCAAGATGAACAGCCCATACCTCGATAATCGCCTCTTTTCTCCCTTCCTTTAGAACCGGTATGACAACGTTGACACTCCTGTCTTAAATAAGTATAAACTGCTAATTGAGGATTCAGTTCAACTTCGTCTGCAGTTGGTGCTGGTGGTAACTCAACCATTGTTTTTGGAAACACTTGACCTTCTTCCGCCTCTATTTCCTGCATATAGGCACTGTATTTTTCGGTACCTAAGGTTTCGTGTAATTTATTTGATGTTACATTAAAATTCCCAACGTCATGTTTGTAGCCATTTAAACCCCCAAACCCCCATAAGGATCCTTGAATTTTACCTGCTTCTGTAAACATTAATGAAGTAAACTGAGTTTTAACTTGTTCGTCATGACAAATTCCACAGGTATTTTTATTTATCCAAGGTGAACCAGGATCTGGATAAAAATTCTTTGGTCCAGGATTACTTTTAAAATAAGCGATTGTTCCCTTATGAGATTCTTTTTCACTAAATGACTTAGGATTCCCACCATGACATACAACACAATCATTTCCTGTAATACCAGCATCATCAGCTACCTCTAATATAGCTTGCATCATTCCGCTGTGAACATCTCGAATGGCTTCTAGTCCTTTGTGGCAACTCACACAGCTATTATCCGACAAATCGTGTTTCGACTGTGTAAATTTTGGAACTTGCTCTACAGCGTCTTTATCTAGAAAGCTTGTTGCAATAAAAAACAAAGCGCCCATTGCGAGTAATAAATATTTTGCTAAATTGACTTTCACAGCTGCAAAAGTAAAGTTTAAATTTAACCCGTGGAGTTTACAATCAAAGAACATCTAACAAGTTTTAATAACACACCTGAATTAAAGGGGATTATTAAAGGAATTAATCATTTCAAATTAACCTCATCGATTGTTCCTGTGGGTGTGGAAACTCCGTCCATTTATAGATTGGGTAAGAAAATTGAATTCTTGTTTGAATTGATTTTGAAAAATTCGATTGATTATAAATTACTGCTTTCTAACTTTCAAATTCAAGAAGGTAAGTTAACTGTAGGCGAAATTGATTACATCATAAAAACCATAAATACGAAGAGTGTTCAACATATAGAATTATCTTATAAATTCTACCTTTTAGACAATAGTTTAGATTCTGATTTTATAGGTAAATGGATAGGCCCAAATCGAAAAGACTTTTTACACCTCAAAAGATCAAGATTAAAGAATCATCAATTCCCTATTTTAAAACATAAAAGTGTAACTGAAAAGCTCAACCAGTTAAACATCAAAACAGATGAAGTTAAAGCTTCATTACTTTTAAAAGCTCAATTATTTATTCCGCAAAATCAACTTGAGCAATTGCCTCAAAATTTCCAAAACTGTGTGGTTGGTATTTGGGTAAACGTACAAGGCTTTCAAAATTTAAATTGGATTGGAGAATGGTGCGTCCCTGATAAGATAAACTGGTATATTNATCCAATATTCAATCAGAGTTGGGTAGCGAAACAAAAAGCCCTAGCAACGATTCAAGAAAAGCTAAGCTCTAAATACTCAGCTCTTGTTTGGCATAAAACAAAAGAAGGAAACTTCAAGAAAATAATGGTAGTATGGTGGTAACTACCTAGCCTCCTTCAAAATCTCAACAGCTTCTTCAACTTTAATCCTTTCGTTGTCATAATAAGCAACCAAGAATGCACCGTCAAAACCTTTCTTAACTAATTCTTCTTTAAAAGCAGCAGCTTCAGAAAGGTTTTTAAAATTACCCGTCATATACCGTATTACACCATGAGTAGTTACTTGTTTGGTTAAGTTTGGTAAGCTTTGGAATTTACCTTTTAGGTCCTCAGGAATATCTCCTCTATATAAACCAATCTGCACCATAATCAACAACTTACTTTTTTGATATTTAGCAGGAGTTGTTGCAGATGAAGCAGCAGAACTTAAATCGTTTTTGGAAATCACATTCGGATTTTCTCCAGCTGCCGAAACTCTCTGTCCGTTACTGTAAGCTACTACAAAAGCACCATCAAACCCCTTACCTTTTACTTCTGACTTATGATCATTCGCTTGAGAATATGTAGGGAAGTCCCCAGATAAATATCTTTTGTATTGTCCATAAATTTCCATTTCAACATTTGGGAATTGAGATAATTCACTTGGTTCTTCTCCATCTTTATAAGCACCAATTTGAACTCTGTAACTTACCTTTGGAGTTGCTGTTTCAGAATTTAGGGTTGCTTTTGTCTGAATTATTTCCTCTTCTACTTTTCGGTATTCCTGTTCTATTGGAGAAGCTAACCTTTTAACTTGTTCGAATTTCTCTTGGTTAACCAAATCAGTTACTTTTATTCTTTTACCATCTTTATAGGCAACGACAAACGCTCCCGCAAACCCCATGTTTTTCATGGTAAGCTTATGAATATATGCTTGCTGATAAGTTCCAAATGACCCTGTTACATATTTAGTAATTCCACCAGAATTTGGAAATGATAGTGTTTGAACGCCTTTAAATACACTCTCTTTAATTTTACCTCTATACGCTCCTAATTGAACCCTAAAAACAACCTCATCTGTTTTGATTAACTTCGTTTCATCACTCAATGCCGTTAAACGTTGAAGCGTTAATTTATCGAAAACCGAAACTATATCAATCACTTTTACTTTACCATCTTGATATTTAATTAACTCAGGTTTAAATCCTTTTACGATTAACTCTTCTAATCTCTCCTGAGCTTCATTTGCCGAATTGAAGTTACCAACAGCATAAGTTGTTAAGTTTGGATTAAAAGTTTCCATACTCTCCACATCAGGAATACTGGCAATTTTATTTACTGCTTCACTTGGAACGTCAGATTTAAAAGAACCTAAACTTAAAGAGAACTTACCATCTAAGTTTTCCTTTTTCAAGACAGTAGCTTTACCTTCACGTACAAATGCAACTTTAGCATTTTCAAATCCTTGCTTTTTAAAAGCAGCCTTATCACTATGAGAAGGTTCTTCTAACTTGCTACTATTATTGGATAAAACATCGATTGTTCCATCACTTTTTTTAACCTGAAAAGTGTTTGGTGCATTTAGTAATTTATTAACATCTATTAATGGAGTGCTCTCATCAATTGTCCCTAATTTAACAAGAAACTTATCTTCATGTTTCTCTAAAACAGGGTTTGTAAGAACTTCTTCTTGAACATTGTTAGGAATTGTTATTGCTTCTCCATCAGTCTTTGTAATTAATTCTTCAGGTTTTTTNATAGGCTTACTCGCCTTTGTTGGTAAAACATCACCTTCTTGAACCTTAGCTTCTTTTACGCTTANATTTAAAGCCTGGAGTTTTTCAATTTCAGCCAAAGCAATCTCATTACCTTTTTCATTTTTGGCAACTAGCGACTTATTTCCTTCTTCGTCAAGAACTTCCACAAAGAAACCTGATTCTTTTAACGTTTCATAAGAAGTTTTTTCCTCTTTAGTTTCTAATTTACCGTAAGCAATAGCTACGTTATTATCCAACTGCTTCAACTCTTCTTTTTGTTGAGCAAGTTCTTCACCAATCTTAACAGGGATTAACAGACCGTTTTTAACTAGAACTACTTTCGCTTTTATATTTTCAGTCTTTAATTCGCTTAATGTTTTTTCAACTTCAGACTTACTTTGAGGTTTTTTTGAAATTAACTTTGATTCACCAGTTTTAGTTGTCACTTCAACAACATCCTGAACAGACTTGATTTTCTTTTTCGCTGCCTGAGTTTTGGGATCATCTGTTTTACCAAAATCAATCACAAAGGCATTCTCTAATTTTGATAAAACGCCATCAGACAAACTATTTTTAGTCGGTTGATTTTTCGTTGGTACTACTTTGCCATTTGAAACTTTACCGATAGTAACATTCTCACTAGCTAATTCGTCTACTTCAGTGACAGCTTGCTTATTACCGTCATTATTCTTAGCTACTAGCCACTTATCTCCCTCATCATCAATCACTTCAATAAAATCACCACTCGAAGTTAAATTTTCAAACGACTCTTTTTCTGCTTGAGTTTCAATTTTGTCATAATTAACAGCTACATTATTTTCTAATTTAACAAGCTCCTTTTTTTGTTGTATTAATTCTTCTCCTATTTTAATGGGTATCAAATTACCGTCTTTTACAACTGCCGCAGTAGCCAAGATATTATCAGATTTTAATTCTTTTAACGCTTTTTCAGTCTGAATTTCACTTTGAGGGTTTTTGGTGATTAATTTAGTATTACCGTCAGCAGTTGTGACCTCAACAACTGCTTGCTTTGCCTTTATCTTTTCTTTAATTGCTAACGTTTTGGGATCATTAGCCTTTCCAAAATCAATAACTAAATTACCGTTTAGCTTTGATAACAATCCAGCTGATTTGTTTTCAGAGTTTTCATTTTCAACAGAAACGACTTTACCTCCAATAACCTGAGCTTTACTTACATTTATAGCATTAGCTTGAAGCTTTTCAACTTCTTTAGTAACTTCCAGTTCAGCAGTTTCATTTTTCGATACTAATGACTTGTTTCCATATTCATCAATTACTTCTTTAAAGTCTCCCGTTCCCTTTAATTTATCAAAAGATTCCTTTTCCTCTTTTGATTCAATTTGACCATAATTAATAGCAGATTGGGTCTCCATTTTTCTTAATTCTTTTTCTTGCTGTTTTAGCTCATCCCCTAATTTAACAGGAATAATATTTCCATCTTTTACAACAGCAGGACTTCCTTTAATCTCCTGTGTCTTTATTTCTTTCAATAAGGTTTCCGCCTCTTCTTTGGTTAAAGGCGTTTTAGTTATCAATTTGGTTTCACCTTTCGAAGTTGTGACTTCTACTAAATCTTGTTCACTTTTCAACTTCTCCTTAACAGCTTGTGTTTTGGAATCACTCACTTTTCCAAAGTCAATTACAAAAGCATCTTCTAGCTTACTTAGAATGTTTTCTTTTTTCTCATGCTGCTCCTTCACTAAAGAGTTCGATACAATGTTTTTATTTTCAGCTTCTTTTAATTCCTCAACACTTACAGGTTCTAATGCACCGTCCTCAACCCTTACTACTTTTGCTGGAATATTTTGGGTGTTTAACCTATCTACTTCTTTTCGGATAAAACTTTCCGATTGCGGATTTTTTGTAATGATTCTAACATCACCATTTTCATCTTTAACTTCTACAACATCTTTCTCTGACTTTATTTTATTCAAAACAGTATTTGTTTTTGGATCATTCGCTTTTCCAAAATCAATCACTAAATTTCCATTTAACTTTGCAAGTATATTTTCTTTTTCTTGCTCTGGTTTTTTTCGGTCTTTATTCCAAGCTTTAGCTCCCTCGGGTGTCGAATTAGCCACAACATCAGAAACCTGTACACCTATTTCAATAGCCTTTCCATTTCTAACTTTAACNATTTTAGCATTTGGAAATTTCTCGCGATCTACATCAGCTAATAATTGTTTAGCCCCTACTTTATCAATAAATGGTCCTATTACGTAATCCTTTTTACTCGTATCTCCATCTAAAACAACTACATCTTCATATTCAAAGAATTTGGTTTTATCAACAGTTTGCGCGTCAGCTTCTGTCTCTCCTAATTTAACAGCATACAACCCTTCCAACTGTTCTTTATTTTCATAGTGCTCTTTAAATCGGACTTTAAGATCTTTTTTACTCTTTTCTTCCCATTCTTTTAATGTAAAATACTCACTCTTTTCCCATATAACTATTGTTGCCTGGGGGAAACCTTTGTCTAACAATTCCGATTTTCTTCGTTTTGCATCATTCAGCGATAAATATTTCCGAGTTAAATAAGCGGTGTTGTTATCCGTATTTAAAGTACCAATAACATCTCCTTCTTCTACAAATTTCCTTGCTAAATCTTCAGGCAACCTACCCGAGAATTCGCCTAATAATATTCTGTATTGAGCAGACTTCTCTGGTTCTCCTGCAATTTTATATAAAACATCTAATGGAATTGGCGCAGAATCGATATACCTAAGGTATTGATTATAATAATCAGCATCTGTTAATGTTTTACCTTTTGCACTAACGAATGAGGCATCTAACGTTGCTGATTCATTATCTAAATAATTTGGGACACCATCATTATCATCATCAAGCGGACAACCTTCATCGTCAACCTTAACCCCTTTTGGGGTAAAAGGACAAATGTCTAATCCGTCAACAATACCATCACCGTCTTGATCAGCCATATCTAACATAAAGTAATCTGGGAAATAAAAAGCTTCAGGGTTTGTATTTGGGGGAGAACTAAGTAAGTCATAATGGACCGAAACCGAATTGTAGGTGAAATAATCATTCATCCCATTTCCTTTACGATTTCCTTCGCCATTCTTACTTAGGTTATCAATTAAATCAGTAAAAGTATAATGAAATGTCGTATTGAATTTAAAGGAAAGACGATCCGATACATTAAGGTTAAACCCTAAACCAATTGGGACTCCAATTGCTAACTGAGCGTATTTACCAAAATCATCTAAATTTTCTGATCGTAAATCAGTTTCATATTGGTAATCTCTTTGCATTAAAGACGCTTGATAAGCCAAAGGTGAACTTTGATCTAAACTTCTAATAGTACCGTCATCCCAATAATGATAGGGAGCTCCGTTTGCATCTACCAAATCTCCTTTATTATTGTACTCAAAGCTTTCAAAACCAATGGTAACGTAAGGATTTAATACTTTTGAAAAATTAAGAAGGTAGTCTAGGTTATACGTTGCATACAACCCTACAGAATATATTTGAGTCTTAAAATTTAAATTTCGATTAGCGCTTCTTTCATTTCCTAAAATCGTACCTGTTAAAAAGCTAAATCCTAAATCAGAGTAATCGTTAATTTTCCGAGCGACATGAACCTCGTAACCAAATTGATTAGTTAATGAGTTGTGGTTACCTATACTATTAACATCTCCATAATAATTCAAAAACCCAACGCCCAAACCGATAGAAGGTTTCGCCTCCTTGGATACTGGAGGCATTTCATTGAGTGAAGTTTGAGCATCTAAATGCCCAGTTAAAACCAAAACACACAATAATATTTTCGCGATCAAACGTTTAATCATATTAACACCTACTGAAATTGCTGTCCTTAGCATGTTAGCCCCCATTCTACGATTGATTGCTTAAAAAGTTCCCTATAAAAAATCAATTAATTTTCGGGTGTGTTTTGATTAATCCAACAATTTATCTTTTCGATATCTGAATCACTTAATGGTCCTGATACAGGCATTGTTTTTTCTGTTATCGCTCTTGCCTTTACTCGGTCAATGTAATTAATCACCTCAAAATAAGTGGTTAACCGCGGCGGCTGTATTCCTGAATGACAAGAAACACAATTGTTATTTATGATCGTTGCAATGTCTGCATCATAAGTATACAAAGTTGTGCACTCTTCATCAGGTATCTCTTCTGTAACCACATCTTTAGTACAAGCCGTGATTAAGACAATAAATAAAGCCAAACTTAATTTAAATAAATGCTTCATATTAAATATCTTCTTTTAAAATACGTTGCTGAACTAATGCATGGATCATAAATAATTGATCCTCTCTAGACAAATTTGAGTTATCAATAACAATAGCATCTTTTGCTTGAACTAGAGGGCTTTCCTCTCGATTAGTGTCACTGTAATCACGAAGTTTTAAATTCTCCTCTACCTCTTCTAGAGTAACCTTATGTCCTTTACTCTTCAATTCAGACAATCTTCTTTGAGCTCTAATTATAGTATCAGCAGTCATGAAAATCTTCAATTCTGCATCAGGGAAGACTACTGTTCCAATATCACGACCATCCAAAACAGCCGCTTTATCTTTCCCTAAGGCTTGCTGTAAAACTAACAACTTTTCTCTTACTTCTTTTATTCCCGAAATCTTTGTTACAATCCTACTTATTGTTAAGTTTCTAATTTCGGATTCAACGTTTTCACCATTTAAAGTAACCTCCGCATATCCTACTTTAGGATTAAAAACAAAGCCAATAGTTATTTCATCTAAAAACTCTTTAATTTTATAAACCTTTGTACCGTCTTCTTTAATTAAACCATTGCGTAAACAATACAAAGCAACAGCTCTAAACATAGCTCCAGTATCGACATAAGAATAAGAAAGACGTTTAGCTAATTGCTTAGCTAAAGTACTTTTCCCACATGATGAGAATCCATCTATTGCAATTGTAATTTTTTTCATTATTTTAATGGCTCTGGTACTTCCACTTTTTCCTTTTTAGAGACAAACTCTGAAAAGTTAGTAGAAATAGACAAATGGTTAGTCGTTCCTGCTAAAGAATAAATACTTCTACCGTAATCTATGTTATATTTTTTGAGTTTAATTCCAACACCAAAGTTAAAACCAACCGCTCCTGATTTTGAACCTTCTCGCAATTTCATTTCGCTTCGTCTTTGATGATTATACCCAATTCTTACATTAAGGTTTTCGGTTAATAATAATTCCGCAGCTGCTGAAAAGTGTCTAAAGATACTTTCCGCTAAATGTGAGTCCTCCTCCTGAGGAACTTCAGCTCCAAATAAACTTGATGTTTCTAATTCATTTGGACTGTCGTAATAGTAATCCAAAACTTCTAAATTGTGAAAGTTTCCGCTAAATCGAAAAGGTGCGTGTTTAAGTTTCTTAGAAACTCCAAGCTGAATTTCAAATGGCATTGGTTCAAAATTACCAGGTGTGTAAGTTGTAAATTGGCTTCCAATATTTTTCACAACTAAGGCTGCCAATAATCCGGATTTTGTTTTACTCCATGTACCGCCAAAATCAATTAACCCACCAAAGGATTGATAATCGTAAAAGCTGGAATAAACTAACTTAACGTTTACTCCATACTTTAAACCGTACTTTAATTTATTAGCCCAACCTAAATTTAACGCTGTTTCACTTACCGTGAACTCACCATTAATTACACTAGCTTCATCAGCTAAAATAAAATCACCATAATGTATGTATTTAATAGAAGCAACGAAAGTTCCATATTTCTTATGAGTATGTCCGAAACCTGCAAATCCATAGTTTATATCAGAGAAATAATTAACATAATTTAGGCTCAACTCTTGATGCATTGATGAGTCTATTAATGCTGGATTAAAATACGCCATTTCTAAATCTGCATCGGGAATAGCGATAGCGTATCCTCCCATCGAAGCTACTTTAGCGGACGAAATAACATTTAGGAATTGATAAGTGGACTTACCTCCTATTTGAGCATAACTTGAGATGCTGATCATTAAACCTAGTAATACGGCTAGAATTCGCATAAAATGAAAGATAGTAATTATTCAATAATAACTTAAATAGTGACTATAAATTGTTGGTTAATGAATATTATTTTTCTTTAAGAACGCTCGATATTTCCGTGCATTTTTTTCATGCTCGGAATTTGTTACCGCAAAAGCGTGTTTACCTGAAAATTCGGGGTTGGCACACATAAAAATATACTTGTGCTTTTCATACCCTAAAACGGCGTCTAACACTCCACTTGCCGGAACTCGAATAGGCCCAGGAGGTAAACCCGTGTATTTATAAGTGTTGTATCTTGAATCTATTTTCAGATGCTTGTAATAAATTCTTTTTAATGTGAAATCACCCCAAGCGTAAACAACTGTAGGGTCAGACTGTAGTTTTATTCCTTTCTGTAATCTATTAAAATAAAGACCTGCTATAGTCGGCCACTCATCTTGATGGAGGTTTTGTTCACTCTGGACAATAGAAGCCAATATACTTACTTCTACTGGCGTTAAATTCATTTTCTTAGCCTTTGCCAAACGTGATTTATTCCAAAAACGTTTGTGTTCAGCTATCATTCTTTTTACAAATTGCTCTCCAGAGGTATTCCAGTACATCTTGTAAGTATTAGGAATAAATACCGCTAAAAAAGTTGATTTATCAAAGCCATACTTTTCCGATTCTTGCAATTCGTTGAGAATAGAATTTTCTGAAGCTTCTATTTGCCTTGAAACTTTTTTAGCTAACTGATTTAAAGTTCTAACATTGTTAAAGGTAATCGTGACTTCATCTATTTGACCTGATCGTAAATAAATCACCAAGTCACTGTAAGTCATTGTTGAGTTCAAGGTATATCTTCCAGGATATATATTCTTTCCTGATAAATGTCTTAATTCGGCTAACCATCCAAATTCACTTTCAGATGCAATTCCCAAAGAGTCTAAATTTGAAACTACATCTTCAAAACCATCCGATGATTTAATAAAAAACAACACAGACTCTTTATCTCCTGTTTCAATATGTTTTTCGAAAACCTCAAAATAAATATAAACAACTGCCAGTGAACCGACTAGACCAATAGCACTTAAAAACTTCAATAGCTTTTTCATTTTATCCTTTTAAATGAACTAAAGTTGCGCCATCTCCAAATTTACGTGCATCAGCATTTTCAGATTTGATCCCGTAATATCCACCTAACATTTTGACGATTTCTGCTTTTAATCTCCCATTTCCAACGCCGTGAATCAATACAATTTCCTTCTTACCTGCTAACATCGATTTATCTAAAAAATCCTTCGCTTCATTTAGTTGAATTTGAACAATTTCACCGTTAGACTTACCTTTTGTATTGATGTTTAATTTTTCAATATGTAAATCAATTTCATCTCTATTACGTTCTCTTTTTCCTTGGTTCAAATCTACCTTCCCTAAGATCTTTAATCCTTTTAACTTATGTTGATTTGAGATTACTTCTGGTGTGATTTTTTCAATTTCTTTTAATAACTCTTCATTGTTACCTAAAGCTTCAACACTTTCGCCTGAAGCATCTATCAACATAGCGTTCTTCTCAATGATTGGGACACTTGAGTATGAAGAATCCTTGTGAAATTTAACTTGCTTTATTTTTATCTCTGCTGATTTTGGCAACTGATGGTCTTTTACTGAAAAATCAATATTTAATGTATCAACTTTTACTTTACCAAAACCATCGAGTTCACCGTCGCTATATGAGCTCACAAAAACATAACTCTGCTTATTCACTTTTCCTGAGTAGATTAAAACCCATTCTCCGCCTTTATTAATTCGAATTCCAAAAAACTGAGAATACCCAGTGTTGTTTAATATAAACAGATCCGTTGATTTGGAATCATTTTTAGCAAAACATAAATATTCTTTTTTCTCCAGAGAACTTCTTTGTGGAATATGTGTTGATCCTGTTACAGCTTCGTTTGAACCAATTGTTCGAGTTGTTACCTGATTAGACTTTGAAGAACTATTGTTTCCAGAACCTGTTTTTACCAATTCATAGATTAATACAGGAATTGAAAACCCATCCGTAGTTGTTACCTCTACTGACTTGCTATCGATTACTTTTGAAACTAATCCATCTAGTTTTTCATTCAAAAAACTCACACTATCCCCAATTTGTAATTCCATCGATTATAATTTTAATTCCTGAGTACTAATTTTAACTTTACTAAAGTTAATAAAAACATCTTGTATGAATGACCCTGATAAAAATCCTTGGACAAAAATCTCCACGAAAGAAGTTTATGAAAATCCCTGGATAAAAGTGGAACATCATACTGTTTTAACTCCTAGTAAGAGCGCGGGAATCTACGGTACTGTGGCATTCAAAAATCTCGCAATTGGAATAATCCCACTTGACACAAGCTTAAATACCTGGATTGTTGGTCAGTACAGATTCCCTTTAAATACATACAGTTGGGAAATTCCTGAAGGTGGTGGACCAATTGGAGAGGAAACGATTGATACAGCGAAGCGAGAACTTTCGGAAGAAGTAGGCTTAAAAGCCAACAAATGGACAATGATTCAAACCTTCCACTTATCCAACTCCGTTTCCGATGAATATGGCGAATTATTTTTAGCCCAAGAACTAAAAGAATTCGATAACCACCCTGATCCTGAAGAAGAGTTAATTGTAAAAAAGCTTCCTTTTGAAGAAGTCTTTCAAATGGTTTTAAAAGGTGAAATCACCGACTCAATGAGTGTCATGGGAATTTTAAAAGTTAAATATTTAATTGACAATCAATTAATCTGATTATTTTAGAGATATGAAATTAACAATTGCTTCATTTTTCACGTTCTTAACGACATTATCTTTTAGTCAAGATTTTAATGGTGTTTGGGCAGACTCAAGCAGCACCTCATTTGGAAATTGTTATGCCATTTTCTCTGTTCAAAACGACTCTGTTTTTATGACACATTATGCTGAATTTAACGGTAATCCTTTTGTTGAACATGGTGAAGGAATTGTTATTGGAAATAAATTACAATACAGTGTAGTAGTAACGACAAAAGTCCCTGGTTGGGAAACAACTGCTGGCAAGCACATTCTAGTGTTGTCTAACGATAAAAAAACGTTAAGGGGTAGTTATAGCGATAATACAGGGAATTCTGGACCATTAGTTTTTAAGAAACAATTCCCTAAAAAACAGATTAGCTTAAACATTGATTAATATTTAAAGAAGAAGTGATGAAAAAGTTTTTATTTACAATCTTAATAGTCTCTACTTGTCAAGTATTTGCACAAACTGGATGTCTAGGTCCATTAAGTGAGCCTGCCTTCACAACAGCATACAACCAAATAAAAGCACACGATTTCGACGATGCTAAAAAAACTGACATTGAAGAATTATTCTCTTCAAAATGCCTAACAACCAATCAAATATCGAAATTACTTAAAGTATTAAGCTTTGAGGAAGATAAGTTAGATTTAGCGAAAAAAGCTTACGGAAACGTAGCAGACCCTGAAAATTTCAAGTCGATAAATTCAATTTTTGATTTTGATGATTCTAAAAATGAACTTCAAAAGTTTGTTGAAGGGAAATAAAGTTTACCAATACCCCATTAAATCTATATACTTAATCTTTAACCATCGCTTAAATTGTTTTCGAGCGTAGGTTATTTTTCTTTTTATTGAATGCGGTTGAGGCTTGGCTTTGCTATTGTTATTTGCATGAGGAAAATCAGCTTTAGGAATATCTTCTCCCAAAAAAGCACACAACCTTTCCCATTTATCCCCTTTTGTAAAATCTAATACTAACAAATCGTTAGGACGATTCTTAAAGTATTCAATCACTTCTTGATTATGACTTAAATATACAGAGATGGTATTTTCCTTGTCGTCTTTAGGCAAACCTTTTCCTCTACCATATAACCACTCATGGTGAGCAGCTCTTAAATTTCCGATATGGCGCGCAACACTTATATACCATGCTTCTTGATCTCTTATCGTTAAAACAAACTTGGATCCTGGTAATAAAACATCAAGCTCTTTATAGATATAATACCAAGGAGTATCTTCTAGTGCATCAAAACCCTCAATGATTTGAAGAATCTTTTTATTGTCCTTTTTCAATATTGGAATTAAAGCACGTGGACAAGCGTCCTTTACTTTATAATCCATAATTTTTAAAGCTTCACGTAAAGTTGAAGTTCCTGTTTTTTGAAATCCTACGCCAATTACCTTTTTTTTCATTCTCCTCTTTTTAACAACTTAGCGATAGACTCGCTTAAATTCTGTCTAGAATAGTTCAACTTCAGACTAGAATATTCTAACCTAAACTCTCTTTTATGTACTTTTTCGATGAACGATTTAACGCCATCTTTATCTGAATAATAAATGCTTGCTCCAGATCTGTTTTTACTTACTAGCTCTGCTGCATCACCATCTAAAGGCCCTATGCACAAAACAGGGTTTCCTGTTGCTATATATTCAAATAATTTACCTGAATAAATAAGCTTATTATTTTCAACTTTAGGAATAACTAATAATAGTAAGTCAGCATTCTGAGAATATTGAATAGCTTCACCATGCGTTAGGTATCCTTTATAACTAACGACAGAGTCTAGACCCATATTGGATATTTGTGCCTTAACTTCTTCGGAGAAAATTCCAATCACATTAAATTGAAAATCAACACCTTCTAATTTTAGCTCTTTGAGGGATTCTAAAAAAGCAGAAATATCGTAATCATCATTAGCTGTTCCGATGTATGCAATCGTAAATACTTTATTGTCAACCTTAACTAATTCGTCAAAATCAGCTTGATCAAAACCGTTTGGGATTACATTAATTTTTCCCACATCAATCCCTTTCGAAGCAAAAAGCTTCTTCATATGTGGACTAACAACTACCAGCTGATCAGCATTTTCTAAAACAGCGCGTTCTTTCTTTTTATTTGCCTGATCAGACCAATGGGAATGCTTTAAATCTTTATAATAGTAAATATCAGTCCATGGATCTCTGAAATCCGCAGTCCATTTTAATTGAGGAAATTCCTTTTTTAAAGACAATCCAATCAATTGAGAAGAATGAGGCGGACTAGTGGTAACAATAGATGTTATTCCTTCCTGCTCAATTATTTCCTTAGCTTTTTTCAACGCTTCTTTATTCCATCCAATTCGAGGATCGGGAATAAACAAGTGGTTTCTTAATACCAATGAGATTTTTGATTTAAAAGACTTATTTCCAGAAGGAACGCCACCCTGAGGTACTTTATTCCCCTTCTTAAAAGCTCCGTACAACTTATAAAAGTTTTTTGCTGGAGTTTTATAAATCCTCAAATCAGATGTTATGTCTTTCTCAAAACTCTTATCTATAACTGGATAAGCAGCGTCTTCCTCTTTAACCGTTAATACAATAGGCTCAACTCCAAACTCAGGGAGGTATTTACAAAACTTCAACCACCGCTGAACTCCAGCTCCTCCAGAAGGCGGCCAATAATAAGTAATGATTAAGACCTTTTCCATTAAATTTAAACCTTCTGTTCTGTTTTAATTGATTCCTCTTTTTTGAACTCCTTATATAAAGCAAATCCAAAAAGAAGCAATAGTAAGCTAGATGAAGCTAAAGATATATTTTCTCCTTGAGCGTAAACTTCAGGTTCGAACTTAAATTCTATTTTATGTTCTCCTTTCGGAACTTCTAATCCTCTTAAAATATAATTTACTCTCTCATGATCAACTAATCCCCCATCGATATAAGCATTCCAACCTTTGTAAAACACTTCTGAAAACACCACAAACTCATTAGCCGTTGAACTGAATNGGTAAGTCAGTTGATTTGATTTAAAATCTTTCAAACTTACAAATCCTAATCCAGCATACACCCCTTTCTTTCTTTCAGGTTTTGTTGAATCAGAAAATAATATAGCAGTTGATCTTAAATCAGTTGTACTTAACCCAAACATCACACTATCCGGTGAATTCTTATAAACTCTGTTTTTTACACACCAAGCATTTCCATATGCGTTTTCATTTTTATACGGCGGTAACTGAGCATGCATTATGATATACTTTGTGTTCAACATATTCATGATGTTCTTATTTACTAAGAAGCCATCAAATCTAGCTGTGTTTTGAAACCTTGATTTTGCTAATTGTTGATTTACTTGAGCAACTTCTTGCATTTCTTGCCCTAAGTTGAAATCTAATAAATCTTGATAAATCATCAACTTAACAGATGCGTATCCCCCAATATCTTGATGGAAATAAGCTGTTGATGCATCATTTATAGTTCCTGAAAAACCTAAACTTGCATTATAAACTCTAAAGTTAGATTTATCATTTTGTTCTAAGTAACGAGTCGCTTTACTTTTAACGAAAGGTTTTTTAACCTTTTTAGCACTAGCGTAAATAGACTTATTAAAATATCTTGAATCAACACTCCATAAATCAACAAAGGAAACTAACGCTAAAACAATAGCAAGTAGATTTAGTTTTACTTTTTCCCTAATTAAAGCAAAAATAACGGCTGCGGTTAATATAGACACGCAGATAGCTTGCAACAAATCGGTTTTGTATAGGCTTATTCGATCATCTCGAAGTGCTTCTTGTAAAAACTCAGGTAATCTTGAATCCATTGCACCTACAAAAGTGAACAATGACGTTCCGAAAACATAAAATACAATTAGAAGTCCAATAAAAGATCCTCCTACATATTTTAACTTAATTAGTGTCTTCTCTTTATCTAATTCACCCCTAATCAATTCTTTCACAAAAATGAAGCCCAATAGAGGAACTGCCAATTCAGTAAGATAAAGCGCCATTGTTATCGCTCTAAACTTATTATACATTGGAAAGTAATCGAACATGAAGTTAAAAAACGGTAAAAAGTTTTTCCCCCAAGCTATTAACAAGCCCAATATTGCGGTTCCTAACAACCACCATTTTAAATGTGATTTCCCTGCAAACAAACCAAGTAAGAATAATAAAAACATTCCAGCACCAATATAAACAGGTCCATTTACTCCAGGCTGATCACCCCAATAAAAAGCACCTTTGACTTGCTTAAATTGATCATTAGAAGTTTTCTTTACTTCTCTTTTAGAAGCTCCCTGTCCTTTTAAGGTAGATTTTAATTCTTTTATTATTTCAGACTTATCTTTCAGATAATCGTAATCATCAGAAGCTCCACCTCCATGAAAATTAGCAGCTACAAGTGTAAAAGTCTCCCACTTCCCGTAACTCCATCTAGAAGCGTAAGATTTGTCTGGAGGTAAATAATTTGCTTCATTGAACTCAAAAGTATCGTCATCTTCAGCTTGCTTCTTAGCCTCTTCAATTGCTTCTTTTCTTTTTCTTTCAGCTAATTCTGCTTTATCTTTTTTCTGGCGTCCTTTAATTACCAATTCAGATTTACCTCTTTGTGTATCTTTAACGTAATCAGCCGTTAATCTTAAATTTGTGTTGTTTACCAACAACCCTAAAAAAACAGCTGAAAGCGTAATTAGAGTAGGCTTAACAACAGGTATAAAGTTTTTTTGAATCACTGCTCTTCCAACCTCAACAACTCCAAAAATCAGCAAAGACATTCCCATGTAGTAGGAAATCTGCACATGATTGGCTACAAGGTTTAGAGCGAAAAACAAAGCTGTTAAAGCACCTCCTAATAAATACTTTCCACGATAGGTCAAAATTATTCCAGCTAAAGTCGGAGCTACATAAGCAATAGCTGTTGCTTTTGTATTATGACCTGCTTCTAAGATTATTAAAAAATAGGAAGATAATGCAAAAGCGATGGCGCCTCCAATAGCAAACTTAAAAGGAACTTTTAAAGCCATTAATAATATATAAAATCCTATGAGAAATTTCAATATTTGAACTGCCGAAGCGGGTAATCCAATGTTCGCGGGTAAACGGTCCAAGCTTTTAATTAAATTCTTTGGATATAAAACAGATATCTGAAATGCAGGCATCCCTCCAAAAACAGAATTTGTCCATAATGGCTCTTCTTGAAACGCTTCTCGATGATCAGCAATTTCTTTCACTAACCCTTTATGCATATTGGTATCATGTGCCTTTATACTTTTCCCTGAAAAAGCAGGCCCACAAAAGATTAAGGTCACCACGAAAAAAGCAGCTAATGCAATTAAATGAGGTATTAATTTAGTTTTCCAAGAATCCATAGAAATCTCTGTTAATTTTAATCAAAAATAAACTTTTCAATCCAATAATTTAGGTTTGATCTCGATCAGTTTTTCACAAAAAAAGCTTGAAGAGCAGGTCTTCAAGCTTTTTCGTTAATAGCACTTTATAGTTAATCTACATCTTCATAATCTATATAGTCTCCACCTGAAGAATTGTGAGATGTTTCCGATTTTTCGTTCTTGATATGAACTCTTCCTTTTTCTTGTTTTTGAAATGGAATATCATTTTCCGAAACTGTATTTTGTTGCTGACGAACAGCTGCGTTTATCTTTCGTTTTAACCACCACTTAAAAAGGAATTTACCCAGGTAATATATTACCGCAATTCCAATTATCGTTCTTAAAAATCCGTAAGCATATAACTCGGTAACCATAATGTAATTTTAATCAAAAAAGCGAATAGGTTAAGACCTATTCGCTTTTGTAAAGTGTTTTCTCTAACGACTTAAATAAAGATTTCTTTCACTGTAAATCTTTTTAAAATAAGGATCTTTTAAATCATCAATGAAGTAAATTGCTTCACCCGTTGATTTCATTTCAGGTCCTAACTCTTTATTTACATTCGGGAACTTATCAAAAGAGAATACAGGCTCTTTAATTGCATATCCTTTTTTATAAGGCTTAAATGTAAAGTCTTTTACTTTATTCACTCCTAACATAATTTTCGTTGCATAATTCACGTATGGTTCACGGTATGCTTTGGCTATAAACGGAACAGTACGAGATGCACGAGGGTTCGCTTCGATAACATATACTTTATCATCCTTAATCGCGAACTGAATATTGATTAAACCTTTAGTTTCTAAGGCTAGAGCAATTTTCTTAGTAATTTCCTCAATTTGAGTGATAATTAAATCTCCTAAATTATAAGGAGGAAGAACACCATAAGAATCACCTGAATGAATTCCNGCTGGCTCAATATGCTGCATAATCCCTAAAACATGGACATCTTTTCCGTCACAGATAGCATCAGATTCTGCTTCAATAGCACCATCTAAGTAATGATCTAAAAGAATCTTGTTTCCGGGTAAATCTTTCATCAACTCAACAACGTGATGTTGTAATTCTTCTTCGTTGATTACGATTTTCATTCCTTGACCTCCTAAAACATAAGAAGGACGTACAAGTAACGGGAAATTTAATTTTTTAGATAACTCAATTGCTTCATCAGCATTTTCAACTACTCCAAATGGAGGATAAGGAACATTGTTTTCTTTTAACAAGGTAGAGAAACTTCCTCTATCTTCTGCTAAATCCAATGCTTTGTAAGAAGTTCCTAAAATTGGAATTCCGTATTTTTCTAATTTTTCAGCAAGCTTTAAAGCTGTTTGTCCACCTAACTGGACGATTACACCTTCAGGTTTTTCATGCTGAATAATATCATAAATATGTTCCCAGAATACAGGCTCAAAGTATAATTTATCAGCTGTATCAAAATCAGTTGAAACAGTTTCAGGGTTACAGTTAATCATGATTGTTTCATAACCACATTCTTTACCCGCTAATACACCATGTACACAACAGTAATCAAATTCGATTCCTTGTCCGATACGATTTGGACCAGCTCCTAAAACAATGATCTTTTTCTTTTCAGATTGCGAAGGACTCTCATTCTCTTCTTCAAATGTTGAATAATAGTATGGAGTTTGAGCTGGAAATTCAGCTGCACAAGTATCAACTAATTTGTAAACTCTATTAATGTTTGCTTCTTTTCTAACATCATAAACTTGACTTTCCCAACAACCAACTAAGTGAGCAACCTGACGGTCACCATACCCTTTTTGTTTAGCTTCTAGCAATAAGTCTTTTGGTAAAGTTTGTATTTGATATTTTGAGATCTCTCTTTCAAGAGCGATCATTTCTTCAATTTGCTTTAAGAACCAAGGGTCGACTTTAGTAATCTCATAAACCTGACTCAATGGTAATCCTAATTTCAATGCATCATATAAATGGAATAATCTATCCCATGATGCATTCCCTAAGCTATGTACAATAGCGTCTTGGTCTCTTAACTCTTTTCCATCAGCACCTAATCCATTACGACCTATTTCTAGTGATTGACAAGCTTTTTGTAACGCTTCTTGGAACGTTCGTCCAATTCCCATTACTTCACCTACCGATTTCATTTGAAGTCCTAATGTTTTGTCAGCCCCTTTAAATTTGTTAAAGTTCCAACGCGGGATTTTAACAATTACGTAATCTAATGAAGGCTCGAAATAAGCAGAAGTAGATTGAGTAATTTGATTAAATAACTCATCTAATGTATATCCCATTGCTAACTTAGTAGCAATTTTAGCAATTGGGTAACCAGTAGCCTTAGATGCTAGTGCAGATGAACGAGAAACCCTTGGATTAATCTCAATTGCAATAATGTCTTCTTTTTCATCATTGGAAACGGCAAACTGAACATTACATCCACCAGCAAAATTTCCAATTGAACGCATCATCAAGATAGCTTGATCACGCATTCTTTGATAACAAGTATCAGATAAAGTCATTGCTGGAGCAACGGTAATAGAATCTCCAGTATGAATACCCATAGGATCCATGTTTTCTATCGAACAAATAATAACAACGTTATCATTTTTATCACGCAACAACTCTAGTTCGTATTCTTTCCAGCCTAAAACAGCTTTATCAATTAACACTTCATGAATTGGTGAAGCATGCAATCCTCTATTTAGTAAAGCATCAAACTCTTCTTTGTTGTGAACAAACGCAGCACCTGTACCCCCTAATGTGTAAGATGGACGAATTACTAACGGAAAGCCTATTTCCTGTGCAAATTCCTTTCCTTCTAAATAGGATTTAACAGCTCTAGATGGAGCCTGTCCAATACCTATTTTATCCATTAACTGACGGAACTTATCACGATTTTCTGTAATCTCTACAGCTTCTAAATCAACACCAATAGTTTTTACATTAAACTCATCCCATAATCCATCTCTATCACATTCGATACATAGATTGAGCGCAGTTTGACCACCCATAGTAGGCAAAACAGCGTCTATGTTTCTTTCTTCAAGGATTTCTCTTACTGAAGCAGCAGTTAAAGGCTTTAAGTAAATATGATCGGCCATTACTGGATCCGTCATTATTGTTGCAGGATTAGAGTTAATCAATGTCACCTCTACCCCTTCTTCACGAAGTGATCTAGCGGATTGAGATCCAGCATAATCAAATTCACAAGCTTGTCCGATTACGATTGGTCCTGAACCTAAAATTAGAACGGACTTAATTGAAGTATCTTTTGGCATCTTTTATTTTTAGTAACAATTAATTTAGAACCATTGGTCAAATTAGGCGCAAAATTACAATTTTTTAAACGAAATTTGCGCAATAAATAATTAACAATTGAATAGTTTTTTTCAACATAAAGATATTAACCTGTTTTTCAGAAAAATAGGATCAGGATCCCAGATCGTTATTGCCTTTCATGGCTTCACTAAAAGCTCTGAAGATTATTTGATGTTTGAAAAATTCACGCAAAATAAATACACCCTATATGCCATCGATCTTTTTTATCATGGTAAAACTACTTTCAATAGTAAAATTTGGAAAAGCTTTACTAAACCTCAACTAAAAGAAATATTTGAAGCGTTTTTAAAACAAATTCAAGTTGACCATTTTCAGGTGTTAGGCTATTCGATGGGTGGAAGATTGGCTTTATTTATGATCGAACAATTTCCTGATCGTATTAGTAAAGCATTCTTGTTAGCTCCTGATGGTTTAAAAATTAACTTTTGGAATTGGTTGGTTACCAATACTCGAACAGGAAAAGGTATTTATGGATTGACCATTTCAAACCCAGGAATTATATATGGTATGAGTAATACGGGACAAAAGCTCAACATATTCCCGCCTACAATGAATAAATTCCTGTCTATTAACCTCAAAACCAAAGGTATGCGATTACGCGTTTATCGTGTGTGGCAATTATATAAGAACATTGCAATAAAACAAAATGATTTAAAAAAAATCATTATTAAAAACAATATTCAACTTGAATTGGTTATTGGTCATAAAGATCCAGTGGTCTCTTCTAAAATTGTGAAGGATTTTCATGAATTAATTGGTGAAAACTCTAATTTACATGCAATTAAGGCTGGACATGATCTTTTTAAGCCACATGTTTTAAAATATCTTGCAGAGCATGTGTTTTGATATGTATTAGCAGCAACTAGAGTACGCAGCATAACTTAAAACAAGAATTTTGAATTACGAACAAACCATAGATTTCCTATTCACTCAGTTCCCAGCATATCAAAAACACGGAGGCTCAGCCTTTAAACCCGGTTTAGAAAGAGTATTGCAATTAAGTGAGTTAGCAGACAATCCACATCAAAAGTTTAAATCTATCCATTTAGCAGGTACAAATGGAAAAGGTTCATGCTCTCATATGCTTGCTTCCATTTTACAAGAAGCTGGATATAAAGTTGGATTGTTTACCTCCCCACATTTAAAAGATTTTAGAGAACGTATTAAATTAAATGGACAGGAAATCGATAAACAATATGTAATCGATTTTGTGAAAGAATTCAAATCGGAAGCAGAATCAATTGAGCCATCGTTTTTTGAATACACTACAATAATGGCTTTCAAGTACTTTGCAGAACAAGAAGTTGATATTGCTATTATAGAAACAGGACTTGGCGGAAGATTAGATTGTTCCAATATCATTTTACCTGAAGTTAGTGTTATTACAAACATAGGTTTAGACCATGTTCAGTTTCTAGGTGATAACTTACCTGCTATTGCGGGAGAAAAGGCAGGTATTATAAAACCAAACACTCCTGTAGTTATTGGCAGAAAACAAGGCGAAACTATTACTGTTTTTGATTATTGCGCTCTTCAGAATAAAGCTGAGATTATTTGGGCTGAAGAAATTGAATGTAATTATAAGTTGGATCTTAAAGGGTATTACCAGAAGGAAAACTCTAAAACTGTTTATGCTACAATTAAGGAATTAGTAAAACAAGGCTGGAATATTTCCGAAGAAAATTTAGCCTCGGGTTTTTTAAACACGGTTAAGAATACCGGTTTACAAGGCAGATGGCAAACATTACAAAAATCGCCTACAGTAATTTGCGACACGGGGCACAATATAGACGGTGTTAGGATTATAGCTGACCAAATAGAAGATTTACAATTCGAAAAGCTTCATATAGTTTGGGGAATGGTAGATGATAAAGACATCGAAACTATTTTAAACTTACTTCCAAAAGTTGGATTTTTTTACTGGTGTTCTCCTGATATCGGAAGAGCATTAGATGTAAAAGTGTTAATGGAAGCTGGAGTTGAAAATGATTGCATTGGTAAAGCATACTCTTCTGTTAAAGAAGCTAAAAAAGCTGCAATTGAGAATGCTAAAGAAAATGACTTAGTATTTATTGGTGGAAGTACATTCGTTGTAGCAGAAGCAATAGCTTAAAAAGCTATTTTTTATACTCGAATAAAAAAATAATCCGGTGTATTTATTTAAACGTTATTTTTAAATAGTAATTTCATCTCAAAAATTGAATAATGAAGAATCTTATAACTCTATTATCCATACTAATAAGTTCTATCTCCTATGCAAGTACGGATGGATTTGTTAAATATATCAGCTTTACTAGGACTCAGTTTGTAGGTACAACTGTACCCATTAATGTTACAATAAGAAGTGAAGGAACATCCAAAGAGATATACAAATGTAACTTATATTTTTCTACAGATTCGATTTTAGACAATAGTGACATTAAAATAGGGAGCTTTCAAACCCAAGGTATATATGGATATGATACAGAAAAAAATGAGTACGAAATTGAAACTACAAATTTACTTCCTGGAACATATTATTTAATAGGTGCTATCGATGAGCTTAATGAAGTAATTGAAAATGACGAAAGCAACAACGTTCTTTTTGAGGCGCTTAATCTTGTTGAGGAAAATTATGAGCAAAAAATTGACCGAATAACTTCATCATCTTCAAATGATAATTTTCATAGTGTTGGTGGTTCATCAGCATTTACAATTTGGTCATCAAATATCGGATCAACCTCAGCAGCGGCTCCAACATACGGGCAATTCTCAATTTCAACCTATTTTTCAACAGACTCTATTTTTGACAATCAGGACTATTACATTACGGATTTAACCGATTATGTATCACGGGTAAATTCATCTACATATGCTACATTCAACACTATCATTCCTAATAGCTTTAACGGAAATGACTCCATTTACCTCATTGGTATTATAGACTCTAAAAATGAATTAGCTCTCAATGATAAAAGCAATGATACATTATATTATAAAGTTCACTTAAAAGAGCTATCTCCTTTAATTTCACAAAGCTTTAGTAGATATGGTATTCAGTACACATCAAATAGCGCATACTCTGGAAACAATCTAACAATGCTGAATGTAGGTACTGAAGAAACCAATGTCACTTTTGATTTCTACATTTCGGAAGATGAAATCTTAGATGGAAGCGACCATCTTTGTAAATCCGTACCTTCAACTTTTGCTCCGGCTCGAATGACATATTCGAATCGTGTAGAAATAGCTTTAGACTTTGACTTAAGTGATTATAATTTACCAGAGGGGAATTATACAATTTACAGCGTGGTTAAATCTGATAAAGGACTAAATGACACTATTTTTTTCAGACTCAATTATAGAACTGAATTCAGGACTGATTTTGAATTTGAGGCAGCAGGAATAGAAGTAAGTAAAACAGAGTGTGGTGACACTCTTGATTTTTATGCATATATAATGGGGAGTTGGTTTGATCACAGTGAAGATACTTTTGATCTGAGCATTAGAGTATACTTAAGTGAAAACCATAACTTAGATGCTGGAGACTCTCGAGTAATTGACTATATACATCACTCCCCTGAGGACGGATATCCATACCTCCCTTATGATAATGTAGTTGTTCCTACTGATTGGACTTATGATTCGTTATACGTCATATTCATTTTAAATGAGGACAAAACCATTGATGAAGACTATTACTTTAACAACATAAGTTATAATAGTGGTTTAATTATGGAAGGAATGTGTAGTGAAACCGTTAATACGGAAAAAATTCTAAGCCAAACAAGCTTAAACAATTTATACCCTAACCCCGTGGAAAATAAGTTTTCAATTGTAATAACGGCTGAACATACTTTACTAACTATAGTTAACATTTCGGGTGAAATAGTTTTTGAAAAAAATCTACCATTAGGAATAAATCAAGTAGACATTAGCCAGCTTTCCAATGGGATATACATTACTCGTTTATCCAGTGATGGAGATATCTTACAATCGAAACTAATAAAACGATAGCCCAAAGATAAAATCGCATTGGGCCTGAACTTTTATTTAAGCATTAAAAGCTTTACAAACTCATCATAAGTTAACTTTCCTTTCAATAAAGGAGCTACTGAAATCGATTCATTGTAATTATGAATGTGTTTCATATGATCTAAATCCAATTGAATTGGGAAAGATGAATAACACGTTACGCCTTTCGATCTGAAAATTCCAACATCATTAAAATTAGGCATTATCACAGGAATAACTACAGCCTCGGGATAGTTCTCCATAATCGCCTTATCTAAACTTCGGTAAAATCGAGTTGTGTCACTTGAAGGCAACATTGGAGGCATTTCGTTTAGAACCTTAATTGTTATAGAATCATTTTTTAGTCTCTTTTTTAAATCAGCTAAAAATACATCTCGGTCTGTTTCTGGTAATAATCTACAATCTAGTAAAGCTGTTGTTTTACCAGGAATCAGATTAACAATATTTGAACTACTCGAAATACTTGTTAGTGTAATTGTATTGGATAATAATGAAAATACTTCGGGACGCTCTCTTAACTTAGGAATCAAAACACTTTTGTAAGTATGTGGATGTTTTAACGCGGCTGCTTTAACTCCATTCTCTAGTTTTCCTAAATCTTTTAAAAGTTGCTTATTCACATCTGTGAAAATTGCAGGTTGTCCTTCTGTCACAATATTATTGAGGGCAATAATCATGTCTTTATTTGAATATGATAACGGTGTAGTTGAGCCGTGACCTGAAGTCCTAACTTCTAATTCCAACTCTAACCAAAATGCTCTTTTATGAGCGATAGAGATACCGAACAGGCTCAAACTAGTATCTGCTTCTATAATTCCTTTTAATCCTGGAGGCCCTTCCCCTATCACAACAGCGGGATTTAATAAATCAAGATGATTGTCTACAACATATTTAACTCCTCCATCACACTGAGATTCTTCACAGGATACGGATAAGAATGTTACGTTATAAGGAATATTTGATTTTTCAAAAGATCTTGCTGCTTGGATTACTGATGCTAATTGAACAATTGCAGCTCCTTTATTATCGAAAGCTCCTCTTCCCCAAATTTCACCATCTGCTATTTTACCAGAGAAAGGTGGATATTTCCAAAGTGATGAATCTCCAACAGGAACAACGTCAATGTGATTCAAAAAAACGATGTTGGGTAGATTACTTGAAAGTGGACGAATAGATGCTGAAAAATTATAATTACCGTTTTCATTTCCCATCTGNGTTACGAATAGTCCATTTTGTTCACATAATTCTTTTAACCAAGTTCCTGCTTCTTTTTCATTTCCTGAAATTGATTCCTTTTGAATATACTGACTAAGTATTTCATGAATTTCAAAACGATCATAATTTTGCTTTATCGTAAAACCTTGTGCGTTGGAAA
>JGI24539J26755_10000139_pt1 | contig 32028 bp, 25 predicted proteins | sample NorSeaMetagenome_2_FD_26755 | JGI IMG/M metagenome (IMG submission 26755) | reverse complement strand
GCAAATTGTATGATTTGGTCAATGATAGTTTGTATGGTAGAAACTACATCTTTCAAATTGCTTGCAGCGCCGCCAGCACCGGGTATCCATCCGATCACATTAATTATTTCTTTCAATATACTCATTAAAATTTTTGCAAGATTCAAAATCAGCTTGATCAATGGACACATTACTGGTTTTAAAAAATAATTATAAATCGTTTTTAAAGCAATGCAGATCGCCTCGATAATGTTTTGAAACTGTTTACCCAAGCCCTTGCTGAATAGCAATTTCAGCATTGGTTCTTTCAAGTTTTCTACGAATGTGCCGAGGCTGTTTATGAAAGCGACGATCGCAATGGTCAGTTGTTGAATTGCACTCTCAAGCGTATTGGTGGCGCCAACAAATCCGTCTTCTCCACCGGCAGCTACTATTGCGCTTGTTGTAAAATCAATGAAGCTGGCAATGAACAACTGAATAGCTTTTGACACCATTTGTGTGAACCAATAATAACTTAACAAAAGATAACGCTTGACTAATCGAGCACTTTGCACCGCCGATATGAAAGACTGCAGGTTATTGGCAGAGCAATGTTTCAAAGCTTCCGCATTAAATTCTTTTTGAGCTAGGATTTCGGCATTTACAACGGTAGGTTCATTTAAAGAAACAGCACAGTTGTCGGGAACATACCGCTCATAAAACTTCTGCACACTCGTTCCGACAAATTCTTGATTACGCAAATTGAATGCTGTCGGCGAATAAAAAAAGTCCGTGTCGGGGCATAGGCCGCTTGCTTTGCATAGAATAGCACGGATTTCTTCGCGCCATACAGGGATTTGTTGACATAACTTTTCTGTATCAGCATTCAATAAACAAAACAAGATAGGCGCGTCAAATTGTTCAGGCTTTTCTTTGATAACAGCGGCACAGGCTGGTAGACGTGTTTTCGGATTTTTCCAAACTTCTTTTGTGATTGATCCATGGCATTGTTTCAAATCGGTTCGCTTGCTGTGATTGCTATGCGAACAGTAGACCCAATCACGATTCCACAATGCATCATCGGCTTTATGATACTCAAGACGGGTTTTTGTTGATATCTCGGCCTCTTCAACACGGTTTTGCTTCAAAAGATTGATAATTGGATTGATATTTGTTTCAGCTTCATTTTCTTGTGTAATGTTCAGCACTTTATCAAAAATTTCACAATTGTCATTTGCAGCACACATCATCTTGCGTAAACGGCTTGAAATCATTTTAGTGGCTGGTAAAGCAAATGGTTTTCCAATGCTTAACTGTTTTTTTGTTGTGTCTGAAAACTGATTCTTGTTCATTTTGTTCGGCATATTATATTCGTCGGCCTGCAAAATTCTTGACAACACGCCATTCAGTTGCTGAGAATCACAAGCATTACAGAGTCTTTTTGGCCGTGACGTCAAGTCCTGCTTTGGCGAAATTCTGGCGTGTTTTTTAAACGTTCTGATTGTTTGAAACGGCTTGTCATTCTGTACCAGCACAACACACTCAACATGGGTTGTATTCTGTCCACAATATTGTAGCGATTGCTCGTGCAAGTAAGAGTCTGCAAAAGTTTCATTATCGGCATCATCAATTTCATGCAACAACCCCATTTTGCATGCTCCTACCGTGCGAGCAAATGACGTCTCAGTATTACCAAAGCCATTTTTTAACGAGCTTGATTCTGTGCTTGAAGCATGCGCATGAAAACTTGTTTTGCTCGATATTTTTAGTGCAAACGGAGGTAATCTCCGGCTGGCAATGCACTGTGACGATTGCTGAGGCTGACAAACTGCTCTGTCACTTCGCGTCAAATTAAACTGTGCCATGTCATCAAAATCGGCGTTAGTAATTATTTGAAGCTGCTGTGTTTCGTCAAGCGCAGGTTGTCGTGAAAACCCAGGAATGCATCTACATTGACCACCAGCAACGGATACTTCATTTTCTCGACATTGTACGCAAAGTTTTGGCAAACTGAGAACAACATCACTAACACTGTACAAAAACGAATCACTGATACCTGGTATTGATTCAAACGCTTCATGATTTTGTGGACATTGACAAGTTTTACCATCTTTGCTGATCATATTGTTGGGACATGCAGAACATGTAAAAAATCCAATTTGTGGCTGGATTTGAAAAGATGAACATTTTTGGCAAGCTGTCAAAACATTATTTGTTCCATAGCCGGCGGAACAAGCGCAAGTTTTTTCTGTGTCGACTTTTGTGATATTATCAATGAAGCTTGTGTAATTTGTATAGATCTCTTCAGATCCATGCTGACACGTTGCGCAACTTGAGGCACCTGTAGAACCGTTTGTTGAATAATGTACCAAACATTCGCGACACAAAGTAGCAACAAAATCGAGCTCTTGATAAAAATTGACCTGACATGGTTTACATAAACTGACTCCATCTTCTGTAACAAGCTCAAACCCAATTCTGCACCGACATGACGCTTCAACTCCAGCTTCGCCATCCGGGCAGCAGTCCAAACTACTGACGCTTGCTAGCGGTGTGACGCCTCCGTTCGAGCATGTTGTACAAATTTCTGTGCCTGCATTTTCTTTGTACTTTCCAACCTCACATGCTACGCAATTTTGATCTTGATATGTGTAACCTGCATTACATGAACAACTTGATTGTGATGTTCGCTGATTACTGACGCTCAACGCGTTAGATCCGCAACTCAGGCATTCCGACGAACCGATGATACTTTTGTAAGTGCCAGCAGCGCAAGCTAAACACACACCACCATCTTCACCACTATATCCAGCATTGCATTTACAGGCCTGAACATTTACCGAGCCCTCCAATGAAGCAGAATACGCAGGGCAATTATTACAAATGTGCAATTCTTCATTTACTGTCACGGAGACAAGCAGGTACTCATTTGCATTGCACGGCTCACATTCCAGCCTGTCAGATGTGGCTTTGTGGTGATCCGGACATTGCAGACAATCGTTGTTGCCCACATTAACTTTTATCTCACCAGAACCGCACAACTTGCATGATGAATCTTCTGCCTGTGCATACCCCGCATTACACAAACAATCGTCAGACGATTGCTTGTCAACATCTGATGTGCTTGATGCTGTTGGGCATTGCTCACAATTGCCGTCTAACATATAATACCCAATACCACACACGCAAGTCCCAATGCTATCGAATGGACTCAACGATGTCATTCCATTTGCACACGGTGTGCATAATACAGACCCTAAAGAGCTCCAATACCCTGCTGTACAAAATTCACACCATAACGCAGAATTAGCTCCAGAAAGAGCATAGAACTTGCCTGCTTCACAGTTCAAACACGCTTCTGCAGTGCTGGAGCCTGCATCTTCATTAAATTTACCAGCATCACATGCAATACAAACAAGATCACTGTCTCCCTCAATCGATGTACTATATTTGCCCGCGACACAATCTGTGCATTGTGATGAAGCAGAAAAACTAAATTTTCCGGCAACACATGGAAGACACGTTGCGGCTGAATTGGCAGCTACTTGTAAACTGTATTTACCACCCACACATGCTGTGCAAAATTCTACACTTTGAGCTTTATTTGTTATGCTGTAGGTACCAGGCACACAGCTTGTACATTGTGTTGCTGCCTCATAGCTGTACGTTCCTAAAGCACAATCGTTGCAACTATCTGTGTTCGAAATTGTTTCTTTGAATTCACCTGCTTCACACACGTGACACAAATTTGGATTACCAGACAGCAAAGAATAATAATATCCAGCGTTGCATAAGCAATCCGACTCGCTTGTTGATTTTACTTGCAAAGTCGTAGAAAAATCTGCACAATCATTACACGAATACTCTGTTGGGGGCGTGTCGCCTGAAAACTTACCAGTTTCACACTTGGCACATGATGCATCCTCATTGACAGCTGCTACTTGACCAGTTATTTTACGACCAGCTTCACAATTTGTGCAGGCATCATCAGAAACAAAATTTTTGTACTTACCTGAAACACACTCTACACATGCCGAATCTACACCACCAGAGCGTGTATATCCCTCTCTGCATTTACATTGTGGTGGATTACTCGTATCTGTTGTTTCGTAATTAGGACATTGTTCGCAATTTTGCCTATTCGTAGAAGACACAGTGCCTGTCGCACAATCATCACATGCATCATCACCCCAATAATTTTTGCTTTTTCCCGCAGCACACAAATCGCATTCTCCTGTCAATTTTTTGGTAAAACCTGCTTCACATTGACAAGATACTTGTCCTGAAGCACCATTGGTGCTGGAATGTGGTGCACAAACTTCACAAGCGCTCATGGCATCTTCCGTGGTATATTTTCCATTTTCACAATCCACGCATAACCATGTTTGTAGATCACTTTCTCTTGCTGTCCAGTGTGGTTCGTCGCGATTATAATATTTGCCAGCTCCACACTCAGCACACGGATCTGTATCAAAATCTTTGTTATAGTTTCTCGAGTATCCAGAGTTGCATTTACATAATGTTATCATTTCATACAAATTTTGTGGCTCCATCCAATTTTGCCAAGCTGCTGGAAGATTATTTTCATCGTATTCGTACGTAGCTGAATTTGATGGGCATGTAATACACCCACTCAAATCAATTCCGATTCCATCGTTTGAGCGATATTTGCCAGCTGAACATACCTCACAACCAAATGGATGTTGCCGCAATGCATATTTTCCGCTGATACACACTTGACACTGATCATACAATAGCTCACTTCCCTCAATACATATGCACGTTACACTGCCAGTTTGTCCATCTGTATTGCTGTTATCTGGACATAGTTTACATGCAGACTGACCTGTGTTGTCTTGGTAATAATCTGCAATACAATCCATACAGATTCCAAACCCATTCTCAAATGTTCCTGTTGTATAATCGATTGTTTGGGTATTATCGTAATATTTGCCTGCGTGGCATGCATTACAAACTGTTTGACCGGCAATCGAAAACGTTCCAGCAGAACATTGCAAACAACTCGTTGCTCCAATGGCACTGTCTGCATATTTGCCAGCTTCGCATGGAATACAGAAAGCAATATTTGGCGTGTGAAGAAACCAGTGCTGTGCATTATTTGCTTCACGACAATTGCTGTATTTTGGGTTCAGATTCCATTCACGTTTGTTATCATTAAATTTTCCAAGAGAACATTCTTCACAAGCAAGCATTGAATAAAACGCAGCAGGTGCCTGATCTCCAAAATGAAGATTGCCATTATCATAATGATTTTGCCAATCCCATGGCAAAATTTGATCATAGTCAAAATTAGATAAAGTATCATCAAATGGTTGACAATGAGATAAACGATCTTCGGCAATGACATATGCTTGACCCTCGCTGTCCTCAATCCATTGTGAAACTTGATTTTGAAAACCTGGATCACATCTGCAATGTACATTGGTCATGAAAGAGTTTTCGCGAAGCGCTTCAAGTGAAAATGTTGAAATGTCATTAGTTTGAGCCCATGTGTCGCTAAGCTGTGCATTTTGCAAAGCTTGCAAATTACCCATATATTCCGGATAGAATATCTGCTGTGCTGATGGGAATCGTCCAGCAGTCAACTCCCACTCAAAAACATGTCTGAACCATGATGTGTGTGAATTTGCTGGACACGTTTGACATGCGTTGCTCGTGAATGCAGGCGTGACCGCAATTGTGTATGAATATTTGCCCGCAGCACAAAATAAACATGATGTCACTTCTTGATAATACGAAAATTTTTCGTTATATGTACCTGGTTGGCATGCAACACACCCGCTTCCAGCTGCTGAATCAAATTCACGGTAACCGTGCGTGCATACGCACATGCTGCTTGAAGTAGATTCTATTGGTGAAAGCAAATGTGTATTGAGCGTTACAAATGTTTTAGAATCATAAATTAGCAATTCATCGATACAATTTGAACACAACGACGATTTTTCTACAGAAAATGTACCAGCAGTGCAAGAAGAACAAACGCTCACGCTTCCCGTAGCGTCGTCTGAAAATTTTCCCGCAGCACAACGTTCACAGTAAGAATTTGCATCTGGCGTAAACATACCAGCTTCACAATTTTCGTAATTTCCAACAACAGGGTCGTACACAGATCGCAGACTAAAGTACGTGCCAGTATTACCTGTAACACATGAAGTCATGCCATCATTCGGCGCAAACTTTGGAGATTGACACGGCCAGCACTCTGAAGCACCCTCGGACGAGTATTTGCCTGCAGGACAGTTCAGACAGATGCCTATGTTTGTTCTATGCATTACACGTCCTGATTTGTGTAAAGAGTTAGCAGCACACCTCGACTGACCGTTTCCACTATCGTAATCGGCATCAAGATTCCAAGCATTCTCATTATTATTATATTTTCCAGCAGGACATAAACGACAGCCCAGCATTGGCCAATAGAAATTGTTAAAATCATTGGTGTGCGAAAAAGCGGAATCGTACACATCACAAATCAGGTCTGTTACTAAATATTGCGATGCAAAATCATTTGTAAGCAAGGGCTGAGATTGAGAGTTTCCCAATATATTTTCATAACCAATGTTACAACGACAATGACCATGAGTCACTAGCGTATTGTCTTGCAAAAGTTCGTCGTCACTTGAAATCAACGTAGGCAAATAATACACATCAGCCTGCCAGTAATTTTTTATCTTATAAGACCAAATCTCAGCAGATGAATGTGAGTTTGCAGGACATGTCAAACAATGTAATTCAATTTTTGCAGGATCGTTTCCACCCATCATTGAATACTTGCCATCCACACACTGAGTGCAGGTAGTACCCACAGTCTTTTCAGACGCATATTTTCCCGGTGCACATGGAACACACAACGGCACGTCTGAATCCATCCAAGACTGAAGATCATCGCCATCAGAACCACCAAATGCATACTTTATGCTATCTTTAAAGTATCCAGCGCCACACCTGCAGTCATCAGATGAATCTGAACCACTATCCGAAATATATTCACGACTTGCAAATCCAGTAGTATCCATATAACGCACTTTCTGATAGCATGAGGTGCAAATTGAGGCTCTTTCCAAACTGTATGTATTTTCTTCACACGTGAGACATGTATCAATTCCATCACCTATGTCATTAGAATATTTGCCGCCTGGACACGAAGCACAAATGCCATTACTCTCTAAGTACATGCCAACTTCACATGGCAAGCAAGCCGACTGCCCCGTTTCTGGCTGATATTTGCCACTTTCACAATTTTCACATGCGGTTTTGCCCTCAACGTCTTGATAAGTGTTCTCAGCACATGGTGTGCACGCGCCAGACGCTACATTAAGATAATAGCCAAAACTACACGGCAAACATGCTGATTCACCATCTGCAGGTTGATATTTGCCTATTTCACAAGTTTTACAGCTTGATTGTCTGTACAAGTCCTGAAACGAATTTATTCCACATAATTTACAGCTTTCTAATTCAGTCCATACATCGTTATACTTGCCAGGTTCACATTGTGTGCAGACAGCAGTTTTTCCCTCAAAAATTAATTCACGTACACGTGATCCAGGAGGACACAATGGCACGCGTGGATGCGGACGCACGTCTGTTGATGGGCAATTGTTCCAATCAAATCCTGAAATTTTTGCTTCCCATTCAGCAAAAGTTGGTTGCGAACAGGAATCGCCACTTGGATCTACATCGCAGTCAGTGGTTTCGGCAGCACACAATGCATACGGATAACAACCTCCATGAGTGACTGAAGAATCAGACGTTAATGCATAGGTGGTCGAATTTTCTGCATCAAAACAATTAATACATACTTCACTTTCTGCTGGTCTGTGTTTTCCAGGCTCGCACCAAGCACATGTGGCGCATGTATTGACAATTTCATCATAAGATTTTAATTTTGTGCTACTGGAAACTGTTCTTTCACTGTCAAAACAAGCAAGAATGTTGTTGTGCCTGTCAATTGACATGAAGCTATTTTCATCACACTCTCTGCAGATCGGAACATTATATGTTGAGTAATAATTTTCTGCGCATCGGGTACATTCTTTTAGCAATGAGTCAGAATCCTGGTTTGTTTCAAATCCAAGTGTACAAGAGCAAAAAGTAGAAATTTGAGTGCTTATATCCCATGTTGCCAAGAACCCTGCAGCCTGCACATAGTAGAGCGTATCTTTTTCATAAACAATTTGCATAACAGGATGGGTAGAGGTCGTAACGTAGGTCACAGAGCTTGACAAACTTTGTAACACTGCCAATTCTATAAAATTGTTTTGAATTTTGTCGCATTCATACGTTTTGCAAATACGAATGCGTAATCTACTTACTGGAGACATATGATAAAACTCAAGAGACATTATATTCAAATTGATTATTGCTCCAGAATTCAAAGTTTGCTGTAGCAACCAAACGCATTCCCGGCCGTCATCAGGTGTCCAATAGTAGTTGTCGATTTCTCCAGAATTTGCTATACTTTCATCTGGACATGCACATCCACCTGCACAGGACACCAAGACCGTTGTTTGATGGTGTGGAGCTGAGTTTGCCGGACATTCTAAACATTTTTGATTTGCACTCTCGACAACATAAACCTCATTGATTGAACACGCTTCGCAACCAGACCAGTCTAAATTTGATTGTTCATATTCAGCACAATCAATGCACACCGATGACCCTGATTCCGATGCGTACTTTCCATATTCACATGTAGTACACGCTACATGGCCCAGTGTGGGCGTGTTCGGGCTATATTTTCCAACCGGACACGTTGCACATGTTGATATCAATTCGGTTGTAGTTTTTTTGTATAATGTAACATCGTTATTCCATATCTTGTATGGGTAAATTAAATCTTGCGTGCATAGGAAGCAGTCCCTCGCAAACTGCCCATATTTTAAAGTATTTTTTATCTCTTCTCGAATAACATAAAACCCACGACAATCAGTGTTTGGGTATGGATTGATTTGTGTCTTTCCATAAAAAATTTGCCAATACTGTGGATCTGTGTTCATGTCAGATATGTAACTACCAGTAAAACTGAGTAAGTTGTCGTATGCGTTATATCCTGGATAATATCCTCTAGGAAATAGTTCAAGCCATTCTTTTTCTGAAATCAAAAGTGAAGTCGATGTAGTAGATTGAGTTGATTTCGATTGCAACCAAGCAGAAATTTGACTATTTTCGAGTAGAGTCCAACCACCGAGTTCTTCGATTTCTTCAAGACTAGTCTTCCAAAACTCGTGAACGTAAACAGTGTATGCTTCAAATTCAACGTCCGCACCAAATGTGCAAATTTTTTGGCAATATTTGAGATGGTCTTGATAAGTATATTCATAAATTGTTGGGTCTCCGGGATTTGTGTAAACTGTTGCAACAGCGCATTTCTGTGCAATTTCACTGGTAAAAGAACCAGCTAAAACTTCAACATATTCTCCCGTACTGCAAGAAACTTCTGCATTACATTTGTTTATGTTAACAATAAATAAACAATAACATAATATCTCTGCGACATATCTCAGTGAATGCATTTTCATAACAAAAAATCTTCGAAAATACTTGTTGATCAATATTTTTAGTATGCAGTGCGCAAATCATTTTTAATCATCATTTTTAATTTGAGCAAATACGCAAATCATTTTCTTTTACGTTTCGTAGTATGAATTAAATGATGTAACTCGTTGTTAACAATTTGCACATCTTTTTCCGTGCTACACATGCGTTTCAAGCAAGACCAATAGTATAAATCATACAGAAACTTTAAGCGTACGCGTTGTTTTTCGGCATAGATCATTTTGCTGTGCCATGCATCATCAAACCTCACCACGTAACGCAATTGGCTGTTCAATACAAAAAACAGATTGTTATTTCCCAAATCGGACAAAATCAGCTTAGAAAAGTCGTAATTCGTGTGTTCGAAATCACATACACCAAACATTGTTTAATGAAACAGCATTTAATGAAAATATAAACAGCATTTAATGAAAATATATTTTTTTTTAATGCCAAATATCTTTCAACTTTTTTTTTATTTTTTTTATATTTTTTTTCCAATTTGTTTGTTTGCAATTTTTTATTACTGTATATTTGTCCAATATTCTAGTGCACTGTGCATACATAATTGTGCCATGCCATTCGCTTCATTCTACACTAATGATAAAAAGCTTCTTGTTCTGTACAATTCACAAGCGCAGCAGGGTAATGTTTTGGAAATATCCGAATTTCAACTTAATAATTTAATGATAAATGCAAGTATGGCGTATACTGCACGAGTAACACAAAATAGACTAATTTATCGTTTTGTGTTTAAAGAAAAAACAGATTTTGCCGAAGATTTGTTGCTAGACCTAAACTTGAGTTTGAACCGATATTATTTTCTAAGATTCGATGCACTTGATGATCTTAACAATATGATGAGCATTCAGGCCTGAAAATTATTTGTCTCTATTTCCATAATTCCATTTTTTACACTGGGCCATTCCTAAACAAGCTGGCACATTACAAAAAAAACACAATTTGTATTTGAGATGATTTCTTGTTAATGAATAAATGCATATGCATTTATTTGCTTTTAATTTCTTTGTTATTTATTGCATATGCCGACGCTCAATGTTCGCACTGCTCTGACAGTGAAACACTGGAAATTGTTGATTGTGTCACGAAGCTAGAGGGAAGTACTACTGTAATTGATATAACACAAGATAATGCCAACACTTTACTGTGCGACACAACTCGAGACGTCATAAAATGTTATAAAGAATGCCATTGCAAATGCTTGGCGGATTCTGACAATATGAATGCAAAAAATGAAATTGAAGCTTTAAAACAAACATTGACTCTCTACTCTTGTCCAGAGTTTGCCGACAGTTGTCTTGTGTGGAAAGAGGGAAGTTTACACGTTAGCAGCACACCCGTTTCTGCGCATGCAAGCAAAATTTTGATGATCATGAGTTGTTTATTTATTTTCACGTTAACACGATAAATCAAATAAAATCAATAAAATCAATGAAATCAATGAAATCAATGAAATAATTTATGCAAGTTTTTGCACGAGAGCGTCAATCTCGGTTGCACCATTCAAATTTCTCGAATACCAGGTGAGGCCAGACTTTGCATACATGTCTTCAAAATTTGCATACATGTAAATGTTCGGATACATAATTGATAGCGGATCCGGCGCATCTGCCAAAAGCGCTTCCAATCTCGCCGTCCGCAGCTCGTTCAACATTGTTTTATATTCATCATCTAGTTCGATGGCAACGCTGTTAAAAACACACCATACAGGAACGTCTCTGAGCACATCCAACCTACTTAATGTTTCAGGTTTTATGGGCACATTTCGGTTCATTGGCACATCTTTCTTGTATTTATCACGGATTGCATCCCCGTTCTGCAAAATTTTACCTGCCAGGTAATTAAAAAGCTCTGCCAGTTTGTTTTTTTCACACAGAAGAATCAATTCGGTTACATGGCGAAGTGGGTTGTCTGCCAATTTGCGCAATGTAGCCGTGTCCATTTCCGCATCTGAATCCTCTGCGTGGTACTGCTTACATTTCTTTATAATCTCCCCATATAACTCGTAATTTGTGGTCTCGCTGAAGATAAATTGCACCAAAGCATCAGCAAGAGGCTTTTTTTTCACTACGATCTTACCACTTTCTTCGCGATCTATTTTTTGTTCCAAAACGTTAAGCTGTGTCTCAAACACTTTTAACATTTGCAATGGGTCGTGCAAAGTAAACCATTGTTTCTTATTCCATTGCATTTCGTTACCAATTTTTGTCAGCCACTTCACAAGCTGCCTGCGAATACCAACAAATTCATCGGACTTGATCGCCAAAGCAATTTGGAATGTGCTCAATACCAATTGCGAATTCAAATTATCTCGCTTTTCCCATTCCCAGATCATTGGAACTTGCTGCCAATTGTTTAAACTGCAAGACTCTACTTGCTCTACTTCCTCCATTTCATCTTTCTCACTGGAAATGTTAACTTCCTCCATTTCATCTTCCATGTCTGCACTGCAAGACACGTTCGCGTTTTATACAAAAAAAAAAAATCAAAATAAAAAAACAGTGGAAATTAGGAAGATTTGGATAATTCTCTAAAAAAACTTTTGTGTGTTTTGTTTATTACACTGTAACAGTATAAATCATGATATGAAATCATGAACAATACACACACACACACACACACACATTCACAACAAAACGCATTAACGGCGTCAACATCTGGCCTCTCTAGCCTCTCTCAAATCACTCTTCGCCCATTCAACTTCCTCTTTGGTGCAATGTTCGCAAGCAATGAGACAATCCCAGTTGTCTTTCGCGGTAGATTGATCTTCTGAACTGTGTGCTTTCTTACACGTTATGTCACGGCAATCAATTCCGTGTTTGCACATGTGATTTTTTACATATGCATTTGCAGGGGTATATGATTTCCCATCGGCATATGCGCGCGCCGTGGCATCATAATGGTCACAAATAAATTCGCGCCAAGTTGGCATTCCATCATTCTTTTCAAGATAAGCAGCTGCGTCACCGAGACGCTCGATAAGCCACCAATCCTGCCTGACTGGCTGCTTCCATTTGTTGTGCGCAAAAGTGCAACGGTGACCAAGAAAATGTTTGCACAATGTGCACTCATCTCTGCGCACTAGACCAGGATGCTTTTTTTGTTCTCTCGCCATTTTGATCTGGTTGTAAAAATCCAGGTTGTCTGGGTTCTTCAAAAACTCGTCAATCTCGTCTTGAAAATGACATGGGATTTCGTCGTCCCACCAGTCCCATGATTTATCTTCTTCAGAAGTGGCATATTCTTTATCCTGATCGTCCAAGTGAAAGTCGAATGTAGTTGTCGACAATGCAGCTGCCCGATAATCGACAGGTGTAGACGACAATGCAGCTGCAGTTTTTGCCGGCGGTGTTTCGACCTGCTCAGGTGAAACAAACTGCTGCTGCTGCTTCTGTCCGGTCGCAGACGATGCGTCCGTGTTCGCCGACTTGTTCTCAAATGCATCTTCTACAGTAGTGTGCAATTGTGTCTGTACAGAGTAACCCGGTTCAGGTTCAACAGCAGATGAATTGCCAAGAATCTGCCTATATGTCGATAGAAGACTTTGTAGTTCACTCTCTAACTGCTGGCCTAATTGCTGCCTCGCATAATGTGCTTGCACAAAATTTTGCAACTGAAGCAAGTCAGACTGCATATTCGTAATATCTTGAGGGCTGTAGAGACGATCGCTAACAATGGGATGAAGCTGCTGGTTGTGACGTCCAGAAAAAGCAGGTGCAGCCATTGGTGTGGGGTAATTCCCGAAAGATGACATCTGGGGTGTGGTTGTGTTGATTTCAAATTTGTTAAAATCGGTAGACTCCATAATAGATTACTGAATGTTTGCATATCTTAAGTATTCAATTTCAAAAATTTGGACCTGATTGCACATCGTTTGCAACCAAAAATTGCAAATTTATCAAATCATTCTGTGCTTTAAAATCAGTTTCTTCTGTCGTAGATAATCGTACTGTTTTGAGACCCAGCGTACACAAAACACGGTCCAAATTTTTCTTTTGCATTTCATTGGTCAAGTACAAGCTTTGACAGACAATTGCTGTGTTTACACGTTTGGCATTTTGTGAGTTTAAACTTATCTTGGCCGCATGTGCCTCCATTTTCAATTTATTCACTTCATTTTGTAGTTTTTCGTTTTCCTCCCGCAATGACTCGTTTTTGCGATGCAATTGAACAAAGTTGCTTGGCTGGTAAGCTAAACCAGTCAATAGCAAAACACTGTTCTCATCCTGCCGCCGGCCCTGCAACAATGTATACATTTTGTAAAAGAGAAAATTTGCATTGGAATACAACGTACCATATTGCGTGCATGATCCGTTAATAATTCGATCAATTGACGACAGCATCGATGAACTAAACATTGCTTCAAAAAGAAACACGTCTGGTGAACCGTTTACAACGCCCAACAACAATCTGAGTTGATTTTCCAATGCCTCATTTTTTCCAGACCGTTCATCGTTCTGTTTTTCATCAGAATTCTCTGTTTCGTCCATCTTGATCCACGAGGTCAAAAATGTTCTGATAGATTCCATTTCATGATAGACATCTTCCGAGGAAATTATGACCTCTTTGTCAGAAAAACAAGAATTTTTGAATGTCTTTGTCATAAGTGAAATAAATCTTGATGAAGTGATTATGTTTTTCAAAAATTCTTGTAGTATTATGACGTTTTTTGGTTTTACTATGAAAAAACCCTCCACTCGGTGAGCCGAAATTGTGGAAAACTGCAAAATTTGTAATTGCAATGCATTTTCCAGAAGTTCTGCAACGAGGTCGCGTGCGGTATCATTCGCCCACAGCCATGTTGTTCCGGCAACTTCTTGATCTCTATACACTGGGTTGTATGCTTTGCAAAATTTTGCAAGTTGTTTTTTAAAACTTGCAGACAGCAAAAAAATCATCGATTTTGCCTGCACATCTGTCAATTTGTTTTCATCTTTAATCTTCTTGATCATTGAAAAGCAGTTTGTTGAAATTAATGCTTTTGCGAAATGTTCGATTTCAATTTTGTGTTCCATGTTCCAACGTTCAGTAGATTAATACTCAGTTTAATCAATTTTATTTTTAGGCGTGCATTTGGTTTTTGCATTAGTTTTTGCATTAGTTTGACGCACAAAAGTGTGTTCATGTTTTGTAATTTTGTATAAAAGCAACGCACAAAATATGCAATCGGCAGAGCCCGCAGTCTTGTCAGATGACGATGATGCAGAAAAACAATTAATGCCACAAAACAGAATGGATAGATCTACAACAATTCAGTACGTTTCTGAAGATGAAAAAGACGTTTTAATTCCATGTTCATTATTAGGAATAGGCTGTTGTTTTATCCCATTTTTATTGCCGTGCTTCGCATGTCTGAACGTCAGGCGGTATAAACAGCACCAACAAAAGAGACAGTTGACTCATAATGAGAATTTCGTTTATAATTTGAGTTACATCACAATGGTCATTTGTATAATTGGCTTACTGGCGTTGGCGATACTTGTTGGAATTTCTTGGCTCGAGGGCGATGATTTAATCTTCATCACTACCAATTAGTTTGCAAAGATAGAGTTTGTTATTTTTTTTTTTAAAATAAATTATTGTATTAGTTTTTTTTTCTATTTCTCAATTTTTTGATTTTTGTTTTTCTATTTCTTATTTCATCAGACTGGCTATAAATATCACCAGGTTGTCACAATGAAAGACACAATGAATGACACACACAAAATATTTACAGCATTGATTCTTTTAGATTGTGTGATGACCGTCACATTATGTTGGCTTTGCACGTATGTATACAAATTACATGTACGGCTTTCGATATTAAGAATGCAACATTCTGTGCACATGAAACACGTGGAAAAAGAAATTGAAGATTTAACTTTCATTTCAAACAAGAGTGCAGAAATTTTGCTCGAACTATGTACTTCAAATGGATGGCAACTTTCATCGGCAGAATCAACGCAAGTGTTTTCGCAACTGTCGTCACAAACATTGCCAGGGCGCGATTTTTCTGTAATGACAACAGCTTACCCTGTAGGCGAACTCGTTACACAAAGCACATGAAAAACATCTTTATTAGTTTGCATAAATTGAAACAAATTCTTTAATAAACTGTTGCAAAACAAAACATCTCAGAACACGGTTATATTTTTTTTGTGATTTTTTTAATAAACACATCAAAACAAAAGTGCAGAAATTTTGCTTAAACTATATACTTCAAACGGGTGGCAACTGTCATCGGCAAAATCAACGCAAGTGTTGTCGCAACTGTCTTTTCAAACGTTGCCGGGGCGTAATTTTTCCGTAATAACAACAGCTTACCCTATTTTTTTTCCAATAGACCCGGACTGCAACAGTATTCTTGGTACATTCGCATCAGCATCTGTCCGTTTTCCAATTTATCAAATGGAAACGAAAGAAGCTTGTCGAACTTATCATCATCTGCGTTAAAAAATTGTCCCCCAAATCTTTTATATGATCCGAAATCTAGATCCATATGTTGCAAGTGGCCATAAAGAGGCTTGTTACGGTAACGTTTTGGAATAGTTGCATGTTCAAAATTGGTCAAATTTGCTTTGAAACGCATGACTGTAGCTGCACACATTACTAGTACATGGAAATCTTCGTCCACAGTTCGAATTTTTTCTGTGCTCCACTTGGCTGACATAGTCCAAGTGTGAGTCTTCTGTGTGTTAAACATGTTTTTGAGTGCTTCGATGTATTGTTCCATGTTTTGTTGAGGATTGATTATTTTCATGCGATTGATCCCAAGCACACTTTTCGTATTACGTGGGTCGTACATTTTAAAAAACTCACCGTCTTCAGTACAGCTCACAATTCCTAGCTCTTCAAGCTTATCAATAAAAATTCTAAGCGATGCCAATTGTTCAAAGTCCCTCAAATTAATTTCGCCGTTCTTCAAGCAGCAAACCAAGACATCAAGACACTCCAGACCTCGCGATTTGCCCACATAACCACAGATAAGATACAAAATTGGATCATCAAGCTTCCAGATTGGACTTTCTTGACCAAGTCGTCCATGGTTACCCATCAAAATAGCCAACATACGCCTCGAGTTTGGCAAATGTTTTCCAATGTCTTTGTTTGGCAAATAAATCAGAGGCCCGATTGTCTCATTTGCAGAACCACCCGCAGCACCTGCAGCACCGCCTGCATTACAAATGGTGGATTTCTTGCCTGCGGCATTGCCTCCACTTGCTTTCTTGCCTGCGGCATTGCCTCCGCTTGCTTTCTTGCCTGCGGCTTTTTTACCAGCATCTTCTACAGCTGTTTCTTTGCCTCGCCCTGGCATGAAGATCGTCTACGTTGGCGCCTGTTTTATATGTCGAAGCGCATACTTGACGAGGTCGGATGCAAATTTGCAAAATGACGAATAGCCACTTTGACGAACAGTCATTTTTTTTTAAGTTTTTTTTTTATTTTTAAATCATTTTGCAATATATATTTGAAGTTCATTAGATCTTGCAAATAAAATCACAGCAAAAGTGAGTTCTTCATCAAAAACGGGATTTTTTGCATAAGCTCGTTTGTATCTGTAAATCTGTTGAATATTATTGTCTGAGATCTTGTCAAGATTCGATTTCAATTCCACAACCACGCTCCGCCCAACTTCGAGGTCGATTATACCCACCATTATCTGTCTCCCTAAATTGCTTTCATATACAGGCACCTGCCGCATGCACGTCACATTATTTTGATATAAGAAAAAAGCAATACTCTGTTCGTACACACTTTCACTCTGATGCGGGCCTAGCTCGTTGAGCGCAGTTTCAGCAGCATTGATGACACATTGTAAAACATCTTGATTTGACATATTACAGGTGCATTTGCATTTAAAAAATCGGCTTTTCACAGTGTTGTCATATTTTTTTTGATCATTTGTTTCAGTAGCGCATTCGTGATCATCCATAATAACAATTCACTTTTTGGCTCAGCATATATGTAATTGTTTTTTTTTTACATGTGATAACAACGGCGATTTTTTAACGCGTTTTGTACAGCGTTTTGTATAAGATATCAGATATCAGTTTATTATTTTTCATAAATATCAATTTGAAGCTTTAAGTTAAACCTCTACATACCTATTTTACAAGTTTTGCTCTCTTGGAGTGCTACCTGGCACGTGGCACTCAATTATGGTCATACGTTGTTGCTGTACCCCACGGCAGAGTATACTTTTCATGAGGAGTTGCATCAGTCCAATGCATCAAAACTTCAAACGTGTGAGCACTGTCGTCACTGCCAAGATAAACTGCACCATACCATAAAAATTTTGTCTCACCACGCGTCCGTGTTTGCTTTGTCTTGTTCTCAAATTTTACGTAAATCTTGTCGCCAATTTCGTATGTTTTTTTCTCGTCATTTTTTTGAATGGCGTCTTTGCGCGCACCAAGCATTCTAGACAATGGAAATGGCCAAATAACACGTGCACTTTTGCGCACTGCTTGCGGCACGACTTGTGCAGCAGGTGACGGTGGCTGTGCAACTGCCTGAACAGCTTGTGGTCTTCCTGGCGACTGCGTTCGTGCTGCTCGTGCTCCTCCTGCTCTTCGTTGCAGTGCTGCTAACGGTACGTCATCGTCCGAGATATCAGAATCACTTTCCAAATGCAAATCGGGAATCGGAATGTTCCTGCTGCGATTATCGACATATTTCAACACACACAGCGTAATCAAAAACGTCACATGCTTCCAATTGAAAATAGTAGAGTAATTGAAATTTTGGTTACATGACAACCATATCATGCACAGTGAAAAGAAACACAACCACATAATACCATTCGCAATAAACTTTTCAAGTTTTCTGTACTTGATATTATCATTCAAATAAACATTGAAACTGTTGATGTGATTGAGACAACCCCATAATATTTTGTTAAAAATATTGGACCAAATATCGGAAATTGATAGCCAAAATAACATTCTGGCTGGGTTGTCAACCAACAACATAAACCCAAATGAGTTCAAAATGAAGACGATTGTACGCTGAATAAGTAGATCAACTAATACCTGAATAAATGGGAACAAAACAAACCACTTTTGTAACTGCAAGTGCTGGTTTGGCTGGTTTGGACTGGTTCTCAACGTTTTACGGCAGAAGTGCAGTTTAATGATGTTTGACACGCAACCAACACATAACTGCGCACCCAAATGTGCCAGCATTTGGTTCTCTGCAAAGTTGACGAGGAATTGTTCTATGGCCTCATAAAATGCCGTGTAAAAATTGCCCAGCATTAGGGTGTAGAAGAAGCAGAACAGTAAGATATTACCAGATTCGACGATCTGTCCAGTCTTCAAAGCCTCGTAATGATAAAACAAGATAAAAAACAAACTGTCTACCAGGAGAGCGAAATGCACTAGCTTCACATCAATACAGTCCGCCCAATACTTCAAGAACTCAAAGTTCGTGTAAACGTACATAAACTTCAAAATGCACAACATTGTATTGCAGATTTGGCCACAAACAAGCCCTTGGACCAATTTTGCTTGCCGAACATATTCTAAACGCGATTGATGTTTTTTCACCAAACGTTGTATGTCGACGTAGGGGTTAAAAATCAAACGTGCAGTAAATGAAATCACGATGTAACTGAGTGACCTCAACATTCGAAGAACNCAGAAAAATACCGGTGCCAGCCAGTGTTGACAAAATATTCTACACCTCGCGATGAACAACCAGAAANTGGAATAGTCCCANAATTCGTCATCTGACATCAAACAGTCTGGCNAAAGCTATCTTATATATCATTTTTTTTTATTCATATTTAAGAAACAGACTAGGCAGGAAAAATCATGGCAAAGATAGTTGTTTTTATCATCATTTGCATTTTGACATTTTACATGGCATGTGACTCAAAATGGGTTTTTCAACAAATCGGCTTGAAGCCTGAAGTTGACAAGCAACGAGCAGCAGAAAAAATTGCTTCGATTCAAAAGTTCTGCATTTCGAATATAGTCAAGAAAACGGTGCAGTGGTTGACAGCACCCGTGACATTGCAAGAATTCGTGAGTTACACATCAGGGATTTCGGACAATTTTCAATCAAGTTTGTCTTTTGATCTGTCGTCTTTCAAATGCTTGGCACGGAAGCTTTTAGACTGTTGGAGCAGTGAAAATCCAGCGACTCACAAAACCTCGAAAACCTCATCAAAACGCTCAAAACAATCAAAGAGGGCAAAGAGGCCACGTAGTTTCAAAGTCAAAACTAGCAAGCATCCACGTTTGGAAGCTTCAAGCAACCAGTGTCGAGACAACAAGTGTCAAGACAATGCCGCTACCGAGGACAAAAAGACCTACATAGTGTCAATCCGTCCAATCAAGCTGTCTGCAATTGCTGACAACAGCATGCAGATTTACACGCCAAAGCAAATTTATCATCAGAAAGAGATCATTGATTGCTACAAGCTTGATCTTTTCAATCAGCTCGGTGTGCACGATCTGCTTAGAAATCATCAACACGATGACAACATTGCAGACGGTGCGCTAGCGATTTGGATTAAGCCTGAATCTGATGCAGAATCTAGCCAAACCGACGAAAACGCGAACGAAGACGTGGACAAACANNCAAACAAACCCACTTGCATNTTTCTTTNAACCATGGAAGAAAATGCGATAGCCGAAAGCACATTGGGATGGATGTGATTGCGCTAATTATGTCAATATGTGATACATGTTGTAGTCATTAGCTAGTTCATTTATTACACGGGTAAAATGTTAATTTTTATTAAATCTTTTACACACACTCGCTGGCGCCGGATGGGTCAAATGTGTGAGAGTAGCTATTTGAGATGGAAATAAACATGTCTGACAATCAATATTTCGTAAAGCGCACACAACCAGGTGTAGCGTTTTCGGTGCATGAAATTACAACATTCGAGTCCCCACGAAAAAAAGACGCAAAGTTTGTGTTTTGCGATGACAAGAATAATGTATTCACATTGTGTGAGCTGCCAAATCGAGGTTTAACTCTCAGTAAGTGGAATCTAAATGAGTTGAACATCATTTGTTTAGAGCATATTGAAAAATGCATCTGGNGTACCGAAGAACAAAAACATATAGTTAAATTTAAGAATAAAGCAGGTGAGTATTTTCAATTAACATTCGAAAATTTATATCAATATCTTTATGCGCTAAGTGAAATAAATGCAACATTTAATTCACAAAATTATCAAACACGGTTAAAATAAACTCGACCGACTTGCGCACGACTGGTTCAAACTAAATTGAAGTTGTGTTTTCGTTTTTAGCATTCAAGAAAAGCAGAAAACATGTCTGTAGACATAATAGCTAATTNTTGCGTAGAATTTTTGAAAGCGATGCAGAGTGTACATTGTCAAATTTAGGTAATCTGGAACTCATCATCACCCAAGCAATGTTTTGTCAACTCCTCGTAAGCTTCATTTTCTTTTGTCAATGTAGCAATTTTTGATTCTGCATCGTCGAGCTTTCTCTTCAAAGCATAGTTCTCAGATTTTAGCTTATCATTTTCCACTTGCAACGCTTGCAAATCATTATTTGCCATTGCTTCATCACTCTCAATTTGTGGGCGAGCCTGCGGTGGATTCAAAATGTTTGGATGCATGATCTTGGTCAATTGCATGACCTCATATGTCTTCGGGTTAATCAATGTTTTATGCTTATAGAGATCTTGTAGAATATGCACGTCAGCTGTGCAATATTCAAGTAAAAAATCAAAGTGGCCAGTCTTCGCCCATTCAATCGCTTGAAGCCCACTGGCGGTCTTCATCGGAATACAATTTGCCTCACACAATGCATCTAGCTTATATGTAGAATAACCGCGCGTCAAAAAAGATAGGCGTGAAGCTTCCAACGGATCAGAACATTTTGCGAGCCAATGGCCAACTCTGATCGGGCATAAGTTAAAGCTTTTTTGAAGAAACAGTAAATCGAAACGAATACCTGCACACGTGTCAAACATATGTACTGTCAAATATATATATCTTCTGCATATCATCATGTTCCGTACCACGTTTCTGAGATGCAATTTTGGGTATTTTAAATTTTTTGAAATTTTTTACCATTAAATGCCACAAGACTTGCGGCCGCATCAAAAACTAAACTCATTTCTTCAACCATGTGTGCAATTTCCAAAGTGTGGTCTCTATCGTTAGCCATGCACTCCCATCTGACGCGAGCAAATTCAAAAGCATGGCGATCTCCAAACTCGTTTTCCAAGCACACTATCGTTACGGGATCTCGATGACCGTTCAAACCTAATGTCTCAATATCAAAAGCAAGCTGAGTGGATTGTTTGCATTTTGTGAGTGCTGTCGGCGAGCCTGTCATCTTTGCAGTTTATAAAAAATTACAGCCATTACAGTAAATTGTTTTTTTTTTCAACATGTTATTTGAATTATTTGAATTAATTTCAAATATTATGTCTGACAACGTAAACAGCGCGCCCGAAAATATGTATAAGCGGTGATGCGCCAATCAGCGCCCAGAGAAATGAAGCTTGAGAAGCTTGAGAAGCTTGAGAATGAAGCTCTGTGTGCGTGAACGCTCTTGATGAAAGCACTTCTTGAACTTTTTCATCAAGAAAGTGAGCAACAAACACGCCGAGCAATATGTCGACTGTGTAATAAATAATATAACTCGTGACTCAAATAGATAAAATATGCAATAACTTGTGATAAATGTGACTCGTGATAAATGTGACAATAAACATGGTAACAAAGTTTAATAAAATGTCTACCATTGTCAAACATCTGTAAAATATATCTGAGCATGTCCTACATTCAACACTACATATAGACCACATATAGACTACATATAGAGTAAGTGCTACGTAACTATGTTGTGCAAACTATGTTGTGCAAACTATGTTGTGCAAACTATGTTGTATGTCCCCATTCGCCCGTCGAAAAATGTGCTAAAAATAAAATCTACGTCTAATAAAATCTACGTCGAACCACTGCCAGAACCACTGCCAGAACCACTGCCAGAACCACTGCCAGAACCATTGCGCCGGTTCCAACGCGCGTTTTGATCAAATAAATCATATCGAATAGTACCATGGCTTTGTTGCTTGCGAAACAAAAAGCATTGTCGAGAGCAGAAATCTGATTTATGTGGTTTCATCAATGTCCGGCCATCCTGCAATTCACATCCACGCCATGTCACGACAAAATGATGTGGAGATTTGTGTTTTGTAATATTTGTCATGCATTGTACACAATAAATCAATTTGCTGTCATCAGTACTTTGTTGAGAAAGTACACCAAACATGCCAGCACGCTCTTTTCCCTGCAACTTGTGAGCGTCCTCTTCTTGCAACNGACGACTGTATTCCAGGACGTTGTTTTTAGCCTGTGCTGTGAAAATATGTAAGACTACTTGGTCAAGTTTTGAAACTTTGCCGAACAATGCTTTGATTTGTTTCCATTCATCTTCGGATTCCGGATAAAGTGTGATGCCTGTATTTGCCAATCTATGCGCAAATGGATCGTCTTGAGATAAAACTGCAGGCTTTTGCACGACGAAAGCATCTGCAGGCGAAGCATCTGCAAGCGATTTGGCAGACTTATTAGAAGCTTTGTAATCCTGCTGCTTACGCTTTGTTGGCACAACCTCGCATTTATTTCGCAGCACATTCGAGACACCGGACTGCACTCCATCGACCTCCTCAGCTTCTTCTTGAAAATATACTTCGTTTTTATCGTCAAGTAACCGCATATATACTTTGAAATGTTTGGGATTTTCACCAGCATCATGTGATTCAGCGCCGTTGTCGGCAGAGGGAATACCACCACCATGCATTGGTTGTTTGTCTATTTGTTCTCGTGCTAAATACAATTTATTCACAATTTTGCGAACTTGATCTTCGCGAACTGACTCTTTTGCAAAAAATGACTGTTCGCAAATTTGTAAAAAAAAAAATGCAAAATTGCGAAAAGAACGGTTCAAAGTTTAATGCTCAATATTTCAAATGCTCAATATTTTTTTTTCATATTAAAGATGCAACTTTGTAGACTTTGAACATGGGTCATCCTGCATCATTGATATACTCAAAAAATCAATTTGTTGTGAGGTCTTCAGGCGATCATTCCACAAATCCATCAAAAGATGGAACATGGTTTTTTTGGGCGATCTTCATTATTTTCATTTTGTGTTGGTTCGCAGAAACTATCAGGTGCAACGGCCTCTGCGTTCCTCCCGCAGGAAATAGTGCATAGAAATTTGTATACATTTTCTAGTGATCGTTTTGTCGTATTTTTTTGTTTGAAATAAAAAAACAGCAACACGTGTGTACATTTATCGTGTATATCTATCCATCGACCCCAAAATTTGCGAACAAATTAATTGCAAGATTTTGCCGCACAATGTTATCGCAGCTTCCACAGGCACACGTAGTTTCTGCGATTACAGACGATATGATTGGATGTGGCAAGAGCATTGATTTTGCGAATGATATTGTTTCCAAATTGCACGGTTGCGACTGAAAGCACTCGTTTTCAAAACGGAATGCATTCTCACTTGCAGAACGAGTTTTGCTTTTTTTGATAATACTCGCAACTTTCTTCTTGTAAGAGCAGTGCGGATTGTAAAAAAAGTGCGCTTTTGAACGATTGTTTGGCTTTTGAAAACTTGGTAGCATTTGACTAATGTTTGCGTTCAAGCCCATGTATTTACTAATTTGTTTTTTTTTTCATTTTTTTAAAGATCACAAATTGGCATGTATTCTTGAATCATAAATGTATTTTTTATTTAACAATTAATTAGGTATGTCAGGTATTTCAGGTACGCGTCTTTTCAACATTTATAATGTTGAGGGTAATGCCCCATTTGATAGATATAAGCCAGTCAAACCGGAAGAATTACACTTATGGCATGATTTGTCTGAACAACAATCGCGGTTAAGCATAATCGATGATGTTAATTGTAAAGTGACAATTTGCAAAACACACCATCTGCGAAACAAACTTGGGTTCTCGATTTACAAAGTGGACACGGACACAGGTTTTGAAGAACGTGTTGTAAGCGAGGTTCTTGCGGTAAAGTTTGGTAATGAGACCGCAACGCAAACAAAAATTGAATTTTGGAATCACTACGAAAATATTAGGGGATTTTTAAATCCAGAAACAGCTACCGTAAAAATCCCACATTTTGATGCAAGAGGAAAAAATCAAAAAGAAGAAATTAAACAGTTCTTGACGATAAATGCCAATTGTGTAGATGAAATGATGGGAGAAACAGAGTTTCAAACGTGGGCGGCAAAATGAGAACAAATGTGCGCAAATTTGTTTTTGATGTAATAAATCTTGATTTGAATAATGTACACAACCCATATTGTATTTAATGTGATAAAACGTAGGAAACGCAAGCAAACTTACAAAACCCATATTGTATTTAATGTGATAAAACGTAGTTTCTCAGCTGATGAATGTGTACTTTTGCATCCTCCGGCACTCACATACAAGTACACACACACTTACACAACCATACTCACAGGTTGTTCTTACGGGTGCGAATGCTCTATTTAATTTATTTTCAGCTTGGGAAAGATTATATCCATTGATATCTAAGTATAAAGCAAACGTCAAAAAACTTTACGATACTGTATCCATTTGCACACAACAAACAATAATTTCAATATGATCATAACAATACTTGAAACGGTATTTCAGCAACGAAATTGGTAGTTATTGATAACGCAGCAGTTAAACAGCGCGCGCCACATCGCTCGCCGCATGTAGTATGTCAAACAAAAACAAGATGACATAATTCAATTTAAAACGTCAACATAATAAATGTTTTGCGTTTCAATTTTACAATCTTGTCTTGGCTCGTGACCCGCTAGCTGTTTTGCTTCCAGCAGCTTGGGTTTCATTTCATTTGCCAAATTTCTTGCTTCTTCTATTTTTTTTTTCAGCTCCACAGAATCACGCGTCACATCACTTTCCAAATCTCCGATGTCACGGAGGCTTCTATAAAATAGCAAACAAATTTCTTCATTGATGTAATTTAAGTTAAAAAAGAATTTTGAAAATTCCATAACTTCGTGAAGTATAAGTGATTTTGTGCGTTGTACTTCTCGATCTATTTCATATGCACGTTTTGTCTTCCATTTATATTCAAAAAAAGCCTCGAGTATTGGAATTTGAACCTGCAAAAAAGAAAATTCACAATAGTCTTTGAAAGTTTTTGGTTTCCGGTCTGGATGCTTCGTGACATACTCTTTATACAATTTTATCATTTGCTTCTTGTCAAATTCAAAATTTTGTTTTTTGTGTCTTGAAATGAAATGTTTATTTGCATATTGTACTTCTATGTCTTTAATTTCTGTATGCCCACTGCACCATTCAACTTTAATGTCGGCGTCTTTTTTTAACAATAATTGTGTACATGTTTCCGTTAACAATTTTTGTGTTGCTTGAGACTCAACTGAATTTCGCAGAAACTCCTGCACGCTTTCCAGTATTTGCCGTTCATATTTCCGCAATATTTCATATATTTCTGTATACATCTTAATTTCTTCATGCTTTATGTACTGTTGTTTGTCCAGCAAAAGAATTTCATTTTGTAGCAACCAGACTCGATTTGGAATGTGTTTTGACTTGTAAAACACGTCATTTGTGCCTGTCCACGTTGTCCATTCATCATTTATTTTTTTTGAAAATTTGGTGTTGTCTTCTCTGGCGTCAAACATTTCACAACAGTAACTTAAGTATCAAATCATCAAACTAATCAAGTTGATCAAGTGAATCAAGTTATACTTGTACAGCAGAAAAAAACAAATCATAATCATATAGTTTGAATTTCATACAATATATGGAAAAAATCAATTATTGATTAAAAAACAACTTTATCATCAATATGTGTGGCAGTTTTTTGATACTTGGCATCGCGTGCATAGCCGTTGTATTTTCTCTTGTGCTACATCATTACCACAAACATCAAGAAGATCTGACAGGCTGTGACCGATGTTTTCAGACAGAGGATGTGTTTATTTTGTGTTGGGATCCGATTCACAAACGTCCGATTCACAAACGCTGTTCACATGAACAGTTCATGGTGCTGTTTTCAACAGCTGCTGTAGTGTTGATTGTGCTGTTTTTAAAGTGTTCAACAGAAATAACACAACAGAGCTAAACGCGTGTGTTGAAAATGGACTTTCAGTGATACTTTTTATTTAAATCGACAAATCAAAATGCAAAATTTAACACGTATGGATTGTTTGAGCTGTTCGTAAGATTCAAGATATTCGCACCATGTGCCACTCTGTTTCATGTCATGCCCCGTTTTCAAATTTGAGAAAGAAACTCTGCTCAGGTTTCGCCGTTTTCTACAATGATGAAAAAGAGAATAGTTTTGCACGATTTTCAACAGTTTTTACACAATGTCGCAATTTATTAAAAACGCTTGCGGCCTCCGCGTCTGCTGCAGATCTGCCGCAGAGAAAAGAAAAAAGCCAAAAACAAAAATTTACGAAAAGACACTTATGCATTATCGGATATTTAGCAGACAACAAAATAGACAATCACAAATGCAGACAACAAATGACGACGAGGCAGTAGAGCGTTTACGTGCGGAGCTGCGAAGACACCACGTTACCGTGAAGACCAAGAAGCGCAAGCGAGATGAGTTACCATTTGTCTCCATACGGATGCGCACGCACGGGATGCGTTCTGATGGCGCTTGGATCGTCATTGGCAGAAAGACAGATGAATATGGGAAGACGATTTATGCGATTGAACTGAACTCGAATTTTTGGGACACCACGGCAGTAGTATACACTGATTCGCTTTGTGTTCTGCGGAAAGACGAGTGGACTCATTACAGTCTGGAAGTTGGCGGTTATGTGCATCGTATGTCACTCGACACGTTCAAGCGTTTTCATGCGGATCTTTGCCGATTCTCTGCTTATCAGGGATTTATAGGATCTACGGGCTCCTTAGAGGAGTACTATTACAGCCCCAGATAATAAACTGTGCCGCAAAAGAGCGAGAGATGAGTCTTATGAGTCAGATTAACAATCTTTAAATGTCTTTTTGTACAATTCTTCTGAACATAGACATTCTGGAATTCTTAAATAAAAAAACAGATATATTGGAAACAAGAGAATTTTTTATGTATCTGAAACTTTCAATATTTTTTCAGACATTCCATAGTTTTTCATAACTTATTCAAATACCTATATAGCAAGCAAAAACGCAAATGCATATTCTGGGTGTTTGCAACCCCTCCGGTGAAGATAATTCGTACAATGGCCTGTATTTGACAAAATCAGAGTTACAACATATTTGTGACAGTGGCGAATTCAAAAATGTTCCAGTCTTGACGGAGCACGGAGGTGCCAGCTGCGGCACCGTAGTCAGTGCGTTTTTGGATAATACAGGGCAATTGAACGCAATCATGGAGATTGACGAAACACAAGCAATTGGCGCCATTGCTGCTGGTTTCGTTCGAGATGGTATTAATCAGGAACTTTCACTCGGCTACAGCGTTGACGTGACGCATAGCAATGAAAATGGATCAAAACAAAAAACAGCTGGCAGAAAAACAATTATGGAGGTTTCGCTAGTAAATCAGGGCGCGAGAGATAAATGCTATGTCTTGGCGTATGAAGATGCGAATAGTGCACGAACAAAATTTATTGAACGAAAAGACGAAGTGCATTCGCCTGTCAAAAGTTTGTGTACTGATGAAGACAGTTTGAAAAATGCAGTCCAATCTAAAGATCTAAAAGATTGGGCAGTTTTTGGAATTGCGTAAATTTGTAATTTTGTAAAAATGAATCAATGTGCAAAAAGAAAATTTTACGAGGAAACACATTTTTAATGGAAAGATTTTAGTGCAGAATGATTGCTTTTTTGTCTCTAATGTGCAAATAAATTTATTTATTGAACGAATTAGAAATTTTTCTAAACCTCGAACGTGCTTTTTCAAGCACTTTAAATCAATCGGTGCCCCATTCCACCATTTCCTGCATGCTTTTTTTTTGCTTCTTTTTCATGTTCGATTTTACATTCGAAAACATATTCTAACAGCTGCAATATTAAATATTGACAACCCGGACGCCAGCAGAGCAAATGACGAGTGGAATCCAAATCAGACCATTCGTCCCGTAACCAACATTTGAAAAAAAATGAGTCTCCATGATTTGGCTGGTCGTAGCACACAATTAACCACTGCCGGATTTGCTGGATCGACCATGCGTTGTTTGCGTTGTTTGGATCGTACGTCAATATGCGAGTTTCGAAAACATGAGACAAAGCCTGCTCACGCCCGTTTCTCAATTCTTTTTTTGATTTTATCGGCCCGAAGCCGCCGCGGAACCAATTGGGAAGACCATCCCACGTGATTGGCATTGCTTTTTGGCCCTCCGAAAAAACGTCCCATTTTTCAGGACTGTCTGGCAGCAGCAACCACCGGGTTAACTCCTCTGCGAGGTCGCCAGCCCAGCTTTTCATCAAAAATAAAGCGGTACGTTCGCAGTGGTTGTCGCCTATTTCCCAAAGAAGACTCGCAATAAAGTGAGTGAAAACGACATCATCTTGGAAGTGCTGTTGCATCGCTGGAACTGAAAACATGTTTTTCAAATGCTTGAAATCCAATATATCTTGTGCTCCGTCACCATTCAAAATATTGGCAAATTCTTCAACGTCAGCTGACCACATAATAAATTTTTGAATTTGCAAAAAAGACAAATATATGCAAAAATATCTAGGTAATGCGCCGTGTTCATTGTTTCATGCACCTATTCAAAATTTCATACAGTCTTCGACACAGCAACTGATCGTGCATTAGAAGAACGTCTGCGGAATGAAGAAAAGCGCATTGGACAACATGCCGCAAGCTTGCCAACACAAAACCCATATTTTGTAACATTTTGAGTTCTTTTGGTGTTTTTTCGTGATTTATGGCAACTACTGGCGTAAAAGAAAATAATTAGGCGAGGCGTATTTGTTCAATTTATTAAAAACAAACAAAAACTATCTATAGAATCAGACCATTTAGTCCAAACAACGCATGCGGTGTTGATGGAATAATTATTAAACAGTTCAACTGGCACATCTAGTTTGTTTACTGCAAGTTTGAGATATTTTGGAACGGATCGTCAGCTCGATCTTGGCAAGTACATTCTGCCTGTGCACTCTCTTGAGTACAGCAGCGCAAAACATGGATTTGAGATTTGTAAACATATTCAGGCAGTTCTACGATGCGCGTGTGCAGCTGCGTTAACGTGCCGTGGCCATCTCGCCTCGTATTCGTTTGCACGTCTACTTGCGTCAGTGGTGAATCGCAAAATGGACAGCATGGCGGAGAAGTGCATTGTGCGCAATTTGTCGTTTGATTTTCATGCTCGCACCATTGAGCTAAGAGAACCTCAAACTTCTCCAGCTGCCAATTCCAGATGGTCCACTGTGCGTCGTGCAACTGTACGCTTCCATCTTCTGCCGTCAAGATCACTTCGTATGCCAGCATGATTTCCTCCGCGCGAGGATCACCGCTGTACGTGTGTGTAGTTGGGTCGTAAGCCAGGCGAACTTCACGTTGCATGTCTTGTGCTGCACGAGATGCTGGTTTGATCTTTAAAAAAACGTAGTGTCTGTTCGCATCATTTTTTTGGTTTTTTTTTTTCATGTTTGCGAAAAGACAAAAAGACGTATATAAAAGACGTATATAAAGTAGAGGAAAGCAATGGAAGACAACACTGGAACTGCGACCATCGATAATAACATTTCTGATGCACGCGTGCTGGAATTGGTTGAAATTGAGATTTCGGCCAGATCAAAGCAGAGGATGAAAATGCTGCATCGACTTATCCACGGAGCAAATGTAACCATTGAAAAAAGATCAATAGACGAGGCGGATGAAACAAATCAGTGTGTCTGGGGATTTACAGAACTGAGGGTTCAACAACCACAGTTTCACCAGGCATGTCTACAAATGCTTGAAGACGATCGAGCTGGAGAAAAAATATGGCAAACAGGAACATCGCCACAGACGGAGACTGCATTTCAAGTATATACTCTTATGCACCGGTTTGGAGTGAAGCCATGTGGTGAAGTTACAAGTAGGCCAGTCGATTTCATGTCATGCCCCGTTTTCAAATTTGATAAAGAAACTCTGATCATGTTTCGCCATTGGCTACAAAGATGAAAAAGAGAATAGTTTTTAATTTGTTTTGCACGATTTTCGTCGCAATTTATTAAAAACGCAATTTATGGTGTTGCAAGTTTTTGATCTTACGAGCGTGCGTCGTTGCGCATGCAAATTCAATACACGTGTTTAAAGTTTTCATTAAATTTGCACAAAACAACACTTTCTTATCTAAAACTTCAGTTTAGAAGTTCCACTTAACGCCTACCCGCACAACGCCCACTCGCACTATGAGTGGTGGCATCGGCATGTGCACTTTCTTCTGGCAATGCACTCCATGTCTTCGTCTTGTCATAAGTTTTTTTTGCATCCCATAATTTGAGCATAAACATTCGTAGTCGGCAAAACATGTTTTGACATTTTACGGGCCCGGCGTTTTCCCTGAGTTCTGTAAAATCAAAATCTTTTAACAGGATTTTGACAAATGTCTTGCTCTGTGTACAGTATATTTCAATTTGATTTTCTGTACTGAAATCTGGTCTGATGGTATCTACCAAAGATAGTGCAGCTTTCGCTTGTGTGCNCAGATTATTGTAAACCGGCACAGACTCTTCAATATTGTCGATGTGGGGAGGCATTTCTTTTAACCACTTTTGTTTACGTGATTTGTCCTGAACATTTAAAAGTGCAAGAAGCACGTTTGATTGATGTTTGTTTACCATTTTCAGCGATAATGCTCTCTGCTCTTCTTTCTTCAGCACTCTCGAAACTTTACTACGTGTCCGCTCTCTTTTCTCGAGTTCATCGCATTTTCTCTTCAACGATTTGTTCTCTTCTTGCAGTCGTTTCAATTCATCCCTAGATGCTTGTGGATTATTTGAGCTCATCACTATTAACTGACAATCACCATGTCTTAAATATGTATGTGCATTGGAGTGTATTTGCTTTTTGCCAGAAATGCGAAAAGACACTTTTTTTTGCACATTTGCCAGAAATATTCAAGAAAATCACAACGGTTCGGATTGTTGCGCCATTTGACAATGTTGGCAACATTCAAAAAATATTCAAGAAAATCACAACGGTTCGGATTGTTGCGCCATTTGACAATGTTGGCAACATTTGCCAAAAATATTCAAGAAAATCACAACGGTTCGGATTGTTGCGTCGTCCGCGTCCGCTGGCTGGCCAGCNGAGCTTTTCTCGTGCGTTAAAAAAAANCTTGCAATATTACAACGGTTCGGATTGTTGCGCTGGCAAGTTCGCGATCGCGAAGTTCACCTCCCGGTAATTGGAAAATCAAAACGATTCGGATTCTTGCTCAAATAAAATTTGTCTGTCAAGTATTTAAGATTCTTTTAAGTAGGTTTTGGAATGCAGAAAAAGACTCTACTGACTCTTATTCAAGTTGTGCTTGACATCATTTTGT